>Ga0315275_10003022_pt1 | contig 15386 bp, 9 predicted proteins | sample YL17G03_0_MG_FD_205557 | JGI IMG/M metagenome (GOLD analysis project Ga0315275, IMG submission 205557) | Sediment microbial communities from Yellowstone Lake, YNP, Wyoming, USA - YL17G03_0 | ecosystem: Environmental > Aquatic > Freshwater > Lake > Sediment | place: USA: Wyoming | collected... | reverse complement strand
TCGCCCGGGTGACCTCTCATATCCCTGACAAGGGGCAGGTGACGATGCGCTACTTTGGCCTGTATGCCAATGCCCACCGGGGCAAAGTACGCAAGTCAGAGGAACTGGTTGATCGGGCGGGGAGGTCTGGGTGATTTCCCGCGCTTTTGGCGCCTCGGACGGCTTTGCGGATATACACTGCGCCCCCTAAGCCGTCACTAATGCAATGAACGAGTTCACCAAATTGACAGGGATTCGGGACGAATGTATGATGATCGTCTGCGGATGCAGAGCTAAGCGTATGAGAAGCGATATGAAAAAAAATGTCCCGTTCCTGAGCATGACCTTGATCTTTCTCGTTCTGACGAATCTTCTGTTTTCAGCGAAACAACAGACGGCCGAGAAGCCCGGACCCGGCGCCGCCTCGATTCCCGTCGCCGTCCGCGTTTTCGACGGCAAACAACTCGTGACCAGCCTCAGGCTTCAGGATTTTGAGGTTTTGGAAAACGGGATCCCCAGGCCGGTCGAAGCTCTTTATCTCGTCGATAAAAACGCCATCGAGAGGCGGGAAGCCAACCAAGATCGCCAGCCCGATGTCACCCGAAAATTCTATCTTTTATTCCAGTTGTTCGAGTACCACCCCAAGCTGGCCGAGGCGATCCGCTATCTTTTCGACCAGGAACTCCTGCCCGGCGATTCTCTGGAGATCCAGACCCCGATGAGAAATTACAGGCTCTCAGCCGCGGCCTTCGCCAATAAACCTAAAAATGTCCTGGCCGAGGAGATGACGAACATCGTCAAGAAGGATATCGTCCAGGGAGGCTTGGCTTACAATAGCCTTTTGAACGAGTTGAAAAGACATGTTCGAGCCATCGGGGGATCGAATCCCATGGGAGGGCTTGAGACCGACACAGAGACAGAGGAAATCGGCCTGGAAATGCTGTTGCCCCGCTACAAGGAGATCCTGGCCAAGATGGAAGCTTTGCGCCGGATCGATATCGACAAATTCATTCTGTTCGCCCAGGCCCTCAAAAATCAGAGCGGGCAGAAGTTCGTCTTCTTCATCTATCAGCGGGAATTCCGGCCGGAGATCAGTCCGGCGGTCATCCAAAAGATCATGGGTCTCTATCAAGACTCGCCGCACGTCCTCGACGGGATCCAGGAGCTTTTCATGTTCTATACTCGGAACATCTCCCAGAACACCCAAAGAATGAGGGAAAGCTTCGCCGATTCTTCGGCGCATTTCAGCCTGATCTTCATGAATAAAGCACCCCAACAGATTGTCAGGATCGTCATGCGCGAACAGTCGGAAGATATCTTCAAGGCGTTTTCGGCGGTCGCCCAGGCGACGGGCGGGATTGTCGATACGTCTCAGAACCCAGCCGCCGGAATCAAGAGCGCTCTCGAAACCTCGAACAAATATTACCTGCTCTATTTTACGCCTTTCTCCGAGGTCAAAGACGGGTCGTTCCGGAGCATAAAAATAAGGGTCAAAGACAGAGATTATACTGTCGTCAATAGGCAGGGATATATTTATTGAGGCACATTATTGAGGTACAATACGGTAAGTGTACCTAATATTTTTTTATCCAATTTTTTGAATAAAATCCAAATAATTGAACATTTTGCTTCGAAAAATAGGCAAGATACTATTTTAATTTATTGATTTTAATGCAATTAAATATGCCGCCGAAGAAATTCTTAATTGGCATATAAATTGCACTAATTAACTACAATAAGGATGAGGATTGGTAAAAAAATTATTAAAAAAGGGGGTGAGAATCGCAAACAAATTTGTTTGTTAGAAATGGTCGGAGCGATTCATCGCTCCGGGGAAAAACGCAAGCGTTTTTTTCATCCGAAAAAGGAGGAAATGTGAAAAAGGGATTTATTATTTTTGCCGTGCTGCTGCTGACGGTTTCTTTTGCCGCGGCACAGGTAAGAACAGGAACTCTCTACGGAAAAGTCACGGACTCAGAAAAGACTCCTCTTCCGGGCGTTACCGTCACGATCTCCTCGAACATCCTCGCTTCTCTGACAACGATCACGAGCGCGCAGGGCATGTTCAGATTCCCGTCCCTTTCTCCGGCCGACGACTACCAGATAACGGCTGAGCTGACGGGTTTCAAGAAGGCCCGAAAAACCGGAATCATCATCACCGTCGGTGTGAACGTCGGGATTGACCTGACGCTGGAGATCGGGACGATCGAAGAGCAGGTGACTGTCGTCGCCGTGACGCCGGTCGTCGACGCCAAAAAGACGACGATCGGGGCGAACGTCGGCAAGGAAGCCATGCAGTCGCTGCCCTCGGCCCGCGACCCCTGGGTCGTCATGCAGCAGGCTCCGGCCATTATGATGGACCGTGAGAACGTAGGCGGCAACGAGTCCGGCCAGCAGTCGGGCTTCATCGGCAGGGGCGACGCGTCTTCCGGACAGGGAGTGCGGATTTCAGGAAACCAGGGGGCGAACAACACCTGGGCGGTCGACGGCATCGACATCACGGACCCGGCGGCCCTCGGCGGCTCCGCTCTGTACTATGACTTCGACATGTTCGAAGAGCTGCAAATCCAGACAGGCGGCGCGGCCGACGTCAGCATTCAGACCGGCGGTATTGCCCTGAACATGGTCACCCGCCGCGGCGGCAACAGGATGAGCCTGGCCGGCCGCTTCTACCTCACGGATAATTACTTCCAGGCCGATAACCTGACGGCCGACCTCAAGGCCAAGGGCGTCGTAAACGTCAACAAGGTCCAGACGATCAAGGACTATGGCTTCAACGCCGGCGGCCCGATCATCAAGGACAAGGTGTGGTGGTGGGGCGCTTACGGCGTCCAGGACATCTTCGTCTACACTATCACGGGAAACAAGGACACGTCGCTGCTTAACAACTACAATTTCAAGATCAATGCCCAGCTCCTGGCCAACAACCGCTTCGAAGCCCTGATTACCTCGGGCGCGAAGGAAAAGATCGGAAGGGATTCGGCCTTGGCTACGCCCGAAGGCAACCACCAGACGGGCAACTACCACTGGGGCAGCCCGGTCGTCAAGCTGCAGGACGAGCATGTCTTCGGCAACGACTTCTTCGTGTCCGCGAAATACTCCTTCAACGACGCCGGTTTCATGTGGCGGCCGGTGCCGGACGACAATCCGACCCCGATCTACCCCATCGTCTACGACAACACCCTCCTGAAGTACGTCCCCTACACGTCGGGCATGAATGCCAGTTGGGGCTCCTACGGCGTGTCCCGTCCGCGGAACAACTACCAGGTCCAGGCTACCTACTTCAACGACTCGCTTTTTGGGGTGTCCCACGAAATCAAGGTCGGCGCGGAGTATTCCCACAAGGTCCAGTCCACTGAGGGGAACAATACCGGCAACATCCAGGGTTTTAATATCAATAGAGCCTATTCGTCCCTCCAACTCGACGCCAACGCCGACGGCACGCGGACGACAGCCGAGATGGCCGGCTGGCAGAGGGTTTCGCTCTATCGCCGCTCCGGCAGCGCTTCCATCGCCGAGCAGTATGCCGCCTATATCCAGGACACGATCACCAAGGGCAATTTCACGCTCCAGCTCGGCTTGAGGTTCGACAAGCAGTGGCCCAGCGCGGGCGCCTATACCAATGATGCGGTCCTGCCCGGCACCAAGGCCTGGGACAGCGTCTTCGCCTCCAATGTCTCCGCCGTCCTGGACAAACAGTTGACCGATGTCAAAGTCAATGCCGTTAAGGGCATCGACCAGGTCGTCGACGGCGACAACCGGCCCTACCAGTGGAACACCTTCTCGCCGCGCATCGGCCTAACCTGGGACATCTTCGGCGACGGCAAGACCGTGGCCAAGCTGTCCGCCTCTCAGTACGGCGACATCATGGGCGTCGGCTGGTATGCGGCCACGCCTTACGGCACCGGCGGCACCATCAACTACTGGTGGAAGGACGCGAACGCCGACAATAAGATGACCTTCGACGAGATGTACTGGGCCTATTCGACCCGTCAGCCGGTCGGCACTCGGTATGTCCCTTATCGCGTCTACGACGATGCGGGTAATTTTACCCAAACGGCTCTGAACATGATGACCTCCGCCGGAGGGTATCTCGACAGCGACTCCTACTATTACGGCAACTTCTCGGGCTACGACATCCTCAACCCGGACACGCCTCCCGATTACAAGCGCGGCGTCACGACCTACTTCCAGAACAGGGCCGCCCAATCCGACAGCCGAACCCGCGAAATCCTGCTGACCCTCGAACGGGAAATCATCCCCGACCTCTCCGCCTCCATCAACGTCTCCTACAATAAATTCGACAATGCCCAAATCGGATTGAACTACTACCCGGCGGAGCACAAGGACGAATACCCCACCTACACCGGCCCTGAGGTCATCGACCCGCGGACGCCCCCGCCGGGCGGCTGGTATGTCGAAGCCGGGAAGATCCCCGGCAGCTACACCATCGGCGGGACATGGGCGCTTGTCAGCGGCCACTGGGTCAACACGGGCGGCAAAACCTACTCCTCGGGCGGCGCGGCCGGCCGGCCCTACTACCTGCCCGGACCGAACTGGCCGACCACGTCCACGCGTTACACCTTGATCCGGAAGGCCGACAGCTACCACACCTACAAAGGCCTTGACCTCGTCCTGAACAAGAGGCTTTCCCACAAGTGGTACATGAACGCCTCCGTCACCTTGCAGGGCCAGAATAGCTACTGGGGCTCCGATTACTTCAACCCCACCAACCAGTGGGCCTATGACGGCCAGCCCTACGGCGACTGGGGCGGCGCGGCCAGCGGCAAGGTCGCCGTCCTGATGTACACGCGCTGGATGGTCAAGATAAGCGGCCTCTACCAGCTCCCCTGGGGCTTCAACATCTCCGGGACGTTCAACGCCCGCGAAGGCTGGAAGATCCCCAACTACTTCCGCCTCTACAACGACAACGCTCCCAATTATAGCGCCGGCTATAACGTGGACATCTACAAGCAAAACGACACTGAGGACGCCCTGCCGACGTTCTACAACCTCACCCTCCGGCTCGAGAAGCTAATCAACATCGGAAGCGCCGGTCGCCTCTATATCATGGTCGACGCCTTCAACCTGCTCAACTCTAACATGCCCATCCGCTCGTATTCCAAGAATGACGGCTACGCCTACATGCGTCTCGTCGACGGAGTCTACGAACAGTACAGCAGCTATACGTACGCCAACAACGGCGTCCTAAACGAAATCCTCAACCCCAGGATCTTGAGGATAGGCGCCCGGTTCGAGTTCTAAGCGGTATTAGCTGACGCACGAAAGCCCGTCCCGGCCCGAGCCGGGACGGGCTTTTTTTTCGGTTGAAGCGAGGAATCTCGTTTATGCTGTCGCCTTAAAATGCTATAATATCAAAGCAACGTTTTAAGGGAATTTACGGTTTAGAGGAATAAGATGAAAAGAAGACGCCTCTGGCTTCTCTCCTTGGTCTTCTTGAGCTTTCTCTTCGCTTTCGGCGAGGAAAAGACCGTAGGCCAAAAAATGGAGAAACCAAAGGAAAAAAAAATAGACCAGAGGGCCTTGGAAGCGGCTCTTGCTCCCCAATATCAAAAATTCTTGAAGATGACGGCTTACATCATTCTGCCCGCCGAAAAAGATGTCTTACTCCGGCTGACCTCGGACCGCGAGCGGGACATTTTCATAGATACTTTCTGGAAACAGAGAGACCCGACGCTCGGCACTACCGAGAATGAATACAAGGACGAGATCCTCAAACGGTTCGTCTATGTGAACGATCATTATGCCCGCGGGACGACGCTCGAGGGATGGAAGACGGACATGGGCAGAATCTATATGATTCTCGGCCCGCCGGTGAGCACCGAGAGTTTCGAGGCCAGCCTTGGGCTCGTCCCCTGTATTGCCTGGTATTATTACGGCGATACCCGGAAAAATCTTCCTCTATATTTCGGGCTCGTTTTTTTCCAAAAAGGGGGAGCGGGCGCCTTCCGTCTCTACGACCCGGTTTCGGACGGCCCCATTAGCCTTCTCCAGCACAAGCGCGACGTCGATCCCTTTGATTATTCCGAGCTCTATGAAAAGATCCTTGATATCGCGCCGACGTTGGCCGACCTCTCCCTGTCCTTGATTCCCGGAGAATACAGCGCGAATTTCCAGCCTTCGCCCCGCAACAACATCATCATGGCCAACATCCTCGAATCCCCGAAAAAGGACATCAATCCCAGCTATGCCACTCATTTCCTCGACTACAAAGGCTTCGTCAGCACCGAATATCTGACGAACTACATCGAAATGCAGGGCTTCGCAACCTTGATCCAAGACCCCGTCCTCGACATGCGGTTCGTCCATTTTTCAGTCGTTCCCCAGAAATTATCCGTCGCTTTCTACGATCCGAAGGACCAGTATTATTGCGCCTTTAAAGTGTCGGTCAGCCTGCGCAAGGGAGACGCCGTCATTTATCAATACACCAAGGATTTTTCCGTGGAGATCCCTTCGGAAGAATTGGACCGAACCCAGAAAAACGGGATCGGCATCGAGGATACATTTCCCGTGATCGAGGGGAATTACCAGATGTCCGTCCTTCTCCAAAATACTGTCGGCAAAGAGTTTAGCGTTTATGAAAAAGATATCGGCGTGGCCGAGCTCGGCGACAAGCCGCAAATCGACGGGCCGTTTGTTGGATATAAAATTGATCCCTTTCAAAGCGATATCCATATCCCTTTCAAGCTCGATGATAAGAAGCTCGTCTTTGACCCGATGATGACGTTCGCCGCCGCTGATGAAATCGATATCCTGTGGTCCGTCCTCAATCTTTCGCCCGACCTGTGGCGGGAGGGCGAGGTCCAGCTTGTCGTCAAGGGCCAGCGGCCGAAAGAACCCGTTGAAAAAAGCTACCTTTTGAAGCTCAGGGGCAGCCCTTATCGAAAGATCGTCAGCCTGAGTCACCGTCTTTCGGCGAAAGACTTCAGCCCGGATTATTATGAGCTCAAATTGATTCTGAAGGGAGGAGACGGCAAAGCGATCGATGAGAAAAGCGAGCATTTCGTCATCTCTCCGGAGGCGGCGATCCCTCATCCGATCATCAAAGCCAAAGGATTCGCGCTGTCCAATCAATTCTATTATTACTATCAGCTGGCCCACCAATATGACAGGACCAATATCAACGACAAGGCTGAAGCCGCGTTCGCCAAGGCCATGTCGCTGAATCCGGCTTACAAAGAAGGCATCATCGAATTCGTCAACTTCCTGATCAAAGCCCAGAAATTCGACCGGGCTCTGGAGCTTATCGAGAGCGTCAAGGACTATGAGAAAGCCCGCTACGGATACTGGGTGCTCCGGGGGCTGGCCTTAATGGGCAAGGCCATGTATGCCGAGGCGATCGCCAGCCTCTTGGAGGGCAATAAGATCTACAACAGCGACACGCGATTGCTCAATGCCCTGGGGAACTGCTACGCCCGGACCGATCAAATCAAGCCAGCCCTTGAGGCTTACCGGGCCTCATTGAAACTGAACCCCAACCAGGAGGACGTCAAAAAAATCGTCCAAGGCCTGGAGAAGTCGAAGTAAATCATTTGCCGGCGCATTCAAGGGGATGTCATGGCCCCGAACGATGCAATGCGCCTTTGATAAAAGCGTCCCTTTGTTACAAAGAAATTCCACAGAATCTTTTAATTATCCCTTTCGTGTTATCTGAAGGCGGGGCTAGAGTCTGTGCCCGTTTTTCTTTTTTGGAGCTCTCCGAGACAAAGATTCGACTGGCAGGCCGGCTGCGGCGCGCCATTTTGCGTGCTTGACCTTGATCCTTTGCCGGGAGTATCATTTTCACCGACGGGAGTTATGGATTCCGGGCTTGAGAAGAGCGAAAGTCGTGCAGCGCAAAAAACGAAACCCTTATCACCTTTCCTGCCGATCTATATGGCGTTTTGGAGATAGCATCCGGACGCTTAGACAATCCTCTTGACCAATATATTGCTGGCCTGGACAGGCGAAGGATGGATCGTCCTATGGATCTGGGTCCATGCCTCCGGGCAAAACCAGAAAGGTTCAAAGAAAGGAGGGTCGAATGGAAAAATCGCATAAGACACGGAATCCATTCATTGCGGCGGGGTTGTCGCTTCTGGCGCCGGGCGCCGGCCAGATCTACAACGGGCAAGGTCTAAAAGGAATGATCTTCTTTCTTCTTCCCTTTATATTGTATGAGATCTGGGCGCTGGCGAGACTTCCTGGTCACTTCTCTGGGCTTCTGGCTTTTTTAATCGTCGGCATTGGATATGAAGTTTTCGTCGTCGTTGAGGCCTTCGTCCGGGCGCGGAGACTCAAAGAGATTCCTCTTAAGCCATTCAATAGGAGCTGGATCTATCTTCTTCTCATCCTCATATCCCTGGGAACGGGCTTTATCGGGGAGGGCTTCCTTCTTGAAAATATTTGGGGTGTCTCTTTCGCTCGCATGCCCACGGCGTCCATGGAGCCGGCTCTTCACAAAGATGACTTCCTCATGGTTGATCTCAGAGCGTATAAAAACTCGAAAGCGGAGCGCGGCGACCTCGTGGTTTTCAAATATCCGCCGGATCCATCCAAACTTTTTGTCAAACGCGTCATCGCTCTTGAAGGCGAGACCGTCGAAATCAAGAACAAGGAAGTGGTCGTCAACGGAACAGCTCTCCAGGAACCCTATAAAACTCATAAAGATAGGACGATTGAACAAGTCCGCGACAACTTCGGTCCGATCACGATTCCGCCAGGCGCCTGCTTTGTTCTGGGCGACAATCGCGACGTCAGCGCCGATAGCCGGTATTGGGGAAACCTGCCCCTGGCAAACATCAAAGGCAAGGCTCTCTACGTCTATTGGGCCAAGGACAAAAAGCGGATCGGCTTGAGACTGAAATAAGATTTATGACTCGCTCGCCATTCAGGAACAACTGAAAAAGATGTCCCAGGACAAATAAACAACCTCCCTATGAAAACGGCCCGATCACTAATGGTTGTTTATCCTTCCTTTCAGATTCACTCCTAACCTCACGGGCTGGAAGCGAAGAATTTCCTAAATAAACAGAATGCGGTATATTAATAGTCAGCTCGTTTGTCGCAGGCACGGATAGGCTGAAAGTCTGAGCGTGAATGACAAGGCGAGCACGGAGACAATATGATTGACACGGGATTGAAAAACAAGGTCGCCCTGATAACCGGCGTCAACAATCCGCATGGCATCGGCGCAGCCACGGCGAAGGCCTTCGCCGTGGAAAGCGCGGCGGGCATGTTATGCCGCTATAATCACAGAAACGCGGGCTGATCCCCGCTTGCGGTTGGGCCGCTTCGCTCGCTCTGCGTTTGGCTTTCGTCTGCGGAAAGAGGAAAGGAGAGAGTTGATGTCAGAGTTGAAGACAAGGTTGAAAATGGCTGCCGGAATCGCGGCCTGCGTATTTTCGTTCATCTTCGCGGCCACGGCGTTCGCGGATATCACACCGCCCGAAAAATTCCTCGGATTCAGCGTGGGCGCGGACTATCACCTGGCGACCTACGACCAGGCCGTGGGGTATCTCCGCCTCTTGGAAAAGGAATCGCCGAGGCTCAAAGTCTTTGAGATGGGGAAGACGGGCATGGGACGGCCCATGATCTACGCCGTCATCGCTTCCGATGAGACCATGAAAAGCCTCGACCGCTACCGCGAGATCTCCCGGAAGCTGGCCCTGGTTGAGGGCCTGACCGACGACCAGGCCCGCCAGCTCGCGGCCGAGGGGAAGGCCGTGGTCTGGATCGATGTGGGCATCCACGCTTCGGAATGCGCGCCCGCCCAGCATGCCCTCCAGCTCGCTTACGACCTCATCACGGACGACGCCGCCGAGACGAAGCTCGTCCGGGACAACACGATCCTCATCCTCGTATTCGCCAACCCGGACGGGATGGAAATGATCGCCGACTGGTATCGCAAAAACGTCGGCACGCCCTTTGAGACCGCCCCCATGCCGTACCTCTACAACCGGTACGCCGGACACGACGACAACCGCGACTCCTACATCAATAATCTCATCGAGACGCGGAACATCACCCGGCTGCTCAACGGCGTCTGGAGCCCGGTTGTCCTCTACGATCATCACCAGACCGCGCCCTTCCCGGCCCGAATCTGGATCCCGCCGGCCGCTGAGCCGACCAACCCCAACCTCCACCCGCTGTTCATCCGGGGCAAGAATCTCATCGGCAGCGCCATGGGCTACGCCTTTGACCGCGAGGGCAAGGACGGCGCCATTTCCCGTTTCCAATTCGACTTCATCTATCCCGGGTACGAGGACTCGTTCGGCGATTTCTTCCACATCATCTCCATCATGACCGAGACGGCCCTCTATTCCTACGCCACGCCCCGCTTCTACACGATTCGCGATTTTCCGGAGGATTACCGCGACCTGACGCCGTCCGTGTTCTATCCCAGCCCATGGAAGGGCGGCTGGTGGCGCCTGCGGGACGCTGTGGAATACTGCCTGACGGGCTCGAAAGCCGTCTTACACATCGCAGCCCTCTACCGGGAGGAGTTCCTTTACGGGAAATACAAGATGGGGAAGGATATTGTGGCGCGCTTCGCCAAGGAGCCGCCCTACGCCTGGATCATTCCCCGCGAGCAATGGGACGGCCCGACGGCGGCGCTCTTGATCGAAAGGATGCTGATGCAGGGAATCAAGGTCTTTCAAGCGGAGAAGGCATTCATCGCGGACGGCGTTTCGTATCCGGCCGGGACGTGGATCATCCCCATGAGCCAACCATTCGCCCTGTTCGTCAAAGCCGTTTTTGAAGAGATGCTGTATCCCGACCTGACGAAGTATCCCGACCTGTGGCAGGGGATTGTCTCGCCCCAGAATATTCGGGACGCGTACCTGCCGCCCTACGATCTGGCCGGCTGGTCTCTGCCTTACCAGATGGGCGTCAAAGCCATGAGAGTGGATACGCCGCTCATGGCGTCCCTGATCGAGATCCGGAAGACCGAACTTCCGGGAGCGGTCGCGGAGAGATCGGGCGGCTCCTATTTGATTTCGCCAAAAACGAATAACAGTTTCACTGCTCTCAACCGGATCCTGAAAAAAGGCGGCGAGGTGATGCGGGCAAAAGATGGGTTCTCCGCGGGCGGGAAGTCCTGGCCGGCCGGGACGTTCATCGTTCGCAGCTCAAACGTCGGCCGCGAGTTCATGGCCGGCTTGGCAAAGGACCTATCCCTTGAAATCGGGCTTGGAGATCCGCCCGCTTCGGCGTCGGCGTCCCGGATCAAATCGCCGCGGATCGCCCTCTACAAGGCCTGGCGGGCGAGCGCGGACGAGGGGTGGACGCGGTGGATCCTGGAGCAGTTCGAGTTCCCCTACATCAATGTCGAGAACGCCGAAATGAGAGCCGGATCGCTCCGGAATAAATACGACGCGCTCGTCATCCCTGCGATGTCCGCCGACGCCATCGTCAACGGCTACGCGCCGGGGACCATGCCCCCCCAATATGTCGGAGGCATCGGGGACGCCGGCGTCCTCAACATCGAGGCGTTCGTCCGCGAGGGTGGGACACTGATCGCGCTCAATTCGGGCTGCCAGTTCGCCATCGAGAAGCTGAGCCTTCCGGCCGGCGATGCGCTGAGGGGCGTCCGGTCGGCCCAGGGCGGCGGGGCGCCGGAATTCATCTGCCCGGGTTCCGTTCTGCGCCTGGCTTTCAACCCGAAGCACCCTGTCGCCTACGGCATGCCGGAGCAGGGCGCGGGCATGTTCAACAACAGCCCGGCCTTCCAGTTCTATCCGGACAGCGGGGCGGGGAAGGGCGGCGAGATCATCGCCTCCTATCCGGACGACACGCTCCTTATCAGCGGCTATCTCAAGGGCGAGAAATTCCTGCGCAAAAAAGTTGCCGCAGCGTCATTCATGCTGGACAAGGGGAAGGTCGTCCTGCTGGGATTCGGCGTTCAGAACCGCGCCCAGCCCTACGGCACCTTCAAGCTGCTGTTCAACGCGCTGTTTTATTGAAGCGAAACCTGGATCGGCAGGTGGTCTTTTTGAACGCCTTCTCCTGTGACAGTCCTTTCCTTTCTTGACATCTCTCTTCAGCGGGCGATATATTTTGGGCGCAATGGGCGGCCTGGATTTTATGAAGAAGGGGGATTAAGCGATGGCGGAAAAAATTCTTATCGAAGGAGTTCTTAAAATGAGGACATTTGCTCGGACGTTCGTTGGCATATTTATTTTATTAATTGTTATGGGTCTCTTCCGTCAACTTCCGGCGGCGGAGGAGCGCGCTAACCGCCTTATCGCGCTGCTTGAAGCGGGGAAGCCGGCGATCGGCGTATGGACCGGCGCGCTCGCGGCGCCCCGGATAAGCAAAGTCCTGGCGACCAGTGACGCAGATTTCATCGTGGCCGACGTGGAACACGACATTTATGATTTCAGCGTGTTACACCGGTTCCTGCTGGAGATTCAGGATTTCAGCAATCGCTTTAGGGCCGAACCCCGGCCAGCGCCCGTGGTGCTGGTGAAGCTGGCCAACCGCGGCACCTGGGATCCGCGCTACGAGATTGCCGAATCGCTCAAAGTCGGTCCGGCGATGGGCGTTTGGATCCCATTTGTCGAGAGCCGGGCGGATGTGGAAAGGGCTATTTCCGCCATTCGAAATGCAGAGACCTCTGCCCTCGAAGGCCTGAACATTCCGCGTGAAAGACGAGATATCTGGCCGCTCAATCCCAAAGGCGAGCTGATGCTGGTGGCCATGATCGAGACTGAAACGGGCGCGCGAAAGGCGAAGGAGATCGTGGAAACCCCCGGCCTATCCGCGGTTCAGCCCGTCCACCTTCCGGATGCGGATACGGCGCGCATTCTGAAGATGTGCCTCGCCCGGGGCGTCGTTGCCGCCACGGATGCTGGTCCTGGAGATATCAAGGCCAAGGTGGACGCGGGGTACAAGATGATCAGTGTCGGCTGGGACTTTGACCTGCTGCGCAGAGAACTGGGCGATACGATCAAGGGAATGCGTTCGGCTATCAAATGAAATGGACCCCGGCATTCCTATATGGGACAGGAAGGAAACCAACTGTTCTAGGCCTCGATAAGATCCGAAGAACAGCCAAGGCCGCACGGGGGAGTGGCCTGGATTTTCTCAGATATAGCTGCGCAGCCGGGGATCTTTGTCATCCCGAAGATGCTCAGGATTTAAATTTTTGATTCTTCGATGTTCTTCTGATACAACCGCGTGTTCAGATGGCAGAAGGCGCAGGCCAGGGCGTCCGAGGCGTCTTCCTCCATTTTGCCGCCTTCGATATTCAGCAGCGCCCGGATCATCGTCTGGACCTGGCTCTTGTCGGCCCGGCCGTAACCCGTCACGGCTTTTTTGATCTCGAGAGGAGAATACTCGAACAACGGACACTCATGCCCGGCGACGGCGACGAGCACCGCCCCCCGCACTTGTCCCAGGGTGATGGCCGTCTTGACGTTTTGGGCGTAGAAGGGATTTTCGATAGCGACTTCTTCGGGCGCGTGTTGAGTGATTAATCGGTCCACGCCGGCCTTGATGTCGAGGAGTTTTTTATGAAGCGGCGACCGGCGCGACGGCTTGATCGTGCCGTAGTCCAGCACGCGGTATTGGTTTTCATTGAATTCGAGGATGCCGTATCCTGTGGACTGGCTGCTGGGGTCGATCCCGAGAACCCGCATCGGTGCCGGCTTTAGGCGGTTTCGTACTGGGCGATTTCTTTTTCGTCGATGTCGAAGTTGGCGGCCACGGTCTGGACGTCGTCGTGGTCTTCGAGCTCTTCGACGAGCCTCAAGGCCTGCTGGGCCTGTTTGCCCTCGAGCTTAATATAGTCCTGCGGGATGTGGCCGACATTAGAATCCGCGACCTCGATCCCGGCCGCCTTGACGGCCTCGAGAACGGCCTCGTATTTTTCGGGCGCGGTGATGACTTCCCAGGTGTCGCCGTCATCCTTGATGTCCTCGGCGCCGGCGTTCAGGGCGATATCCATAAGCTTTTCTTCCTCGACCTTTTCCTGATCGATGTCGATGTACCCCCCGCGCTTGAACCGAAAGGCGACGCACCCGGACGTGCCGATCTGGCCGCCGTTCCTGGTGAAGATATGGCGGATCTCCGAGACCGTGCGATTCTTGTTGTCGGAAAGGGCGGTGATGTAAATGGCGAAGCCGCCGGGCCCGTAACCTTCGTAAATGACTTCCTCGTAATGAGAGCCTTCAAGCTGGCCCGTGCCTTTCTGGATGGCCCGCTTAATGTTGTCGGCCGGCATGTTGACGGCCTTGGCGTCCTGGACGGCTTTCCGCAGGCGGGGATTCATATCGACGTCGCCCCCGCCCGCGCGCGCGGCTACGGCGATTTCGCGAATGATCTTGGTGAAGATTTTGCCGCGCTTCGAGTCCGCGGCGGCCTTTTTATGCTTAATAGAAGCCCATTTCGAATGTCCGGACATGTGATCTCCTTAGGAAAAAAATCTCATAAATTCTATCATAAAAAAAAGGTTATGACAAATGGGGTCAAACGCCGGATTTATGAACTTTTCTTGTGGACAAAGCGGAGAAAAAAGCTAAAAATAGGCTGGAAAAGACAATTCTCTCGAGGAGGTTCATGATGGATTTCCGGGATCTTTCCTTCCCTGGGGCTCCCTTGATCAAAGTTTCTCCGCCGGGTCCCGCGTCCCGAGACCTCCTCAGATTCCAGTCTGCCCACGAAGGTTCCGCGGTCTCCTATCCGAAGGGAATGCCCATGGCCCTCCGTCGGGCCAGGGGAGCCACGGTCGAGGACATGGATGAAAATCTCTACATCGATTTCTTCGGCGGCGCCGGCGTCATGAACGTGGGCCATGCCAACCCCGAAATCCTGAAAGCGGCCCAGGACCAGCTCGCCGAACTCTCCCATGCGCTCGACTTTCCAAACCCAAGCCGAAAATCCCTGGTCGAGTCGCTGCTCTCCCTTCTCCCGAAAGAGCTGAGCCGGCTCTATTTTGGGGGGCCGACCGGCTCAGATGCCGTCGAGAGCGCCCTGAAGCTCGCCAAGGTTAACACCAAAAGATATCCCCTCGTCGCTTTTGAAGGCTCTTATCACGGAATGACGGCCGCTGCGCTTTCTCTCTCGAGCGGCGTCCCCTTTAAAGAAGAATTCCTCCCGCTCCTGCCCGAGGTTCACTTCGTTCCTTATGCTTATTGCTACCGCTGCGCGTTCGACAAAGCGCCTGAAGCCTGCGATGTTTTTTGCGCCCGATATCTCGATCACAAGCTCTCGGACCCCCACTCCGGGATCGCCAAACCCGCAGCCATCATCATCGAGGCCATCCAAGGAGAGGGCGGAACCATCGTTCCGCCCGAGGCGTACCTTCAGGAGATCAGGGAGATCTGCGACAAACACCATGTGATCATGATCGTCGATGAGATCCAAGCGGGCTTTTGCCGGACGGGAAAGATGTTCGCCTTCGA
>Ga0315275_10003021_pt1 | contig 15387 bp, 16 predicted proteins | sample YL17G03_0_MG_FD_205557 | JGI IMG/M metagenome (GOLD analysis project Ga0315275, IMG submission 205557) | Sediment microbial communities from Yellowstone Lake, YNP, Wyoming, USA - YL17G03_0 | ecosystem: Environmental > Aquatic > Freshwater > Lake > Sediment | place: USA: Wyoming | collected... | reverse complement strand
CGGCACACGGTGCATGGGAGTGTTGAGGTCAAATCCAGGCGGAAACAGCGATCAGCAGGATGGCCACAATGATAGCGATACAAAGCCACACCGGGCCGAACATCCTGGTGGTTTGTTTGTAGATTTTGTATTGCCCCCCGAATCTGACTCCCAGATAATGTCTCTCCTCCAGGAGCATTAGCGTGAGGTATGCCACAAAAATGAGCGGAAACACCATCAGGCCGTCCAGGTTCCGCGTCAGCAGAGCTAACCCCAGAGACATCCACAAGACGCCCGTATAAAGGGGATGCCGGAAATACCGATAGGCGTGCGAAGTGATCAATCCGTTCTGAGCATCCTGCAGGCCGACGGCTTTTCGCTGTCGAAGGGCGCAGAGCGACAACCCGATACCGGCGCAAACCAACGACGTACCCGTCGCGGCAAAGCCGACACGAACGGCTGTGTGCTGCAGCCAGTCGGGCCGGGCGTTCCAGCCTGCGGCGGGCGGCAGAGTCACGAGAGTATAGGTGACGACAAGATGGGCCACCACGATAGCGATATTGACGGCTCTGCTTTCGACCAGCCGTGAGTACTTCTTGCGATAGCGAAGCAAGAAAGAATCGACCCCCACCAGCGCCCCCAAGACGACGAGCAGCGTTATGCGAATCACCCACATTGGATGTCTCCCAGGGCGGTTCCAAGATACCGTCAATAAAGAAGCCCTCCATTCCACGGCAGGGCTTCGAGGATAAAAGACCATTGGGCGGGCATCAGAGCCCGCGGATCACCTTGTTGTCTCTTGCTCGGAGTCTTCTCCAGGCGATCGCGCCCGCCGGGACAACGCCTAGACCGACGAGGCTGAGCTTTGCCGGGAGGAAATCGGTGAGTTTCAACTCCGTGTACCCCTCGGGAGTGCGGGTATCGAACAACCCAGGATCAAGCTCCACGTTGTACTTCTCCAAAGCGGCAATCTCGTGGCATTTAACGTCCATGAAAAGGGTGGCAATGGTCTTTCCCAACAGCATGTCCGCTTCCATGCGGATCGGCAAAAGCTCCTTGGTTCCCACCCACATCGTCGCCGTGCCCCGCTGAAGGTCCATCAGGAACTTGGGTACGATGTTCTCCAGCGGCTTAAGATCCTGCACCTCGAATCCCTCGGCCTCGACGCCATCGATGGTCGTGGTTCCCAGCTTCTTGTAGTCATTGCTCTCGAGGAGAAGATCCACCACCCCACTGGGGGTCAGTCTCTCCACGACCCTGATTTGTTCCTCTGTGCAGGGGAACCGCACGCATTTTCTCCAAGGGGCCAGCAGAAGGACTCCCTGCTTCTCGTGCCTGTTGAGAATAAGGCGGTAGGTCAGCGTACCTTTGATGAAGCCATCTTCCGCGAATCCCTCCTGCCGGGACAGATATTTCACGTTCTCGTACTTGACGGTCGTGTTGGGGTCAGTGACGCTGGTGAACGTCGTCTCGCCGCGAAGGATCATCGTGTCCACCTGGGCGATCTTCGCTTGTACCTGGGCCAGAGCGACTCCACTGGGTACAGTCCCGAAGGGATTCCACAAGACCAGTGCTGCGGCCAGCGTGACCACGGCGGCCGCCGAGTATTTTGTAGCTTTGCTTTCCATGATTTTTCTCCAGATAGTTCCAACTACATTGGGTTTGGTGTGGTCAACTGCTGTGCCGGCCAGCCCGCGTCTTTGCGGTTGCGTGACGAGCCTGTCCAGCCACTTCCGGCGGTCGAACTCGATCCTGCCGAGATCGACCGCTTGAGAGATCAGCGCATCCAGCCGGTCTTGGTCTCTCTTATGACTCATGGCTCTAACTCCATCGACTCGCGCCGTTGCAGTTGTTGCCGGATTGCGTTTCGGGCCCGCCGGAGCTTGCCGTTGACGGCTTCTTCGGACACGCCGAGCAGCCCGGCGATCTGCTCGTAGGTCATCCCGTTGTAATACCGCAGCACGAGAATATCCCTCATGTCCGGGTTCAGCCCGAAGATGATCTCTCTTACGGCCGCAACGGCATCGTTCTCGTGGTGACAGAGATCGGCGACAGGACTACAGTCCTCGATTCCAGCGTGTCTTTCCCTGGCTCGTGCCTTGACCATATCGATGGCGGTGTTGCGGCAGATCGCCGCCAGCCAAGGCAGAAGACGACCGGCTTCCTTCAGTTTTGCGATATCGCGATAAGCAACGAGAAGCGCTTCCTGAGCGGCGTCCTCGGCCAGACTGCGATCCGCCAGTTGCGAATAGGCAATCGCCACCAGGGCCGGATAGTGCTGCTCACACAGCCGGCTGAAGCTCTCGGCATCCCCGTTCAGGGCGACTGCCACCAGGTTGGCTTCTCTGTTCTTTGTCACATTCCACTATTAAGTCTCGTCTGCCTGGGGAAACCGGGCGCAGAAATCCTGCAAGAACGAGAAAGCCCGGCAGTTTGCCGCCAGGCTTTCGCATCAGAGTACCCGTAGTTGGGATCGTGTGTACAGGAAATCACGAGACCGTCACAGGCGTTCTGCTCCTGCGCCGCCATGAACGCCTTGCGGCCAAGAGGACCGGTGCGATGGAACCAGCGCTGGCTACGTACAAAGCCGTTCGGCCCTTCAAGGCCGCCGGCAGAGCCAGTTCCTGGTAGGCCTCAGGAATGGCGGGCAGGAATTGTGCCCCGTCGAGTTCCACGTCGAACTCCCACCGGTCGTCAATCTCACGGAGCGTCATTTCGCGGTAGCCGGTCAGTAGACAAGGGTTGGCTTTGCCCTCGGCCTCGACCTGGATCGGCAACCGGGTCTTCGGATCCACCCACACGCGGGTGCTCGATTGACCGATGGAGAGGAAGAACTCCACCAGTTGCCCGCTCAGGCCCAGACCTCCGGTGAAACGCTCCGGGAGATCGGAGACCTCGAAGCCGATGGCCTGGATGCCCTGGACCTCCTTGGGGCCGATCTTGCGAAAATCCCCGGAGGCGAACAGCCATTCAAAGAACTTCTCGGGCGTCACTTGCCTGACTTTCTCACGAAACTCCTGCGGCACCTGCATGCGATAGTATCTCTTATAGGTGGGAAACAGGACCGTCACCGTCCCGGTCGGGAGATCATAGGCGAACTCGATGATCAGCCTCCCATCCTCGGTGAAGGTCCGATCGACGTACCCGTGTGAGAACAAGAACAGCTTCTCCAGACCAAGCTTGTACGTCGGTGTCTCGTCCTCCGAGAAGAAGCAGTTCCGCGTGCCCGTGACGCGGGCGCTGTGCATTTGTTCCACAGCCTTTTGGACATCGGCCCACGCGACGCTCTCCGGTACGAGTCCGTTGCGGCTGGGGAACAGGAACGAGATCACGACCAGAACCACCGCCGCCACACCAACGAGCCCCGTATATCGACTTGTCATGATGTACCTCCCAATTCGTACAAGTTGAGTTCTTCGATCCGGGACCGGCCGGGCGAAAGCTGCTTGCACGAGCTTTGCCTCTTTGGGGAACCTGCGGGCCCACTGCTCGAAATCGAACGGGGCCGGCTCCCGGTGCAAATGCTTCGCGAGCATTTCGTCCAGCCGATCAACGTCATCTTTTCGCTTCATGGACATTCACACCCTACGATTCGAACTTCTTTGCCTTCATGAACGCGGCGATCCTCTTTTTGGCACGCCGAAGCCGTCCATCAATGGTCTCTTCCGTCGCGCCGAGGACCTTGGCCATCTGCTGATAGCTCATTTCGTTGTAGAACCTGAGAAAGACCACCTCTCTCAGATGTTGCGGCAGATGCCGCAATGCTTCGGCGAGAATCTCGTCTTGCCCATCTTCCCGGCCATGCTTCTCCGGCGGTTCACAATCCCCGGCGGGCGGTCGCTGCCTCTGGCGGTCGCGGAGCATGTCCTTCGCCACATTTCGGCAGATCGCCGCGACCCAGGGGCCGAAAAGCTCAGGCTTCCTCAGTCCTGGAAGCTGTCGGCATGCGTGTGCCAGAGCTTCCTGGGCGGCATCTTCCGCCAAATGGTGGTCCAGTAGAATGGAGTCTGCGACGGCCACCAGCGAGGGGTAGTACCGCCTGCAAAGCCGGCCGAAGCTCTCCGGGTGCGCCTGTAGGGCTCGCCGGACAAGGATGTCGTCCTCAGCGTTCGTCATGCATTCATTGTTACGTTTCACAGAGCCGCTCTGCATTTCCACTATTATGTCCTGATTCCGAGGAGAAAATCGGCGCAAAATCCACAAAAAGGGCTACAATAAAGGTCACAAGTGAAAAGGCAAAAGGTAAAAAAGGGGAAGAAACGTGGTGGAAAAACGTGACATTGTGGCGCGGACGTTTGAGTTTGCGGTTCAAGTTGTTCGGCTGGGAGATCGAGTACCCAGGCGTTCGGCGGCCGGCACGCACCTGTTCTCGCAGGTAGTTCGCGCGGGCACCTCTATTGGGGCGAATGTCGAAGAGGCCCAGGCGGGTGAGAGCCGCGCCGACTTCGTCCACAAGTACGGCATAGCGCTCAAGGAGGCCAGAGAAACGCACCACTGGCTGCGATTGTTCAAAGCGTCCGGGATTTTCGGAGAAAAGGATGTTGGCGGTTTCGTCCAAGAATCTGACGAAATCCGTCGCATCCTGGGCCGGATCATCGTCACCACCAAAAGGAGCCCTGAGAAATGACAAGCAATGGGATTAGATTCAAGTCGATTGACACAGCATTCGCGCGACCATACTTTTGACTTTTTCCTTTTTACCTTTTACTTTCTTGACTTATGCCGGCGAATCTGACACCAGCCTATTACGAGGCGGAAGAACGGTTCCGCAGCGCCGAGACGAACGAGGAGAAGATCGTCGCGCTGGAGGAGATGCTGTCCGTGATGCCCAAGCACAAGGGCACCGACGGCCTGCGGGCGGACCTTCGCCGCAAGATCAGCAAGCTCAAGGAAGCCCCCGCACAGAAGAAAGGCGGCACGCACACGGACATCTTCCACATGCCGCGAAGCGGGGCCGGACAGGTGGTTCTGTTGGGCCTGCCCAATACCGGCAAAAGCAGCATCCTGGCCGCCCTGACCAAGGCCAAGGTCGTCGTCGCCGATTTTCCGTTTGCGACGCAGGTCCCGGTGCCGGGGATGGTGCGGTATGAGGATGTCCAGATCCAGCTCGTGGACATGCCACCGATCACGGCCGACTACAGCGCCCCCGGCCAAGTGGGGACCTATCGCAACGGCGATATCATCGCGGTGGTGATCGACTTGTCGCAGGACATCGAGGAGCAGTGTCTTGTACTGCTGGACTTTCTCGAATCCCGCCGCCTGCTGCTGGACGAGAAGACGCCCGCCGTAGACAGCGGGGGCAACGCTCTGGGTAGGAAAGCCGTGTGCTTCTGCACGAAGGCCGACGTCGCCCCGGAAGGTGCTTTCGAGCTGGCCAAAAGGTCGTTCGACAAGCCCATTGAATTCCTGAAGATCTCGACTCAGACGGGCGAGGGCCTCGACAAGCTGGGCGACCTGTTGTTCCGGCAGTTGAACATTCTCCGCGTGTACGCCAAGCCGCCCGGCAAGCCAGCGGACATGAACGACCCGTTCACGCTGCCGGCCGGCTCGACGGTCCAGGACATGGCGACGGCGATCCACCGCGAATTGGCGCAAAAACTCAAGTCCGCCCGCATCTGGGGCACCGGCGTCTACGACGGCCAGAGCGTCCACCTCACCCACACCCTTCACGACAAGGACATCGTCGAGCTGCACTTCGGATAGACAGAAGGATGAAGCATGGTCGCAACGGCGGAACAAAAAGAGAAGATCAAGGGGGATTTGGCCGCCTGTCTGAGCCGGGAGAAGGAGGTCTGCAAGGTGATCGTCTTTGGCTCGTTTCTGACCAGTACGACCCCAAACGACCTGGATGTGGCGATCTTTCAAGACAGCGACGAGCCGTATCTGACACTGGCAATGAAGTATCGGCGGCTGTTGCGGCCCATTGCCGACCGGATCCCCATAGACGTTATTCCCGTGCGCCCGAACGCAGCCGGGGGCCAGTTCCTGGCGGAGATATACAAGGGAGAGGGCATCTATGGGCGATGCAGCCTTGACGCGGCTGCAGTACGCCCGTGAGAATCTGGAGGTCGCTCAGATGACCTTGGAATCTGGTCTGTTGAACCCATGCCTGCAGAATGCTCAGCAGGCCGTCGAGAAGGCATTGACGGCAATTCTCGTCCGTCGAAACATGCCGCTGAAGCGGACCCACAGCATTCGCGATCTCAACCGCGATTTGCGGATGGACGGACTGAAGACCGGCTTGGCCGAGAAAGCCGGGGAAACATGAGACTTCAAATCGTCTACGACGGCCAAAGCGTCCACCTCACCCACACTCTCCACGACGAACAACCCGCGAAGCGGGAACCCCACCCGCAGGTGGGCCGTACCATATCCTGTGTTACGCCGGGCGGTCCGCGCGTATCTCGAAGTTGCTAGGTCTTTACTTGAGTGAGAGGTCAGTATGGCGGCGAAAAGAGTCTTGGGGATCACGTCTATCATCGTTCTCTCGGTTGGCATCGGTTGGCTGGTGCCGGTCGGCCGTGTCGACGCTCACTGCGACACGATGGCTGGTCCCGTGGTCAAGACGGCACAGGCGGCCCTGGAGAAGGGGGATGTCACGGCCGTTTTGAAGTGGGTCAAGCCGCCGCAGGAGGCGGAAATCCGCGACGCATTCAAGAGGACGCTGGCGGTGAGAGGCTTGGGCAAGGAGGCGAAGGAGCTTGTGGACAAGTACTTCTTCGAGACCCTCGTGCGGCTGCATCGGGAAGGGGAAGGGGCGCCCTACACGGGGCTGAAACCCGCCGGGGTTGTCGAGCCGGTGGTGGCCGCGTCCGACAAGGCCCTGGATACCGGGTCCGTGGATGAGTTGACAAAAGAAATCACGAAGCTCGTAGCCGAGGGGATTCGCCGCCGCTTCACCGAGACGGTGGAGAAGAAGCGACACGCCGATGAGAGCGTCGCGGGGGGCCGTGAGTTCGTCGAGGCATACGTCGAGTTCGTGCACTACGTCGAGCGGTTGCATGTCGACGCGGCTGGCCAGGCCGGTCATGCTGTCCAAGCCGAGAAGCTCGGCGACCCAAGCGGACACCAACATTAACGTGGCCTCACTCATGGCGGCGGGTGGCAGCGGCAAGCGTCAGCTTGCCGATGGTCCTGACCGTTCGCCCTCGGCAAAGCCTTCGGCCTTGCCGATGCCACCCATCAGTCCACTGAATCGCGGCTCCCTCATCTCCTCACACACGCTCTGACAGCTCCCAACAGAATGAATGGCATGGGGGATCCCTCTCTGTCACCCCTGCGAAAGCAGGGATCCAGGAAAGTCGCGGCCTAACGGGATTCCCGCCTGCGCGGGAATGACAGAGGGGCAGCCGCTTCACACCAGACTGTCGCTGTGTCAGAGGCTCTAAGTCGAGTCACACGGGCATGATGCCGGGACTGCCTTGGCTTGCTTCGGATAATTGCTTGAGATTCCGGGCGATGGTGGTATGGTATCCTGTCGTCAGAAGATTCCACAAGTGTCCCTTTAGGAGCACGAGGGGCTATGAGAACGATGGCTGGTGTCGCACAATCTGAAGTTGCTGGAACGAAGACCTACCCCGTGAGCGCGATGCTGATCGTTGGAGCCTTGGCCGCGGCTTTGGTGATCTCAGGTCAAGGCTGGGCGGCGGTGGACGGGGGAAAGGTCGTTGTCTATCCCGGTCCGGCGGGCGAGACCCTGTCGACCGACTACAAGGTGGAGGCGGGGGGCCAGAAGGTGGATGTGTATATGGCCCGCGTGCTCGATCCGCCGTTTGCGGGGAAGGAGTACAATTACGGTGGGCCGTATTCCTTCGCCAATTTCGATATGTCGGGACCCATTGTGGTTCGCATCACCTCCGAGCGGCCGCTTCGCAATACCGTGATCCGGCCTGAGTCGGCCAAGGTTCGGATGACCGTGGAGAACGATCACACACTGAGTTTGACGTTGGACAGGCCCTGCAAGTTCAGCGTGGAGCCGGACGGCAAGAAGGGGCCGCTGCTGCTGTTCGCCAATCCCCTGGAGACCGATGCGCCGAAGCAGGGCGATGCAAACGTCGTCTACTTCGGCCCAGGCGTGCACAAGCCGGAGAAGATCGCTCTGCAGAGCGACCAGACCCTATACCTCGCCGGCGGGGCTGTCGTGAAGGCCGAAGTGCTCGCGACGGGCTCGAACATCAAGATTCGCGGACGAGGCATTCTGGATGGCTCCGACTGGGAGTGGCGCAAAGGTCCGGTCGGCAACCTGATCGCGATTCGCAACTGCACCGATGTCGAGGTCCGCGACATCACCCTGCGGGGCTCGTCCCATTGGACCATCGTGCCCAAGAACAGCCAGCGGGTGACGATCCGCAACGTGAAGCTCTGCAACTCCCGCGTCCAGAACGACGACGGTATCAATCCGTGCAATTCGCAAGACGTGCTGATCACCGACTGTTTCATCCGCAGCGACGATGATTGTGTTGCCCTCAAGGGTCTCGACTTTACCGCACCCAACAGCAACGTCGAGCGGATCACGGTAGAGAACTCGACTCTCTGGTGCGACCGGGCCAGGATTTTTCTGCTCGGCCACGAGAGCCGTGCCGCCTACATGCGAAACGTGACGCTGCGGAACCTCGACATCATTCACTTCACGATGACACCGTTCCTGTTCGAGCCGGGCGAGGATATGCGGCTGGAGGACGTCACGGTCGAGAATATTCGCATGCACGGCGAAGGCCAGAGGGAATTCATCCGCCTGCGGCCGGTAGTGAATCAGTACATGCGCAAGAAGGTGCCCGGGTTCATCCGTAACGTGCGATTCAAAAACGTCACGATCGAGGGCCAGCCCGGCGAATACCTGGTGCAGATTCAGGGCGCCGACGCCGAGCACGACGTTCAGGACGTGACCTTTGAAAACGTCTCGATCCTCGGCGAGAAACTGACGCCGGGAGCCAAGCGCGTGCAAATCGGCCAGAATACGCAGGACATTCGCTTCTGAGCGGAGGCTCGGTAACAGCGTCATCCTAACCGTTCCGCTTGGCGTGCAGATCGACCCAGAAGGAGTAGCCGTTGTCGTTCCAGAACACGCTGGGCATGCCGCGATGTCGCAGATTCTCATAGTGATGATACGCCTGGCGCACCTCGTCGCCGGTGAGCCACCTTCCCCGCGTATCCTCTCCAAAGGGGCCGGAGGCCCCGGGGGGGAAGGCCCAGTCGGGTTGATGACGGATGCGCAAGCATCGCTTGGCCATCCAGGCGCGTCCGCTTTGGCCAATGGATCGGCGCAACACCCGTCGCCGTAGATCTCGCCGGGTCAGCATCCGGTGCCAGAACTCCGCGCGTCTCTGCTCAGCGACCGGGGGCAATTGCAGAGGCAGGTAGTCGAACTGACTGATGCATTTGAATCCCGTGTACCCCAACTGGAAGAGCACCCGCACGGATTCATCGATTTGGCCAAGTTCCAGCGAGATATATCGCGGCAATTCCTGCTGTGTCCGCAGGGCCTCGATACATACCATGTCGTTCCCCTCGATATCCACCTTAAGATAGTACGGCATGCCGTACTGCCCCAGGACGGAATCAAGCGTCCGGCAAGGCACCTGGATACGCCGATGGGGCGACTGATCGCGCGAGGCCACTTCGCGATGAAAGGAACTCCACTCGGAATGGGTCTCGCAGATCCAGAAATCCATCAGGCCGGGCTCTTTCGTGATGCCTATATTCAGTATCGTCAGAAGACCACTATCCACGTCCGCCTTGAATCGCCGGCCAGCGTTCTCACACGCTTGCGGATTGGCCTCAATGGCCACGACAGCGTACCCCCGATGCCGATAATAGGCGGTGTCGTCCCCGTTGTGCATCCCCACGTCATAGATGAGATTGGGAACCATGTGGGCTTTCCTCCATAAGGTCTCGATAAATGACCAGTGTCCCCAGGACTTCGCCGGCCCTTGCCGTCCGAGGCAGGCCGCTCGAGGTGGCGGATTCATCGCGAGAATACCGACCACCGCGCAGACGGTGAGATCTGGCGCTCTTATTGTGTATCGACGGGATGACTATCCCACTTAAGCTTCTCGGTCGAGTGCCGACCCTGCCATCATTCTGGCGGGAAGCCGAGGTCGTAGCCGGCGTGGGTGGCGAGGCCGATCTGCTCGACGCTTCCTTTGCGGCCGTTGTACCAGAGCAGCCAGCGGTCGCTCGTGCTATCGAAGACGGCGAAAGGCTTGTAGCAGGCGTCGGCGTCCCATGTGCCGGCGATGGGAAAGAGGATCGGGTTGGCGGGATGGCGCTGCCAGCCGGTGACGCCGTCGCGGGAGCGGGCCAGGCCGATCTGGGCGCGGTTCTCATCGCGAAAGCCGATATAGAACATGATGTGCCAGTCGCCGGCGGGAATGACCTGGCAGGCGGTCACCTTGTGCTGCTCCCACGGGTTTCGGCGGCCGGCGGCAAAGACCGGGTTGTCCTTGTACTTGGTCCAATCTGTGCCATTGGTGCTGGTGGCGCAGCCAATTGCGTTGGGCTCGTATTGTTCTCCCGCCGAGTACCACATTCGGTACGATTTGGTCTTTTCGTCCCAGAGCACGTGCGGGCACATGACGGCCACGCCTTCCCATCGCTGTTCGGGCGATAGCACCGGTTTCGCCGACATGCGCGTCCAGGTCCGGCCGTCCGGGCTGGTCGCATATCCGATCCAGGAGCGGGTGGCGCTCTGGCCCGTGTACCACATGTGATAGACGCCCTCATGTTTGAGCACGGCGGGGCGGTTGATGCGGCCTTCCCAGTCAGAAGCTGGGTTGGGCGCCAGGACGATCTGAGGCTCGTTCCAATGAATGCCGTCGCGGCTCTCCACCAGGGCGACCGACTCCTTCGGCCGCCAGGAGAACCACATGCGGTACACGTCGTTGTCTGGGAGCAAGGCTACATCGAAGCAGGTGCCCAGCTTGCCTCCCAGGACAGGGTTTCCCTCGTACTTGCGCCAGCCCGCGGATGTGCCCGCAGAACTGGCAGGAGACCGGAGTGTTCCTGTGACTTGTCCAAGGGAGTCTGACTTGGCTATCTCCCGCCCGTCGGCGAACGCGCGGAGACCTTTGCCTCGCCCGTATTTGTCGCCGGTCTTGTCCCAGAGGATCGTAAGGATCCGGCCATGGTAAAGGACGTTGTCGAGGCAGAACCAATCCCAGGTGTCTGCCGGAACGAGCGGATGGACCTCGACCGTGTCATCGGGTCGCGGCCGCAGGCCGACCAGGCCGCTGATGATGAGATCGCAGTAGGTCGAATGGTTGTAGTCCTTGCCTCGTTCCTGGCCGCCTTTGCCGGCGTCCCAGGTGCCGTTCTTCCAGGTCTTCAATCGCGTGCGGGCGATCCAGTCGCCGGTCTGGGGATTCAGGTTCTCGTCGATCCAGGGGACGATGCGGCCGTCTTCACGCTTGAGGCTGTGACTCTTGGTATAGATCTTCAGCATCGCGAAGTAATCGGCCGTCGTGACGACGTCTTGCTTGTAGTTGTGAAGCAGGTTGGCCAGAGCGGTGAGCGTAACCGATGTAGCGTAGGGCCAGCTTGGCCCGTTCCACTGGCACTCATGCCCCTTGTAGGAGACGGCGAATCGCGGATGTCTTTGCTCGGCCGTGGTCGGGCCGAACGGGGCGTAGAAGCCCTGCGGGTCCATGAGCTGCTTCCATGTCTGCTCGTAGCCTTGGTCGGGCAGGTTGAAGTACCAGGGGGTGTAGCCGTGCAATTCCCGCACGTCCACGAGGCTCTGCTTGTCCCGGGGGAGAGTTTTGAAGAATTGGGCGTCATGATCCCACAGCCTGGTCTGGACGAACATCTTGATCCGCTCAGCCTTCTTTTGGAACTGCTCGGCGATGTCCTGCCGGCCGGCGAGCGAGGCGATCTTGGCAATGGCCACCGCGTCGCCGTACATGTAGGAATTGATCGTCGCCCGCTTGCCGCTGCCGCCGATGGAGACTTCCATGCCATCGCGGTCGTCGACCTGCCAGAAGAGGCCGTCGGGCTCCAGCCTGCTCTTCTCCCATTCTTCGTAGTTGCGGACCAGGTCCGGCAGAAGCCCGGTCAGGAAGTCCTTGTCCCCCGTCACCAGGAACCGCGACCAGAGGGCATCCGCCGCCCAGAAACTGTAGCTCCGCACGGCGCCGCCTTTGCGAAACCAGAATGCGGCGTAGTCGTTGAGATACTGCGGATCATGGAGCCAGCGGCCCTCGTAGAAATGATGGCCGGCCGCACAGTTGATCGTATTGTGCTTGCCTGACCATCCGACCGGCGGGAGGAATTCCGTGACCACGAAGCCGTCCGGCGTCTGCTTGATATGCTTGCGGTACGTCCACCAGCGGAAGTAGTACGTCCGTTCGATCTCTTTATCCGGACACTCGAACAGCGGAATATTCGCCTTGAGGAACTGCCACGCCTGAGTATTCGAGATGTGCTGGCTGTACAGCTCTTCATCGTCGCGGTTGAACTGGTCGATGTAGTGCTTGAATGCGTCGGGCTTGAGCACGAATCCGCCTTGCTGTGCCTCTGCCAGACTCGTGACGCAAATCACGGCGATTGCGACGACCAGATGCAGTGCGTTCCTTCGGTTGGCCATACACGGATTTCCTGTGAAGCCATGAGAAGCGACTTCAATTCTGTGAGGCATCACGGCGGGTCTTGAGCTCCCGCCAAGTTGTCAGCACGATTCCTTCCTTTTTGAGGAACGAGCGGATATCGGGGTCGAGCATCAGACGCAGTTCCGCCTCACGGGCCTTGCCCGAGCCGGAAATCTGGGCGAAGACCTCCGTCGGGGCGGTACAGTGCACGATGATCTGCGTGATGCCCGGCTTCATATCGGCGAGCAGCTTCATCAACTGCTGCTTTCTCTGCTCGTACTCCGGGGCGTTGGTCGGCTGGGTCACGAGGTCGTCGATCACGGGCAGCCCCGCCTTCCAGACCCTTTCGCCCAGCGCGTTGAGCAGGAGCTTGAACTTGCCGACCTCGGGGCCCGCGTGCTGCATGTGGCCGCCGATCATGAGGATGGGAATCTTCTTCTCGATGCCCACCTTGACGTATGCTTCGATGAAAGGCTCATAGAAGCACGTCCCCATGTGGCTGTCCAGGTGGGTCGGCTTCATGCCCACGGCCGTGGCCTTGTCGATCTGGGCGCGGATTTCCTTCTCGAATTCCTCGACGGTGGCGTGGCCCAGCACGTCCTGGGCCTTCTGCCAGAGGTAGCCCTGCGGGTCGACGAGGCCGGGTGCGGCGGGCTGGCCCACGAGGGGACCCCACCGGTAGCTGTCCCACTCCGCGGTGAGCGTCAGGTGAACGCCGGCATCCGTTTGCGGGTGGTCCTTCAGGTATGCCGCGATCTGCGGGACCCACGGACACGGCATCATGATGCTTGTCGAGGTGGCCACGCCTTCTTCGATGGCCCTGATCGCCCCTCGGTTCGAGTCGTATGACATGCCCGCGTCATCGACGTGGAAGATGACCGCCTTCGTGCCGCTTGGCCATCCGAGCCGCTCGGCATAGGTCATTTCCCGCTCCGGTGCGGCCGTCGCTTCGACCGCAACCGTGCAGAACGCGAACATGATCCAGACAATGGCCCTCAATGACATTGGTTCTCCTTCCTGAATGTGACACAAATATCCCTTCCCGGGCCATGCCCCGCAGTAGAGGCATGGCGTTTCTACGGGAGTATTGTACCGATGCCGCGGTTTTCGTCCACCCTGAGCCTCCAACCGGTCGTGACAAACCTCGTACATCTCTCAAACACAATCCGTGCGGGAGACCACAGAACCTGAGTTCTACCACACCAAGGCGAGTCGGTTCGCCCGTGATTCACAGCGTTCGGTCCCGCAGGGGAGACTATCGAGTCGCCTTGTTCGGCGATGCCGTCAGTTCCGCGATTCGCAGCTCCAGCCGCTTGATCTCTCGCTTGATGCTGTTTCGATGAAGCATCTGCCAAGCGAAGATCTTTATGAGACCCATTGCGTAGAAGGAGCAGATAAACACCGCCGCATAGAGGATCTGGCATTTGGTCTCGGCGGTCCCGAAGAACGCCACGGCGCTGTAGACCGCCGCCGCAAGGAAAAGGACGCCGATGACCCACATGACAACCGCCGTGGCAGCCATCTTCCTGCTGTAAAACTCACTCAGCATCGACCGTATGGTGTCTTCTCTCGAATCATCGTAGTTGCCGTCGATCATTTGTCTGATCTTGTCGTCGTTCATGTTGATCTCCTTCATTCGGATGCCTGCCGCCACAGAGCCTTCAGCTCATTTCGTGCGGCGTGCAGGCGGGATTTCACCGTGCCTTCCGGAATGCCCAAGACTCTCGCGATTTCTGCGATGGGCAGACCTTCCAAGTAACAGAGAGCCAGAACAGTCCTGCTTTGGTCCGGGAGCCGACCCATGAGGCTTTGAAGGTCGTCTGAAGCCTCGCGGTCCTGCGACGGGTTCTGCTCGGGCTCCGCGGGGATCGTCTCTGTCCGCCGGCGCGCCTTGGCGTTCCTCGCGATCCAGTCATCGGCCTTGCGGGTGACGATCCGGTAGACCCAGGGCCTGAACCGGGCCGGATCGTTCAAGTGAGACAGGCCCCGAACAACGCCCAGCCAGCTCTCTTGGGTTACATCCCACGCGGCCTCCGCATTGCCCGTAAGCCGATACGCGTATTGCCAGAGGCGCCTCTGCCAGCGCGAGACCAGCCGCTCCAGGGCCTTTGCGCTGCCGTCCTGGCACTCCATGACCAGCAACTCGTCGACAATCTGTTCGTCCTGTTCTGTCATCTCTACTTATTTAGTCTTCACAAATGCTGCCTCGGTTCACCCAGCCGTATTTTATCATTTATGCTTGTTTCTCGCAGGGTTCTTCGTAGAATCATGGAGCCACACGGTTGATGTGCACCGTCGGAGAGGTGTCAGAGTGGCTTATCGAGCGGTCTTGGAAAGGCCGTGTAGGGTTTACCCTACCGCGGGTTCGAATCCCGCCCTCTCCGTTATATTGCTGAGGCTCGCCCCAAGTGCCCAAACTTCCGGCACTGGCAGTATTTTCTCGATTTCTGATGGGCTGATTGCCCTTGAGTTGCCCGCAGGCGGGGTCACGATACGCGGCGCACTTGCCTCCGCCGCTTGCATCGTACGTGTGCCACTCGCGGCCGCCACAACTGCCCCAGCCCCAACGGCCAGAAAATGACGACGACCGAGAGAGAGACTTCGATTGCACACAGATTCGTTTGACATGAGTATTCCCCTGTCCTTACTTGCTATTGCCTGTCCTCCAACATACGGATCATCCGACGCACTTCAATATACCCGCGTGCAAGAAGAACCTCAAGCATCTCCCGAGGACAAGGAGTGGAGGAAAAGGCGTGCTGGCCATAAGAGACCGAAGGACCCTGCAGGCAATACGCGTACCGGTCAGGGTGTACTCTCTCTGTTT
>Ga0315275_10003019_pt1 | contig 15390 bp, 13 predicted proteins | sample YL17G03_0_MG_FD_205557 | JGI IMG/M metagenome (GOLD analysis project Ga0315275, IMG submission 205557) | Sediment microbial communities from Yellowstone Lake, YNP, Wyoming, USA - YL17G03_0 | ecosystem: Environmental > Aquatic > Freshwater > Lake > Sediment | place: USA: Wyoming | collected... | reverse complement strand
TCCCAAGGTCTGGCGGGCGTATCATAGTTCGATTCTCGGGTGGTCATGCTTTCCGGCCACAAGTGGCGCACGAGGACTGTGGCCTCGCCCGTCTGCATGGATACATCACTCACGCCAGGCCCTCACTTCCATCCGCTCGGGCGCGCGTGAGCTCGACCAAGGCTGTGAAGGCCTCGGTGCTGGCGCAGTTCCCGATGGCCAAGATCGCCGCCCAAGCCTCAGGACCAGGTGGCCGGAGCCGAGCAAGAAGTTCTGGGAGCGGCGCACCGTAGGGAACGGCCCTACCGTTCACTGTTGTAGGCCGATGGCTCATCATTGCTCTTCTCTTACTCGCTTAACGTTTGAAGTCAGCGGCGGAGGTGTTTTGCCCGTCCGCTGGACCGTTTTGTTAAGCCCTTCTCTGCTTTCCTTGCCAGATCCTTTTTCTCATACGGTATGATGGGTTTTGAGGGAAATAAGACGACCTCTCTGCCGCTTTTGGTTTCTAACTCCTTTAGATCATGGTAAATGGCATCCAAGTCGTATTTGAATTTCTTGGCGTAGGAATCACGTATAGCTCGCACTTCTTTGATGATTGGGTCTTGCCACATAGATTAGTCCTCCATCAGTTCTTCAGGTGTGCAGATAACCGGTGGCTCGTGCCCCGACGACCGGCAAACCACCTCTATCATAAGCCTCATTGCGGCATTGGCAATATGTGTGCAATTCCATGTTACAAGAAAATCCATGCCATTGGCAACAGCTGTAGCAATATGAAGGGCATCCACCGCGGCTTTCTGCGGTATGGGTCCCTGTGTCAGCAATTTCCTTGCAAGATCACGGGCCTCGGGTGTCAACTCCAGAATGGAGATACCTTCTAAGATTTTTAGTCGTGATGCTGCTGCCTCCTGATTGCCGCCACCAGCCTCCTGGATTACGATCTGGGAAACGTAAAGATCAAACCTCTTGCGACTCTTCCACCACTCTGCTGTAATCTGTTGATGTGCGGCTACGACGAGATCCCTACTGGGAGAACCAGTGAGGTAGCTTACAACGGTTGTTTCGAGATAAACTTTTGGCTTCATATCGCACTCTATCTGATAGAATGTATTTCAATACAACTTTCTTTCTATCTGGCTTAACATTAAGTTTTATCTTTATCAAAATGTGCCAGAATACCCCCCAGCTTTGCTGGGGGGATGAATGGCCTACCCTCTCCCCTGGGGGGAGAGGGTTAGGGTGAGGGGGAATTGATCTTGTGACCACCCCCACCTTAATCCTCCCTCATCAAGGGGGAGGAGAGTTTTTTAGAGAATTAGATGCCCCGCAGCTCTGCTGCGGGGTACTTCACTCTATAATTTGTGACATTATATGCTTAGAAAAAAATTGTGTCAATGAATTTTTGCTCACCCCAATAAAATCAAACAAAAGATAAAAAATGATGCTCCATCCATGCATAGATTAACAAAATCGACGGCTTGTAAGACGAAAACCCGCGGTAGGGTGATTAATAAAAGCTTTTATGAAACAGTTTATTTTGACCAAAACATTGTTGAAAAGGCTGCTTAGCTTCTGTATAATAGTAAATTTATTATTATATTGAATTTATTAAATTTAAGAGTCTGCTATGCTGAGAGCTTACGAAGCGTTCCTGATTAAGAAAGGGACGGCAAGAACTCAAAATGTCTTTTTATTTGAAGTGGGTTTCGGATTGTTACGCCTTTCTGAGCGAACCTCGATACGCTAATATTTCTCCCCGCATAACGGACGAGCTAATCGGGAGCGCTCAGCGTCGAGGACGATGCAATCCTCCTTCCTTGGGTTTCAGAAAGTGGGTTGAGTATGCTTCTTCAATATTGGGATCCCCGGAATTACTGAACCTTAACGGTATTCTCGCTCCTTTCCCCCATGAATCTTTGACACTCATTCGAATTGACCCATTATGCTAATGAAAACTAACCCAAGCAAGATTACTCAAGATGCACAGATACGGGTAAAACAAAAAGTCCTGAAAATCAGGCGATTGGTTGAATAATTCTGCTATTGCGCGCGCAATAGGGTATCTTTCCGGTGGGTCAAGAAACTTGACCAGCATTCTCCTCCTCCAGATTCAGTCCAACGACGGAATTTATCAGCAATCCCCTATGCTTTCATTCCTCCCAATTAGGGTACTGCTCCGGACTCTTGCCTTTGCTCTCGATGATTCGGGGCTTTTTGGGATGCGATTTGCCTTGTAGGACTTCTTCCAGTGTTACGCCAAAACGCCATTCATCTCCATAATCGAAGAGATAGAGGAAGGTCTGCCCTTTGGTCAATCCCAACTCCCCGATTCTTACCTCGTCCACGTGCGGGCCCTCATCTTCAAACGGGGATGAAAACTTCTCGTCAGACCAGGGAATACCCTCCATAAAAAAGGAGTAAAGATGATCGGAGTCAAATTGAAAGGCTGTTTGAATAGCATTATGAAGATCGAGAAGCGTATGATTTGAAGACAGTTCAATCTTTCTCCAAACACCTCTTGAAAGAGCCACCCGGAAAAGGAAGATTCCATCAACCGCTTTCGAGGTCTCCCGCGGCAAGGTATTGACAAGCTCCCCTTCTGCAAACAAAGGAACGAAAGGAAGAAAAAAGGGCTCTCCGGATTGATCTCTCTGTGCTATTCCTCGTTTCTTACCATTTATGGCGCCGAGGACTCGAAGAGGGTTTAGCGCCGCGATGTATTCTTCTGGCAAAGGTTGGCCTGGAATGACACCCCATTCTCCCAGGCCGCGACGAAATGCAAGATTCCAGCCCGTGTAATTTCGCTCGCTGATAAGCAGGCGGACCAGGGTAATGCCCATGGGAAGGGGCGTGACCCTTGCTGGATGGAAAGACCGTTTAGAATAGGGTACAACCTCCTTATTCTCTGTAACTGTCCAGAAGCCAAAAAAAGAAAAGTAGAACCAGAAGTATCCGAGAGCTTCCGGTAGGCTGACGAGATGTCCCGCATGAATTGGCACATTGGGAGTCTTTCCTGCCAACCTTTCTAAGATTGGAATCACTCTCAAGACGCCGTTTGCCTTAAAGATTGACACGTCAATATGCTTCCAATTTGTGTCAACCCAGAGAGTCTCGAGCAGAAAAAGGTATTTTTCAGTTGGAGTCAGTTTGCAGTATTCCGAGGCCCGATCCGAAAGCCGCAGAGTGATTTTACTTCCCTTTTCCACTGTTTTTTGAGTCAACCGACCGGCTTGGGCCAGGTGGAAAAAGAGATGGAGTTGAGGATAGAACTCCTGTCCTGTCCGTAAGGTAGTGCCGTCAAGGGGATGGGTCATCCCCTTGTTCATTTCGAAAAGGTCTTTGCCCGAGAGGTTACCTTTGGGAGTCAGATACGGTTTGTTTGTCCCAATGTAGTCGAGAAAAGATTGAAAATCATGGATGAGAGGGGTCGGTTCAGTTTCTGTGATGCTGAATCTATTGGATGAATCCATAGATAATCTCCATAGACATCAGGTTGTTCTTCGCGTATGGTAACGTTCTCTCATTCGCCTGGCAACATACTCCGACCGGGACCCGCCGTTAGGAGGAAGGCATGAGATTCCCTTCGTGTCTCGATCTTTGTGAGTTTAGATTAAGCCTTTTTCCCTGAAACTGTAATGGGCGATTTTACCGATGATGATGTGGTCAATCACTTCGATCCCTAAAATTTTTCCGGATTCGACCAGTTTTTTGGTAATCTTCAGATCATCCTCAGAGGGGTCGGGGTCCCCTGATGGATGGTTATGAGCCAGAACCACCGAAGCGGCGCTGTGCATAATAGCCTCCTTAAAGACTTCCCGGGGATGAACCAGGCTGGTCGTGAGCGTCCCGATCGAGATGGTCGAGATACCGATGACTCTATTTCTGGAATTGAGAAGGATGAGTTTAAAATGTTCTTTGGCCTTGTCCTGAACGCTTGCCCTAATCGCTTTGACAACCGCCTCAGGATTTTTGATATCAAAAGGGACCAGATCCGGTGGCTCTAAATCCTCTCGCTTGCCCAGTTCAAAACAGGCCTTGATCTGGGCTGCCTTGGCGAGGCCAATCCCTTTAATTTGAGAGAGTTCTTCGAGGGTTGCCTGGCTGATCGCTTTGACATTCCGGAATCTTGCCAGCAGTTCCTGAGCAATGATCATGACCGATTTTTTCGGAATGCCCCGGCCAATGACGAGGGCCAGAAGCTCCTGAGATGAGAGCGCCTCCGGTCCCAATTTTTGAAGCCTCTCGCGAGGTCTTTCTGGTTTGGGAAGGTCATGAACCGTAAAAGAGAAGTCCTTGTTCATTTGGAAAGAATTACATCAGCCCGGCGATCGATCGCTGGGCAAAGGTAAGAACATTCGAGGGAAAGATTCCCATGTACAGGGTTCCGATAACAGCCAGGATCAAGGCAATGACAGAGGCGGGTGAAAACTGGAGGCCCGTGATCTCGCGCTCCGATTCCCTGAAATACATGAGCACGGTAACCCGAAGGTAATAGTAAACAGAGATGGCGCTGTTGAGGACACCGAGGATGACCAGCCAGTAGAATTTCGATTTGACGGCAGCGCTGAAAACATAGAATTTGGCCATGAATCCACCCAGGGGAGGAATCCCGGCCATGGAGAGCAAAAAGATAGTCATCGAAGCGGCAAGGAGCGGGTATTTGAATCCAATGCCGGAATAATCGCTGAGCAGGGTATTTTCTTCCCCCTTTTTACCCAGGAGAATGATGCAGGAAAACGCGCCGAGATTCATAAAGGCATAGGCCATGAGGTAAAAGAGGATTCCTGAAGTTCCAAGATCGTTCCCTGCGACAAAAGCGACCAGGATATACCCCGCATGGGCGATGCTCGAATAGGCCAGCATCCGTTTGATATTGGTCTGGGAGATGGCGATGATGTTCCCGAGGGTCATCGTTGCCAGGGCAATCACCCACATGATCATCGTCCAATCCGGACGAAAGGCCGGCAGGGCAGAGAAAAAGACCCTGATCAGAGCCGCAAACCCAGCCGCCTTCACCCCCGTTGCCATAAAGGCGGTAATGGATGTGGGCGCTCCTTCATAGACATCGGGCGTCCACATATGAAAGGGGACAGCGGCGATTTTGAATCCAAACCCAATGGTCAGAAAGACGAGGCTCATCAGAAGCATAGGATTCCTTAAGAGGTTCTTGGAGGCGATGTGGGAAGCCACATCTTTCAGATAGAATGAGCCAGTAGCGCCATAAATGAGGGCCATTCCATAAAGGAGGAATCCGGTAGCAAAGGCACCCAGGAGAAAATATTTCAGGGCTGCTTCCGTTGATCGCCGATCCTCCTGAATGATCCCCGCCAGGATGTAGATGGAGATGGACATCGTCTCAAGTCCGAGAAAGATGGTGATCAAATGGGACCCTGCCGCCATCAGCATCATCCCAAGGGTTGCAAAGAGAATCAGGGCATAATATTCGCCGAGTTCAATTCCTTCCCGATGGGCATAACCCATGGAGATGAGGAGGGTCAGGAAGGCGATCATCAGAAAAAGGACCTTAAAGAAGAGGGAAAATCCATCCGAGATGAACATACCCTCAAAACCAGTCTGGGTGGATCCCATCAGGGGAAGGGTAAAAAAGAAAGCGATCACGACACCGATCAGGCTCAGAATTGCAAGGTAACCCTTTTTCCCTTCCTTGGCTGAGAAGACATCGAGAAGAAGCACCAAGAATCCAAAGACGCTCAGGATGATTTCCGGTGCAATCAGATAAAGATTAATCTCGGGTAGCTTCATTCAATAAACCCTCCAATGAAAGACACGGTGAATCGGTGAAGAGGTGACACGGTGAAAGGCCTAAACGGTGGTTTCTCCGTGTCTCCCCATCTCCCTATCTATTTCTTTAGCTCTGCTGTAACTTTCGGTTGAGGGGCATCCGCCTTCATCTCAACCTTTCCCTTGAAATCCTTTAAGAACTTTTCGACCGTGACGTCCATCTTGCTGAAGAAAAGTTTGGGATAGATACCCATGAGAAAGATCAGGATCACCATCGGAACGAGGACCGTGATTTCGCGGGGACTGAGGTCCTTCAGCTTTTCATTCTTGGGATTTGTCACCTTCCCAAACATGACCCGTTGAAACATCCAGAGCATGTAGGCCGCGCCCAGAATGACACCCGAGGCTGCCAGCACACCATAGACGACATTCGATTGGAAAGCACCAAGGAGGATCAGAAATTCTCCCACAAACCCGTTCGTTCCGGGCAATCCGATGGAAGAAAGGGTCACGATCATAAAAAAGATGGCAAAGACAGGCATCACCTTTGAGAGCCCTCCGAATTCAGAGATCATCCGGGTGTGGCGGCGCTCGTAAACCATTCCGACGATCAAGAAGAGAGAGCCTGTGCTGATTCCATGGTTGAGCATCTGATAGATCGATCCCTGGACACCTTGCATATTGAAGGCGAACATTCCGAGCATGACATATCCGAGATGGCTCACACTCGAAAAGGCCACCAGGCGCTTCAAATCGGGTTGCATCATGGAGACGAGTGCCCCATAGATGATCCCGATGAGGGCTAAGGCGCAGACGAGAGGTAAAAGATCGAGGGCGGCCTTTGGGAAGAGGGGTATGGCAAAACGGATGAATCCATAGGTTCCCATTTTCAGCAAGACCCCTGCCAGGATGACGCTTCCTGCGGTCGGGGCCTCGGCATGGGCATCGGGCAACCAGGTATGGAAAGGGAACATGGGTACCTTGATCGCGAAGGCCAGAGCAAAGGCGCCAAAGAGCCAATACTGGGTTTCAACCGGTATCCCCAGCTTATAAAGCTCGAGGACATCAAAGGTGCCTTGACCTGTGGTTTTTGCGCCGATAAAGTAGAGAACCAAGATGGCGACAAGCATTAACACGCTTCCAGCCATCGTGAAGAGGAAGAACTTCACGGCTGCATAGACCCGTCTCTCGGGACTTCCCCAGACACCGATCAACAGGTACATGGGGATAAGCATTATCTCCCAGAAGACGTAGAAGAGGATAAGATCAAGGGCGACCAGGGCGCCGACCATGCCGGTTTCAAGGAGGAGAAAGGAGATCATAAATTCCTTGACCCGATGCTCAATCGCCTTCCAGGAACTGAGGATACAGAGAACGGTCAGAAAGGTCGTCAGAAGGACCAGAAGGAGGCTGATGCCATCAATCCCCAATTTATAACTGATCCCATAGGATTGGACCCACCAGTAATCCTCTACGAACTGCATCTCTCCAATCTTCGAATTAAAGATGAAAAAGAGCGGGAGAGAGACGAAAAACTCGACGAGGGTAAGGAGCAGGGTGACAACCCTGAGGGTCTCCAGCTTCTGCTTGTCAATGAAGAGGAGAACAACAGCCCCAAGCAATGGAAAAAAGATCAAGAAGGATAAGATAGGAATGCCCAAAATAGACATGAACATGACTCCTTAAAGTTCTTTAATCCCCCCGTACCCCCCTTTAACAAAGGGGGGATAAAGAGGGGATTTTAGAAGAAAATGGAACGCATAAGATAATAGACAGCCAGAACGACTCCACCGATGACCATGGAGAAGGCATAATTCTGAACAAATCCGGTCTGGATTCGTCTCAGCACGCCCGAGAGCCAGCCGACCAGATAGGCAATACCATTGACCGTGCCATCGATGATGAAGTCATCGAACCCTTTCCAGAGCCCAGTCCCCAGCCCTTTGAGGGAGTTGACAAAAAGGGCTTCATAGAGTTCGTCGATATAATATTTATTGAAAACCAGCTTGTAAAGTCCCCTAAAATTCTCAGCCAACTGTTTGGGTAGGGCCGGATTCTTTACATAGAAGAGATAAGCAGTTCCAATCCCGATCAGGGCGATCACGACAGAGACCGCCATCATCAAAAATTCGAGGGCTGCCGAATGGCCTCCTGCTTCCCCTCCGGAGGCCCAAGCCTGAGAGAGAATCGTTATCCCGGCATGGGCTTTCGCGGGCTGAGTCCCTCCTAAAACAGGCGCCAAAAATTCATGAATATGGTTGGCGCCTCCCAGGACGTGGGGAATGCCCACATACCCCCCAATCACGGAGGCGACAGCAAGGACCATCAGGGGCACGGTCATGATCTTTGGGGATTCATGGATATGGTGTTTCACATGTTCATCTGCACGACACTCTCCCCAGAAGGTCATAAAAAGGGCCCTGAACATATAGAAGGCCGTCATTCCGGCAGCCACGGCAGCCACAAACCAGAGAAGGATATGGCCATGAGAACTGGAGAAGGCCTGCCAGAGAATTTCGTCCTTACTGAAAAACCCGGAGAGACCGGGGATCCCGGCAATGGCCAGTGTGGCAATGAAGAAGGTCCAGAACGTGACTGGGATCTTCTTCCTGAGACCCCCCATCTTCCGCATGTCCAGCTCTCCACTCAGGGCATGCATGATGCTTCCTGCACCGAGGAAGAGGAGGCCTTTGAAAAAGGCATGGGTCATGAGATGGAAGATCCCGGCACTGTAAGCCCCCACGCCTACCCCCAGAAACATATATCCCAATTGGCTGATGGTCGAATAGGCCAGAACCTTTTTAATATCGTTCTGGCAGAATCCAATGGAGGCCGTATAGATCGCGGTCGCCACACCGACGATGGCGACGACGGCAAGAGAAAGGGGGGCCATGCTGTAGAGGATATTGCAGCGGGCGATCATATAGACCCCGGCTGTCACCATGGTGGCTGCATGGATGAGGGAGCTGACCGGTGTGGGACCCTCCATGGCATCCGGAAGCCAGACATAGAGAGGGATCTGAGCCGATTTTCCGGCAGCCCCCACAAAGAGCAGGATCGTAATCGCCGTTACAGTTGCCGTGTCGAGTTTATTCGCATTGGCAAAGACCTCGGTAAAGTCGAGGCTCCAGACCCCATGCCTCCCCAAACTGGTGAAGAGGAGGAACATTCCAAGAAGAAAACCGAAGTCCCCCACCCGGTTCACAATGAAGGCCTTCTTCCCTGCATTTGCTGCCGAATCCTTCTCATACCAGAAACCGATGAGAAGGTAAGAGCAGAGGCCTACCCCTTCCCACCCCACAAACATGAGCAGGAAATTGTTGGCCAGGATAAGGTTGAGCATCATGAAGACGAAGAGGTTGAGGTAGGTAAAATACCGGGGGAAGCCGGGATCGTCATGCATGTATCCTACGGAGTAGATGTGAATAAAAAAACTGACCCCTGTCACCACTAGGGCCATCAGGATGGAGAGGGGATCGATCTGATAGCCGATCACGGTGTTGAAATTACCTGAAACGACCCAATCGAAGATCACCTTCTCAAAGAGGCGTTCGGCAGGAGGCCTTCCGATGAGTTCGAAGAAGATAAGGATAGAAGTGAAAAAGGAGAGTCCCAGGGCTGAGCAGGCGACCCAACTCACCACAGACCTACTGTATCGGCTTCCAAAGAATCCATTGATCAAAAATCCGATTGCCGGAAATAATGGGATCAGCCAGACGTAATCCAACATGAGAAACTCCTTAACAATCGATATTGCAGATTGCAGATTTCAGATTGCAGAATTTAAATCTGAAATCCTAAATCCGCATTCCGAAATTGAAAGTTACCATTTCAGCAGATTGATTTCATCCACGTTGATCGTTCCCCTTGAGCGATAGATCATCACGAAGATGGCCAGGCCGACGGCGGCCTCGGCTGCGGCGACAGCCATCACAAAAAAGGCAAAGAGGACCCCATCGATCGACTGAAGAAACCGGGAGAAAGTGATCAACGTGAGATTGACCGCATTGAGCATCATTTCGATACAGATGAAGACAATGATCGCATTTCGCCGGGTTAAGGCTCCAATCACGCCGATCGTGAAAAGAATCGCGCTCAGGATCAAAAAGCAGACAGGAGGAACCGGTGGAATTGTCATAATCTCACTCCTTATTTCCTTTTCTTGCTTAAAACCACCGCCCCCACAATGGCGGCAACGAGAAGGACAGACACAATCTCAAAGGGGAAAAGGTACTGGGTAAAGAGCACCTCGCCGATCGTTTTCACATTGTCACTCAGCTTCCCGGGTGGATAGGGACCGATCTTTCCTGCCAAAGGCTTTGCAGCCACCGAATAGATGATTCCGAAAAGGAAGAGAACGGCAAGCGCAACGCCCAGGACTTTGGAGTAAAGAAGCCTGAGGCCGGACCGAAGTTCTTCCTCCAGATCGAGCAGCATGATGACGAAGAGAATCAGCGTGACAATCGCGCCTGCATAGACGATCACCTGGATGATGGCGATGAACTGGCTGTAAAGCAGGAGATAGAGGACAGCGACACAGAGAAAGGTCAAAACCAGAAAGACAGCGCTGTGAATGGGGTTCTTCCGGGTAATCACGAGCAATGAGGCAATGATCGAAACGAAGGCGACCCCAAAGAAAATCAACCATTGGAATAATGCCCCGACATTTTCAGCCATCCGTTTAACTCCTATCCTTTCACTCCCTCTCCCGTGACGGGAGAGGGGCGGGGTGAGGGTAGCCGCTCAAGAGGCTCAATCCCCCTCCCCTACATCCCCTCCCGCCGGGGGAGGGGAGAATGTTGAATTTACGGGTTGTATTTCTTCTGTTCTAAAAGCTTCTCCGTATCCATGAGCAGAGGGCCCCTCTGGGCCTCGACCCATTCATAGGTTTTTCCCAGAAAGATCGCACCCACCGGGCAGGCCTCCTCACAGTAACCGCAAAAGATACATCGCGAGGCGTCCAGTTCATAGGTAAGGGGGTACCGTTTCCCTTCTTCATCTTCAGCCGTTTCAATCGTGATGCACTGGGAAGGGCAGACGGCCATGCAGAGGCCACAGGCCACACACTTGGTCTTTCCCCTCTCGTCCTTCTCAAAATACTGGATTCCCCTCCACCGCTGGCCCGGAGGAATTTTCTCTTCCGGGTACTGGGTGGTAATCGGTTTGGAGAAACATCGGCTCAGGGTGAGGGCCAATCCTTTGAGCATCGGAATAATCATCGCAAAACCTCTTTCTCTTTCAACCCTTTAATGAAACAACCAGCGCCGTGATCAAGAGATTGATCAGGGCCAGTGGAAACAAGACCTTCCAGCCAAACTTCATGATCTGGTCATACCGGAGTCTCGGGAAGGTTCCCCGCTCCCAGATAAAGAAGAAAAGAAAGATGAAAACCTTGATCCCGAACCAGACGACTCCAGGGATGAAACTAAGCGCAGGCAGGGGCGCCTGCCACCCTCCCATGAAAAGGGTGACAGCGACTGCGGCCACAATGACCATATGGGTGTATTCGCCCATGAAGAAAAGGGCGAATTTCATGCTGCTATACTCGATATTGAATCCACACGCCAGCTCCGATTCTGCCTCCGGCATATCAAAGGGAGTCCGGTTCAGCTCCGCCACTCCGCAGATGAGATAGAGGACAAAGGCGATCGGCTGATACCAGACGTTCCAGTTCCAGAAGCCTCCGGCCTGGTGCTGGACAATCTCTGTCAACCGCAGGCTCTGGGAGAGGATGATGACTCCGATGACCGAGAGACCCAGGGCCACTTCATAACTGATCATCTGGGCAGCGGCCCTCAGGGATCCGGTCAATCCATACTTATTTCCCGAGGAACTACCCCCTAAGATGATTCCATATTCTCCCAGGGAGGCAAGGGCAAAGACATAGAGGAGCCCGATATCCACATCTGCAATCCGGAGCTTTACGACCCAGCTTGTCCCCGGAATGGTAAATCGGTCTCCAAAGGGAATCACGGCAAAGATCCCGATTGCCGAAGCAATCGTGATCATCGGTGCAATGACAAAGAGTCCTTTATCTGCCCGTCCAGGGATGAGGTCTTCTTTAAAGAAGGCCTTGATCGCGTCCGAAAAAGGCTGAAGCAGTCCATAGGGGCCGCACCGGTTCGGTCCGAAACGAATCTGGATGTGGCCCAGGAGTTTCCGCTCCATCAGGGTCAGATAGGCTACGGAAAGCATCAGACAGCCGAAGACGACCACACATTTAATCATGATTTCAATGAGAAGATATAAGAGTTGCATCCGCCTCTCCTCTACCGTTTCTCCACGCGACCAACGATCATCTTATATTCAAGGTTATGACTTTCGGGATGTTGGCTGGAGACCAGTAGGTTGTTGATAAAGACAGGGAAGAAGGTGATTGCGAAATAAGCAACCCCTTTTGGAAGGGCCCCCGAAATCCGGCAGATCGTCTCCACCTCTCCTCGAGGTGAAACGACTTTAATGGGGTCCCCATCCCTCAGTCCTGCCTGGGTCGCATCTTCAGGGTGGATTTCTAAACAAGACTCTGGATAAATCTTGGCCAGCCCCTTTGCCCTCTTATCCGTGGTGCCGATCCCGTAATGATAGTGAAAGCCTCTGGGCATGATCCACAGGGGATAATTTCCAGAGGGTTGTTCCACGGGGTCCTTCAGGTCAACAGGGAAGAAATGCTTCTTCTTTCCATTCATCAAGAGCCATTGAATACCGCCTTTTTCCAGGTTGGAATAGGCAGCACTCGCATAGAAGGGGATGAGGGAAGCAATCTCATCCATGATCTCACCGGGATTCTGATACCTCATCGGGTACCCCATCTTTGTCGATAAATCGCAGAGGATTCCCCAGTCCGGTCTTGCATCACTCACCGGCCGGATCGCCTGTCTCACCCTCTGAATCCTTCGTTCCATGCTGGTGAAGGTGCCCTCTTTTTCAGCAAAGCTCACGCCCGGAAGAAGGACATGGGCAAAACTCCCGATATGGGTCATGAAGCAGTCCTGAACGACGAGAAGCTCGAGTTGATGGAGGCCATTTTTGAGACGTTCCAGGTTGGGCAGGGTGATGAAAGGATCTTCACCCAATATAAAGAGGGCCTTGATCTTTCCCTCCATGATGCCATCGAATATCTCGAGATACGTCAGCCCTGGGTTTCCGGGGATTTCTGTCTCCCAGGCCCCTTCAAAAAACCTTCTGGATCTTTCGTCGTCCATCCTCAGATGGCCTGGCAGGAATTCAGAGAACGTGCCCATGTCGAAGGCGCCCTGGGCATTATTCTGGGAAAGGATCGGATAGATTCCCCCCCCTTCTTCCTCTGTCTCTCCGGTTAATAGGGCGAGATTGCATAGGGCCCTGACGGTCTCGGTTCCATGAAGATGCTGCGTCACCCCTGAGCCAAACACGATGGCCCGCCTTTTGGCCGAGGCATAGCATCTTGCCACGGCTTCGAGGTCCTGAGGGGAGATCCCTGAGACCTTCTCAACCTCGTCAGGTGGGAATTTCTGGAGAGTAGATTGGAGGGTTTCAAACCCCTCTGTTTTTGAATCAATAAATCCCCTGGAGGTGACTCCCTTTTCAATCAAAAGGCGAATCAGCCCATTAATCCAGGCAATATCTGTTCCCGGCAGGGGTCTTAACCAGAGGTCAGCCCATTGTTCCCATTTCGTCTTTCGGGGATCGACGACAACGATTTTAGCATTGTTGAACTGCACGGCCTCCCGCATCTTATTGCTGAAGATGAGGTTGTCGTCATAGACATCGGCTCCAACCAAAAGGATGAGGTCAGCCTTTGCCACATCCTCCATGGCATGAGTCATGGCTCCCCATCCCGTCGATGCCATCATTCCATGGAAGGAAGACCCACTGGACAGCCTCGCTCCATTATCAATATGATTTGTTCCGATACAGGCCCTCATCCATTTTTGAAAGAGGTAATTCTCTTCATTCGTTGCCCGTGAAGATGAGATCCCTCCAATGGATTGGGGTCCATACTTTTCCTTGATCTCCTGAAGCTTTTTGGCAGCCAGGGTGAGGGCCTCATCCCAGGAGGTATCAACGAGGCCTTCGGATTTTTTTATCTTGGGTTTCCCGAGTCGTTTCGGATGGTGGATAAAATCATATCCGAATCGTCCCTTTACGCAGAGGCTTCCCTGATTGACTCCAGCCTCAGCCTTGGTGGTGATATTCACCACCCTGCGCCCGGCAAGGCTGTTCAGCTCCAACTGACAGCCACAGGGACAGAAAGTGCAGGTGGTCTGGACCCTGGTGAGCTGCCAGGTTCTTCCTTTGAGCGGGCTGAGATTCTCCGTTAAAGCCCCCACCGGACAGACATGGAGACATTCCCCGCAGGAGATGCAGTTCTCTCTTTGAACCGCTTCCACGTGAGACGAGAAACCGCGTTCTGCCACCTCAAGGACATTGGCCCCCGGGATATCGATGCAGGCCTGAATACAGCGCAGGCACATGATGCAGCGGTCAAACCACTGCCGGATGAGAGGGGTACCGTATTCTACTTTTTGGGTTTCCCTTTTCTCGGGAGGAAACTCGTTGCGCTCAATCCCAAATTCATAGGTCCGGTTCTGGAGCTGGCACTCCCCTCCGGCATCACAGACCGGGCAGTCGAGGGGATGATTAACAAGCAAGAGCTTCAGGGCCTCGAGCCGCATCTTTTTCACGCGCTCGGTGCCGGTGTGAACGACCATTCCGTCAACCACCGGAGTGGCGCAGGAGGCCATAGGCATCTCAGCGCCTTCCACATCCACCAGGCAGATGCGGCAGGATTTAAGCAGGCTCAATCTGGGATGGTAACAGAGGGTGGGGATATAAATATCATTGGCTCTGGCCACTCCCAGAATCGTCTGATCCGGCTTTGCAGTTAGATCCTTACCATCGATCGTCAGTTTTGTCATTCTATGCGGATCCTCCATTCACCCCCACCCTGCCCCTCCCCCATCAAGGAGGAGGCCATTGATTTCAATTCCAAATAATCCCTCTCCCCTGGGGAGAGGGTAAGGGTGAGGGGAAAGTATTTCTTACATCACACGGCGAAGAGTCCCACCCGCACACATCGCAAACAGCGATCGGCTTCCTTCTGGGCCACAGGGATGGAGAATCCCCCTTCAACCTCGTCAAAGACCCATTTCCGCGTTTCCGGAGAAAGCATCGGCAAGAGGGCCCTCTTCTGTCCGCCGGAGACCCCAATCGTTTCATCTTTATTATAAACCTTGATCTTCTCCACCAGGGCCTCAAGGCGTTCTTCTTCTGACTCTTTCACGGCCATTCCCCGAAGGAAGAGATCAATCTTATCCGCTGCCCTCTTTCCATGGCCTGCCGCACGGACCAGGACATCAGGCCCGGTCACGCAGTCCCCTGCAGAGAAGATTCCCTCCCGGCTCGTTTTGAAAGTCCCTTCCTCAACGGCAACGGTGGATCTCTTTGTCGTCTTCACGCCATCCTTCTCTTCAAGGAAAGAGAAGTCGATGGCCTGGCCGATCGCGGGGATCAGGATGTCGGTCTCGATGATGAATTCAGAGCCTTTGATGGGAATAGGCCTTCGCCTTCCGCTCGCATCCGGTTCTCCAAGCTCCATCCGGATACACTCCACGCCGACGACCTTTCCTTCCTCTGCAAGGATCCGGACAGGATTGCAGAGGTAGTGGAATTTTACACCTTCTTCTTCCG
>Ga0315275_10003018_pt1 | contig 15395 bp, 10 predicted proteins | sample YL17G03_0_MG_FD_205557 | JGI IMG/M metagenome (GOLD analysis project Ga0315275, IMG submission 205557) | Sediment microbial communities from Yellowstone Lake, YNP, Wyoming, USA - YL17G03_0 | ecosystem: Environmental > Aquatic > Freshwater > Lake > Sediment | place: USA: Wyoming | collected... | reverse complement strand
TGGGGTCCGTCTTCCCCAGCACCCTGGTGATCGCCGCCGTCAGCGTCGTCTTGCCGTGGTCGATGTGTCCGATAGTCCCCACGTTCACGTGCGGCTTGGAACGGTCAAATTTCTCTTTCGCCATCGCTCAATCTCCTCGGTTGCCTCAGGAAGGCGCTTCCCGATTGCGGATCGTGGATTGCGGGTTGCGGATTGTCCGCGAGGTCTTCATCCGCAACTCGCAATCTGAAATCCGCCGTGTCTGCCTGGTGGACAGGGGAGGATTCGAACCTCCGTAGCCCGCAAGGGGCGGCAGATTTACAGTCTGCTGCCATTAACCGCTCGGCCACCTGTCCGAAAACTCCAGTGAAAAGCGACGAGTGACGAGGAAACAACCGCTCTTCCGCGCTTGCCACTCGTCACTTGTCACTCCCCACTGCACTGCTGGAGCCGATGACCGGGATCGAACCGGTGACCTCGTCCTTACCAAGGACGCGCTCTACCAACTGAGCTACATCGGCCCATTCCGAATGCCGAGTGTGGAGTCCGGAATGGGGAGTGATACCCATTCCGCACTCCGCGTTCCGCACTCCGCGTTGTCGTGGAGCGGGAGACGGGGATCGAACCCGCGACCAACAGCTTGGAAGGCTGTGACTCTACCACTGAGTTACTCCCGCCGCTGGTTCTCCTGGCCTCGCCGCCTCGGTGGCCGTTCCTCGCGCGTCTGCTGCCGCTCGGGGTTTCGCGGGTGTGGGCCGCGGCCGGACATGCAGAGCTGGCGAAGGGATTCGAACCCCCGACCCTCTGATTACAAATCAGATGCTCTACCAGCTGAGCTACGCCAGCCCAGACAATTACAAAATCATACCACCTTGGACACGAAATCGCAAAGAAGCACTCGGTTCCGACGCGGACACTGAACCCTCCCAGGCAGGCTAGCCTGGTGCAACGGGTTCCGATACTATTGTACCCCGGCGGGTCAGAAAAGCAACAGGAAAGAAAGGCGGCAATTTGAGGATCCAGAAACGTTACGCCTGGGCGGTGATTGCGGCGGCCGCGGTAGTGGCCGCGGTCGCCTTGCTGCTGTGGCCGCGGCTGCATGGCCGCCGCGAAACCCACCCCGATGCGGGCTTGGAGTGCCTTCCGGCCGGTTGCCTGTTCGCGGTTCACGCCGACCTGGCGGCGCTCCGGTCGAATCCGCTGGCGCTCCACTTGGCGCGCGCCTGGGCGCCGGGCGGCTGGGAGACGGATTACGCGGAATTCGTCCGCGCCACCGGCTTCGACTTCGAGCGCGACACGCGCTGGGTCGCCATCGGCGTCTCCGGCGCCGAGGATGCCCGGGTCACCGATGCCGTCATCGACGCCGGCTTCGACCACGCCAGGCTGGACACATACATGGCAGCCCGCCGCAAACTGTCAGAATCGTACCAGGGCTGCGCTATCGACACCTTTCACGGCCCCTCGGGCCGGCTGTTTCGCCTCGCTTTCCTGGACGGCCGGCGGCTGCTGTTTTCCAATGCCCCGGCGCCGGACCGCATCCGGACAATGGTGCAACTCGGCACCCGCGGCGGCGATTCGCTGGCCCGCCGGTTCAAGGACCTGGGCGCCTTCGAGCACATACCGGCCGGAAGCCAGATCTGGCTGGGCGCCGACCTGGAGCGGGGCGCCAGCCTGCGCCTGCCTATCTCTCCCGGCTCCGATACCAGCTTCACCTCCGACTTGCTGCGCGGTGGCCGCCTGGCGCTGATCAGCGTGCGCCTTGACAACCAGCGGGCGGAGTTGCGCCTCCTGGCCCTGTATGGCAGCCAGGCGGAAGCCCGGCATGCCGCCGATTCGCTGGCCGGTTTGCGCGCCCTGGTGCGGCTGCTGGCCGGCCGCCAGCCGGCCGCCGCCAAGGGCGCCGCCGATTTCGCCCGCGCCCTGGATGCCATTTCCATCACCACGGACAAGAACGCGGCTGTGGCCACTTGGCCGATGGATGCCGTTTTACTGGAGTACTTGTTTGGGGTGGCCAGGAATCCATGAGTTTTTCCGCGCGGATGCTGCGCCCCGGCGGGCCGGGGGACAGGCCAGCAGGCCTGTCCCACAACGGTTTTTCACAGCGGCGGCCTGGTCCTCCTCCGCGTTCTCTCGGCGTGCTGTGCGCCTGTGCGGGAAACTTCCGGGCGCGGCGATGGCTGGCTGCCTGGCGTCTTCGTGACCTTGTGGGTGTTTTTCAGGCCCGCTCAGTCGTTGTCGCCCAGAAGCCGTAGCGGGGCCGGGCGGCGGCCAAGGAACCGGGTGGGATTCACGGGAGTGTTCTGGAACCGGACCTCGTAGTGCAGGTGCGGTCCGGTCGAGCGGCCGCTGCGGCCGACATAGCCGATGATCTCACCGCCCAGCACCTGCTGGCCGGGGGCGGCGTTGAAACTGGAAAGGTGAGCGTAAAAGGTGCTGAGTCGGCGCCCGTGGTCCAACAGCAGAACCAGGCCGTAACCGGATTCCCGTTCCGCCTTCACCACCACGCCGTCGGCGGCCGCGTGAACCGGCGCGCCGAAGTAGCTGGAAATGTCCACCCCGGCGTGGAATGAGCCCTCACCGTTGAATGGATCCAGGCGGTCGCCGAAGCCCCCCGTGAATTTTCCTTGAAGTGGCCACTCCAACGGCCGGCCGATTCGCCCCGGCGTCGGCACCAGAAACTCATACCGCAGCGTGGGCGGCGTGTAGGAGGCCCGCAGCAGCAGGCGGTACTGCTCGACCGAGGCCCGCAGGGCCGGCGACAGCGGTCCGCCATCATCCGGGTACTGCTCGGCGCGCGCCGGCCGCCTGATTCCGTAAGCCACCGAGACCTCGCTGGCCAGGTTCTGCAGCGAGGCGAGTTGCACCTCCGTCTGGCTCATGGTGGCCTGCAGCCTGCTGTACTTGCCCTTCAGCAACTCCGCTTCCCGGCGCAGGTGGTTGTAATTGGTCACCTTCAGCAGCATCCGGGCGTAGGAGCCGACCGCGGCCATGACCGTCAGAAAGCCGATCAGGGCAAAAACCGCGGAAATATACACAAAATACTGAGGGATGTGGATACGGCGGATTCGGCCTCGGACGCTGTGCGCTACAACGAAAATGTAGTAGCTATTTCGCATCTCGGCGCTTTCGGGGGCAAGCGCGCAGCCACCGGGTCGCGCACAGAAACCCTGCTGAACGCCCTTGCCGTGACGACGGGCCTTTGGAAGCCGTGCCCGCTTCTGCCGCCCGTTACGGGCAGCCGCCACGTCCCTGTTCGGCCCTTGGACCCAACGAGCCGGCGGCTCTACACTGGCCGCCAGACAAAAAGTGAGAGTAATCTAGCAAACGCCGACGAGCCCTGTCAATACCAAAGACGCGCCTGGCGGCGGGAGAGACAGGCATGCAGACACAAGTAGATGGAGCCGGCTCCTGGGTCTCGATCGGTCTGCTGCGGTATCCATTCCCGGTTTGTGCCTGTCAGTCAAAACATCCGCTGGGATTCTTGTTTTCCCGGCGGAGAGCGCTAAAGGGACCGTTCGGGCCATGCCAGCGGCGGACGTGGCGGCGACCCCGCCTGGCGGGGCCGCCATGTCAATAATCCCCCAACGCCGGTGGCGGCCTGAGGCCCGCCGCTACAGATTCCCAAACCTCCCGAATCGACGGCCAGGTCCCTGACCGCCTGGAAAGGTGAGGGTCGAGAACCAGACCCACCCCTACAACACCGCTGTCAGAAGACCCTGGTGGCCGCCCGGCCCCCCGAAAGCAACAAAATGCAATGATCAGAGACTTAATAGAGCACGGCGGACTCGCCCTTGTCCTTGATGAGCTGCTCGAAGTGGGCGACGATCTTGTCGCGCCGCTGCATCACCGCTTTCACTTCCGCGCTGGTCAGATAGCCCTTGGTGCTGGCGGCCAGCCCCTTGGCGTCGAGTTGGCGAAGTTTCTCGAGCAGGTTGCGGTCGCAGCGCTCCAGGTTTCTCGGCGCCTGCAATTCTCCCCGCAGGCGAAAGGCGCGGGTAAAATCGATCATGTAGATTTTCCAGTCCTCGCCGATCAGCACGTTGGTCAGGTTCGGGTCGCTGTCATAGACGAGTTCGGCAAAAACGCGCTTGCGGTGCATCTGCTGGCCCCAGGCTTCTTTGTCCGGAGGCTCCAGCTTCTTGCGTTTCCGTTCCCCCTCGTCCATTTTTACCGGCAGCCACCAAGCCATGGAGCCGCTCATGCCGCTCCACTTCCGGAACACCGTGACCGGCATCATGTGGTCCAGGCCGAGCAGCTTGCTGAGCTGGTAAGCCGCGATGTTGTACTTGTAGGAATCGCGGAAGTTCAGCTCCACCGACCCGTCGGTGAACTCGCGCGTCGGGCGCGTCTCATCGACGGGCTGGAAGTGGGCGTCGTGGGTGACGTTGCCGAGGCGCATCGTCAAGCGGTACGGAGAAGTCACCCCTTTAGTGGTGTGCCGGCTGTTGATGACTTCGGCCTTGAGCAGGAAGTTAGCCATTTCCTCCGGCGTCATCGCCGGTTCCTGGGCGGGCAGGGCTCCGGCCAGGATCAGAAGCGCAAGCACGATCCCTAAACGGCAGCGTGTAACCATAAAGCCTCCATGGCGCGAAAGGGAGCGACCGCCGACGGTGCTCGTTCCTCCCTATCTACACCCGTTGCCGGGCTCTTGCAACAGGTTTGTAGGGGCTCCCGCAAGGGGCCCCTTACAACCGTTCCCGCCGGACCGATCTTGATTTACTATTCAGGGGGAACATTGAAGCGGAATGGTGGCCATGATGGCTTCCGTGCAAAAGATGCTGGGCGTGCGCCGGAATGAGTTCTTGCCCGCTTCCCTGCTGTTCCTGTACCTGTTCCTGGTTATCGGCGCGTACATCATCGGCCAATCGGTCGGCGACGCGCTGTTTCTGAGCGTGTATCCCAAACACCTGCCACACGCCATTGTGGCCACGGCGGTGGTGGTGGGCGTCGTCGTTTCCGCCTACATCCGGCTGTCGCACCGGCTCCGGCTGGAGCCACTGATCGCCGGGACCCTGCTGTTCTTTGCCGGCGCGTGCGCGCTGTTCTGGTGGCTCTCGCGGGGGCACCCCCGGCTGGCCTACCCGCTCATTTACGTCCTTGTATATACGGTGGGCGCCATGGGGCCGACGATCGGCTGGACCCTGGCCAATTACCTGCTCACCACGCGCGAGGCGCGGCGGGTGTTCGGCTTCATCGGGGCGGGCGCCATCCTGGGCGGCACCTTCTGCGGGTTCCTGACGCACGCCGCGACGCCGCGCTACGTGCGGCCCGAAACGCTGTTGCTGCTGATGGCCGCCTTCCTGGCGGCCTGCGCGGTCCTGGTGCGGCTGCTGTTCCGCAAGCGGCTGGGGTTGCCCGACGCGCTGGCCGCCCAGGAAACGCCGAAAAACTTCGGGCAAAGCCTGGCGCTCATCTGGGAGTCGCGCTACCTGCTGCTGATCACCGCGCTGGTGGCCGTCGGCTGCGCTTCCACCACCATCATCGGCTACCAGTTCAAGATGACGGCCCGGGCCAGCTTCACCAACAAGGAGCAATTGGCCGCGTTCTTCGGCAGCTTCAACGGTTACATGGGTTTGGCGTCGTTTGTGCTGCAGTTGGCGTTGACCGGGCGCCTGCTGCGCTCCTTCGGCATCCGCGTGACGCTGTTCGTGCTTCCGGTGGTTTTCCTGGGGGGAAGCACCGCCCTGCTGCTGGCGCCCTCCTTGCTGACGGCCTGCATTCTTAAAGGCAGCCACCATCTGCTGCGGTTTTCCCTGGACAAGTCCTCCACCGAACTTCTGTACCTGCCGGTGGCGCCCGAGGTGAAAAGCCATGTGAAATCGTTTATCGACATGTTCATCTGGCGGCTGGCCGATGGGCTGGCGGGCTTGGTGCTGCTGGGGTTTGCGACCGGCTGGAAATTCAGCGTCAGCCGCATCAGCCTGGTCACTTTCGTCTTCCTGTTCACCTGGATCGCCATCGCGGCCTGGGTGCGCCGGGAATATCTCAACGTCTTGCGGCGCGCCATCGAGCGGCGCGCGCTGGATCCGGAGCGGACGGCGGCCGCCACCCTGGATTCCACCACCACCGAGATTCTGGCGCTGGCCCTGAACCGCGGCGATGAGCAGCAAATGCTGTACGGTCTGAGCCTGTTTGAGCTGAGCCGCGAGCCGGCCTGGCACCCCCGCCTGCGCCACCTGCTGGGGCACGAATCGCCGGCCGTCCGCCAGCGCGTGCTCCGGCTGCTCACCGAGAGCGGGGACCGGGGCATCGTGCCGCGCGTGCAGGCCATGGTGCGCGATGAGTCGCCCGAGGTGCGTACCGAAGCGCTCCATTATCTGGTGGCGCACACCGGCTGCGACCCCATCAGCCTGCTCACCACCGGCGCCGACTTCCCCGACTGGTCGCTGCAAGGCTCCGTGGTGGCTTACCTGAGCCGCATGGGCCGTCCGGAGAATCTCGCGGTGACCCAGTTACTCGTCCGCAGCATGCTCAGCCGAAGCGACACGGACGCCGCCCGGTCGCGCGCCGAGGCGGCCCGCGTGCTCGGTCAGGTTCCGCCTCCCTCCGGACTGCACGCGGAGCTGATTCCGTTGCTGCGCGACCGCGATCCCCTGGTGGCGGAGCAGGCCCTGTTGAGCGCCGGCCGGACCCGCGGCCGCGAACTGCTGACGCTGGTGGTCTCCCGGCTGGGCGAACCGCGGCTGGCTGCCGCCGCCCGCGCGGCCCTGGCCCAGTATGGGGACCGCGCCATCGGGACTCTGCAGGATCACCTCAACGACGAGCAGGTGCCGCTGCCCATCCGCAAGCAAATCCCGCATGCGCTGGCGCAGACAGCAACTCCGGAAGCGGCGGCGGTGCTGGCGCGCAGCCTCATCCAGAGCGACCCCGGCCTGCGCTACGACATCCTGAAGGCGCTCAACAAGCTGCGGCGGCGCGATCCGGCCCTGGTGGCGGCCAGTCCGGAACTGGAGAACGTCCTGCAGGCGGAAATCATCGGCTACTACCGCTCCTTCCAGATTCTGGCGGCGTTCGACCCCCACGCCGGCGCCGCCAGCGGCGGGCACCCTGCCGAGCCGCTGCTCACCCGTGCGCTTCGCGAGCGCATGGACCACGAGTTCGAGCGGATTTTCCGGCTGCTGGCCCTCTTTTATCCGCCCCGCGACATCTACAACGCTTACGTGGGCCTGACTTCCGGCCGCCGCCACCTGCGGGCCAATGCCCTGGAAGTGCTCGAGCACCTGCTCCAGCCCGAGATGTACCGCCGCCTGGCCTACGTGCTCGACAACGATATCGGCTTGGGGCAGAAGTTGGAGTTCGCCCGGCAATTGTGCCGCATTCCCGAGGGCTCCGGCAGCCAGGCAGTCCGCACCCTGATTCATTCCGGGGACCGCTGGCTGGCGGCCTGCGCGGTCTACACCGTCGGCGAACTGGGCCTTCACGAATTGCGGGAGCAGACCCGGAACCTCCAGGTGGGCAACGACCCGCTGCTCGAGCAAACGCGCCGGCGCGCGCTCGGTTGCCTTGGAGTAAGTGTTGCCGAGGGAGATGGAATGCTGACTGTTCTGGAAAAAGTAGCCGTTCTGCAGAAAGCGCCGGTCTTTGCCGATGTCCCCACCGAGAGCCTGGCTCGGGTGGCCGCCGTCTGCGTGGAGGCCAGCTATGCAGCCGGCGAAGCGCTCTACCGGGAAAACGAGGCGGCCGACCGCATGTTCGTCATTCTGGAGGGGGCGGCCGCCGTCGCCCGACACGGGGGGCGGCCCCTCCAGCTCGGCCCCGGCAACGTGCTTGGGGCACTGGCCATGCTGGCCGGCACATCCCAGCCCGATAGCGCCCTGGCCACACAGCCCTCCCGCGCCCTGCTCATCGACCGGCAGGATTTCTACGACCTGATGGCCGACGATTTCAATCTCACGCAGGGTCTGCTGCGCATGCTGGCCCGCAAGGCCGCCGGCATGTAGGTTGCAGCGTGCAGGTTGCAGGTTGCAGGTGGCAAGCACACCCAGAACCCCCAGCCGGCCACCTGCCTCCGCCCACCTGATCACTTGGGGCGCCGCAGATCGATGCGCGTTGCGACCAGCCTGGCCTTTTCGTCGTACTTGCCCAGGACGATCACGTCGGCGCCGTCCTTGAACTCCTTCAGGTCAGCCGGCTTGTTGCCGTCCTTGGTGAATTTCGTCGCGGCTTCACAGACCACCGTCTTCTCGATGTTGCCCTTGCGGACCGTCATCGTATTGTTGGCCGTGTTGCTGCGCACGATAATGCCGTGCCAGCGCTGCTCCTTGGCTGCGGCTGCCTTTTTCTCCTTTTTGGCTTTCTGTTCGCCTGCTTTCTGTGCCGTGGCCGACAACGCTGCCAGTGAGAGTACCAGCAGCAGAACCACGATGCGTTTCATGTGCTTGTTCCTCCTTGTGGCGGGCTCCCTCCCCATGGTGGGAACAGCAGCGCCGGGCCCGTCCGTTCATCGGCAAGATGCGGATGGCACGATAGAGCCGCTGCTGCGAATCACCGGCGGAGTGTCCCGTCAGGATGTCACATTTGATGGCCCAATTCTCCCAGTGCCCGGCTGAAGTATAGACCAAATTACAGGAAACGGTAAGACCCGGACATGGGCCGAATAAAGATGCTTTTGTCTGTTGCCACTGCCGGCACCGTCCCCCCGCGACTCGGCACTCAAAACTCGGCACTTCTTACTGGGTGCTTTCTTTGCGGCGGCGAAGGAACGTGGGCACGTCCAGGTCGTCGGGATCGAAGTCCGAGCTGATGGGCGGTAATGCTTCCTCGGGGCGCGGCCGCTCTGGCGCCGGCGGGGCGGTTGGAGCCGGCGGCGCGGGCTGCGCCACGGCCGGCGGCGCCGGGGCGGCTGGTTGGCTCACAACGGGGGCGGCAGGGCCGCCGGTGTTGGCAGCCGCTCGCCACCCGGGCGGCTCGGCGAGCGCCTCGGCCGGCAAAGCCGCGCGCTGGACCGGCGGCTCGATCCCTTCGGCCCGCTTCGCGGCCGCCGCCGCCCGTTTTCCGCCAATCGCTTCCGAGCGGAAACCGGTGGCGATCACCGTGATTTTGATCTGGTCGCCCATGGTTTCGTCCAGCACCGCCCCGAAGATGATGTTGGCGTCTTCGTGGGCCTCCCGGTGAATGATGGTGGAGGCCTCGTGCACCTCATGAAGCAGCAGGTTGCTGGACCCGGTGATGTTGATCAGGATGCCGCGCGCGCCTTGGATGGAGTTGTCCTCCAGCAGCGGGCTGGAGATGGCCTGCTGGGTGGCCTCGATGGCGCGGCTCTCGCCGCTGGCCACGGCCGTACCCATCAGCGCGTACCCCATGCCCTGCATCACTGTCTTCACGTCGGCGAAGTCGCGATTGATGATGCCGGGAATGGTGATGATGTCGCTGATGCCCTGCACCGCCTGGCGCAGGATGTCGTCGGCTTTGCGAAAGGCCTCAAAAAAGCTGATGCCTCGTTCCAGCCCCAGCAGCCGCTCGTTGGGAATGATAATGACGGTATCGACGGTGTCGGCCAGATCCGCCAGCCCTTGCTCGGCCTGCTGCATGCGGCGCCGGCCCTCGAAGGGGAAGGGCTTGGTGACCACCGCCACGGTGAGGGCCCCCAGTTCACTGGCCAGCGAGGCGACGATGGGGGCGGCGCCCGTGCCGGTGCCGCCGCCCAGCCCGGCGGTCACAAACACCATGTCGGCGCCTTCCAGCGCCTCGATGAGCTTGTCGGTATCTTCCAGCGCCGCCCGCCGGCCGATCTCGGGGTCGGCGCCGGCGCCCAGGCCGCGCGTCAGTTTCGAGCCGATTTGCAGCTTCAGGGGGGCCTCCGATTGCCGGAGGGCCTGGACGTCAGTATTGGCCACCAGGAACTCGACGCCCTCCATACCCACCGAGATCATCCGGTTGACCGCGTTGCCGCCTCCGCCGCCCACGCCGATCACCTTGATTTTCGCGCCGGGGCGCGGCTCGTCACCAAAGCTGAATTTGATCGTCTCTTCCATGTCCAGGTCCAAGGGTCCAAGGTCCAAAGGTCCAAGGTCGCCGACTTTGGACTAGTTCTTTCCGGCAAAAAAGGCGCGCAGGCGCGTCATCATCCCGGCTGATTCGGCGCGCCGCTGCTCGACCCGCTGAGCGAAATACAGCAGGCCAATCAGCGCGGCATAAGCCGGATGGCGGAGCGAGTCGGGTGCTCCTTCCAGCTTCTCCGGCAAGCCGATCTGGGCCGGCATATCCATGACCTCTTCGGCGATGTCGCAGAGGCCCACCAGCTTGGCGGCCCCCCCGGTGAAGACCACGCCGGCGCCCATCTGGCGGTCCAGGCCGGCGCGCCGCAGTTCATCCAATACGCGGCCCAGCACCTCCTGCGCGCGCGGCTCCAGGATGTCGGCCAGGGCCCGCTGCGGCACCAAACGGCTGGGACGGTCGCCGACGCTGGGCACCTCGATGGAGGTATTCTCGCCGGCCAGTAACTGGGTGGCGACCCCGAAACTGCGCTTGATCTTTTCCGCTTCCGGGATGGGTGTCCGCAGGCCCACGGCGATGTCGTTGGTGAAGTGTTCGCCGCCGATGGGAACGGTGAAGGAATGCTGCAGGGCGCCGTGGCGGAAGCAGACCACGTCGGTCGAGCCTGCCCCCATATCGACCAGCACCACGCCCAGGGCGCGCTGGTCGCTGTTCAGTACGGCCTCGGCGGCGGCCAGCGGCTCCAGCACGGTTTCGGCCACGATCAGGCCGGCGCGATTGGCCGCCGCCACCAGGTTGTTCATGGCCGCGGCCGCGGCGGTGACGATGTGAACGTTGGCCTCCAGCCGCCCGCACACCATCCCCACCGGGTCCAGGATGCCGTCCTGCGAATCGACCAGGTATTCCTGGGGGATGACGTGCACCAGGGCGCACTCTGCCGGCAGGTGCACGGTACGCGCCACTTCCAGCGCCTTGCGCACGTCTTCGCGTTGAATTTCGCGATGGCGCGAGGAGATAGTGATGCCGCCGCGGCTGTTGAGCCCCCGGACCTGCGAGGCGCCCAGGCCCACCACCACCCGCTCGATGGGCACGCCTACAACCTGTTCGGCTTCATCGACGGCCTTGCGGATGGCCCCGGCGGCCGCCTCCAGGTTCACGATCAGGCCCTTGCGCCAGCCCTTGGCCTCCGCCCGGCCCAGCGCCAAGTACTTCAGCGTCCCGCCTTCGGTTTCCTCGGCCGCCAGCGCGCAGGTCTTCAGGCTGCCCGCGTCCAGCGCCACCACAAGCTTGTCTTTCCGGTTCAATGGTCCCTTACCGTTTTTGCATGCTGTTTCCCAAGCTGCTTCCGAACTGTAGCAGACGAGGGCGGCTGAATCAACTCGCCAGGCGCAATCCGCGGCTGCCCCCTGCCTGGTTTTCACCGCGTCGCCCGGGCGTTCGCCGTGGACCGGAACTTCGCCGGGAATTGTTGTTGAATGGCATCTTCACGGAGATTATGCTAGGCGCGCGCGTGGGGCGATCAAGCGCCTTTTGCGAAGAGCAAAGCGCGGTTGCGGGCCCCGGTAGCGGTGCGAAAGGAGTCTGACCCGATGTTCGTGGTGAATAGCTTGCCGATTGCGATCGCGTTCTGCATCGTGACCATGCTGGGCTGGGGTTCGTGGGCCAACACGCAGAAGCTGGCGGGCAAGGAGAAGTGGCCCTTCGAGCTCTTCTACTGGGACTACGCGATTGGAGTTTTCCTGTGCAGCCTTCTGTTTGCCGGCACGCTCGGGAGTTTTGGCTCCGCGGGAACGGCGGCGCTGGAAAATTTCCGGCAGGCGCATCACAGCTTCATACTTCCGGCCTTGATCAGTGGCGCGATTTTCAACCTTTCCAACATCCTGCTGGTGGTGGGCATTGACGCGGCCGGGCTGGCCGTTGCCTTTCCCGTGGGGGTCGGGCTGGCGCTGGTCATCGGCACCGTCGCGAGCTTCGTCGAGACGCCGAAGGGCGACGCGCGCCTGCTGTTCGCCGGCGTGGCCCTTGTCGTGTTTGCCATGATCATGTCGGCGACCGCGCATCATCGGCTGCCGCAAGCTGCCGGAAGGCGCCCCTTGCGCGGGCTGGTTTTCTCGGGCGTCGCCGGCTGCATCATGGGCCTCTTCTATCCCCAGTTGATGCGTTCCATCTCTCCCGATTTCAACACGGCGGCCATCGCCGCTGGGAAACTGACGCCGTACGTGGCGTTGGTGTTCTTCGGCGCCGGGGTGCTGTTGAGCAACTTCATCGTGAATACCGTCTTCATGAAAGCCGGCCATCTCAATGTCTCCGACTACTTCCGCGGCAGCTTGAAGCTGCATGGAATCGGGATTCTGGGCGGTTGTATCTGGATGATCGCGCTCGGCTTCAACGTCATCGCCTCGAGTGTGGCCGGACCGGCGATTTCCTATGCGCTGGGGCAGGGCGCGACCCTGGTGGCCGCGCTGTGGGGCTTGCTCATCTGGCGGGAGTTTGTAACGGCGCCGAAGGGGACAACCGTGTACATCGTGCTGATGCTGGCAGGTTACGCCGGCGGTTTGGTCCTGATCGGCGCCGCCACCCAGTAGGCTGGGAGTCAGCAGGCAGAAGGCAGGAGGCAGGAGGCAGGAGCCTGTCTTTCCGTTTACCGCCTACCGCCTACTGCCTACTATTCTTCCGGGCCGCCCATTCCGCCTCGAGCCGCCGTCAGGCCGATCCTCCCGCGAAGATTTCGATGCCCGCCTTCTGCGCGGCTGTTTGCAGTCTCGCGTCAAGTGTCGCGAGCGGAGCGCCGTGGCGGATGGAAAGTTCAAGATACGCAGCATCGTAGGCTGACAGGCCGTATTCCCGCGCCACAGGTAGAACGTTGCTGAGATGCTCACCGACCGACTGCACGTCCTGAACGAGAGGAAGGCTTTCCAGCAAGATCGAAAAACGGCGGATTTCCGTCTGGCCTAAGCGTTTGCTACGCTCACCTGCCAGAACCGCATTGGTGATTTCCAACCCCCACACCGCCGGGACCAGTATCGTTCGTCCTTCCAGCGCTGCCAGAACGCCATCTGCATACTTGCTGGCTTCATCGGGGAAGCACCAGGCGAGCGCTAAGGACGCGTCAACCACAACCCCCTTCAAAACCGCCGCCCTTCGTTGATCATTTCACGCACGCTCATCTTTCCCGGCTTGACGCGCTTGCGCAGCGCCCGCATGCCCTCAACGATCTCCTTGTGGGTCAGTTTCTGTTCCGCCCGGTCGGTAGGCACCAGCATGGCGGCCGGAACGCCGTGCCTGGTGATGGTGATCCTCTCGCCTCTCGCCACCCGGTCAAGCAGGGATGAGAGATGGGTTTTCGCTTCGAATGCGCCTATGGTTTCCATGACTCGCAAACTAGTTTAGACTAGTTTCAATTCCTGGGCAAGGGCCGCACATGTGCTTCGGCCTGCTATGTCGCGCTCCCGTCAACTGGCCGTCTAACGCGCTCCTCGGAAACTGACCCAGTACTCCGCGGCGAAACGCGGCGGCCAGCCGCCCCACTCCAAATCACCGGACCATGGCGCCGGCCGCCTGCTTGCGGAGGGCCCATTCCGCCTCGAACCGCTCCAGCGGCACGAACGACTTCTGCGTCCCCACCGACAGAGTCGATAGCGCGGCGTACAGGTTGGCGCGTGCAATGGCCTCGGACTCCTCGCAGCCGCCGGACAGGAAGCAGGCCAGGCTGCCGATAAATGCGTCGCCGGCGCCCGTGGTGTCCACCGGATCGACGGCAAACGGGGGAACGTGCCGGATGCCTTCCGGCCCCGCGCATAGCGCGCCGTTGGCGCCCAGCGTGATGATGACCCGCCTCAGGCCTTGCTCCACCAACCGCCGAGCGCACGCGCGCGCTTCTTCCAGGTTCCTCACCGGCATTCCTCCGAGCGCCTCCGCTTCCGTCTCGTTCGGGATGACGTAATCGGCGTTGGCGACTTCCGGCAGATCGAGCGCTTGACCGGGGGCTGGATTGAGGATTGTGCGGACACCGTGGGCGCGCGCAAACCGCAGCGTGTAGTAGACGGTCTCGAGCGGGACCTCCAGTTGGAGCACGATAAACTCCGCGCGGCGCAGCAGCGCGGAAGCGGCATCCACATCGGAGGGCAGCAGCCGGTCGTTCGCCCCCTTTACCACCCAGATGCGGTTTTGGCCGGAACTGTCCACGAATATCGGCGCCACTCCGCTGGACACGCCCGGGGTGATCAGCACCCGGCCGGCGTCGATGCCGAACGAGGTGAAATTGCGGATGGTGGCCGGTCCGAACAGGTCGTCGCCGACCCGCGCCACCATCGACACTTCAGCTCCGCACAACCGCGCGGCCACCGCCTGGTTGGCGCCCTTACCGCCGAAACCGAGGTGGAATTCCCGCCCGAAAATGGTCTCACCGGGACGGGGGATATCGTCGGTAAACGTGGTCAGGTCCACGTTCGCGCTTCCCACCACGACAATGTGCGGCCGTTGCTTCATAGGATTACCTCGCCGCCCTACAGCATTCCCGCAAGCGCCCGAACTGTAACAGACGCGGGCGGCTGAAGCAACTCGTCAGCAGAATGGGATGGAATGGAACGCGGATGAACTCGGACCATCCCGCAGGGCGGGCCGGAACCAACAGAGCCGCGAGTGGAAGACGCGGGGGCCGGCGGGACGCCAGCGCTCCATAGGCGGCCGTTTATGGAAGCGAGGGAAAGACAAAGAGCCGAGGACGAACCACAAAGACACAAAGGGCACGAAGTGACACAAAGAAGCCTGCTTGGTGGGCCTTTGTGTTCTTTGTGCCTTTGTGGTTCGGTTACACGCGGGGTTCGACGCCGCGGATGTACTCGATGGCCTCGCGCGCGATGCGCTCGGCGCCCAGCTTGAAGTCGAAGACCTCGAGCGAGACCCAGCCCGTGTATTTCTTTTCCTTCAGGACTTTCAGCACCGGCACGAAATCGTACTTGCCGGTGCCGGGATGGCGGCCGTCCATCTCGTTGATGTGGACGTGCCGGATCATGGGGTAGTAGCGGCGCACCAGGGCCTCGGAGGGCTCCTTTTCGTCGCCCACGTTGTGGTAGTCGAACATGGTCTGGATGGCGGGATGGCGGACCTGCTTGACGATGGCTACCGACTCGGCCAGCGTGTTGACCACATCGGTCTGCCCGTGGTCGAGCGCTTCCAGGCAGATCGTGATCTTCCGCGCGGCGGCTTGCGGGGCAGCACCGGCCAGGCCGTCGGTCAGATACTTGATGGCCTGCTCGCGGTTCACGCCGGGGCCGGTCGTGCGTTGCTTCGGAGAGCCGAACACCATGACGGCCGGCTGGCCCAGCTCCCCGCAGAATTCGATGAGCTTGCCCAGATACTGCCAACTGCGCTCGCGCACGTCCTTGTCGGCGGTGGTGACGTGCAGCCACTTGGGGGTCACCAGCAGCCAGTGCAGGCCCACGAAGCGCAGTCCTTCGGACCGGATGATGTCGCGCAGC
>Ga0315275_10003017_pt1 | contig 15398 bp, 16 predicted proteins | sample YL17G03_0_MG_FD_205557 | JGI IMG/M metagenome (GOLD analysis project Ga0315275, IMG submission 205557) | Sediment microbial communities from Yellowstone Lake, YNP, Wyoming, USA - YL17G03_0 | ecosystem: Environmental > Aquatic > Freshwater > Lake > Sediment | place: USA: Wyoming | collected... | reverse complement strand
TGAAACTGTCCGGCGAAGGTCGCGGTCTGAAGACCGCTCCTACGGGGAGGAGAAGGCACCGATGAGAGCACAGCCGGGTCCGAGGGCGAAGTCGTTGTCGGTCCAGTGGGAGGAGCTGACAGCGAGCGACTTCCCCGCAGCGGTGAAAAAGGCGAAGGGCGTCTGCGTTCTGCCTATCGGGGTGTTCGAGAAGCACGGCCCGCATCTGCCTCTCGGCACCGATGTGATGGCTGTCCGGGCGGTGGCGATCGCGGCCGCGCAGGCGGAGTACGCGGTCGTATTCCCCTGGTACTACTTCGGCCAGATCAACGAGGCAAGACACCAGCCGGGGTGTGTCAGCATCCGGCCCGAGCTGCTGAACACAATCCTGGAGAATGTGTGCGAGGAGATCGCTCGCAACGGCTTCGACAAGATCCTCATCGTCAACGGCCATGGCGGCAACATCAACTGGCTGAACTTCTTCCTGGAGACGCTGCTGGCGGACCCGAGGGAGTACGTGGTCTACCTCGCCCGGCGCGAGATGGACCCGGCAATCGCGAAGCAGATCGAAGCTAAGCGCAAGACTGACTGGGGCGGACACGCGGATGAGGTGGAGACGAGTTGGATGATGGCGATACGGCCGGAGCTGGTGCAGCTCGACCGCGCCCCGCAAGACGACGGTCGGCCCCGCCAGCACCTCAAGCATCTTCCTGGCGTGAGGACGAGCATCTGGTGGTATGCCGACTTCCCGCAGCACTACGCGGGCGATGCCCGCCCGGCGAACGCCGAACTGGGAATGCTCGCCCTCAAGGGCAAGTCGGAGACGCTCGCTGAGGTCGTCCGAGCGGTCAAGCAGGACACCGCCGCGCGCCGGCTCCAGGACGAGTTCTACGCGCAGACCCAGAGGCCGGCTGCGAAGGGGGCAGTCAGGAAGCGCCGTTCCTAGCCTAGAACCAACGGTTCTGCCGTGCCGGAGGGAGGTCACATGCCCTGGTGTCCCAAGTGCGGGAGCGAGTACAGGGAAGGAGTTACCCGGTGCGCCCAGTGTGACGTTCGACTGGTCGCGGAACTGCCGAACACGACGGTTCCCAGGGAATCTCGCGTTGGCAGTCGCCTTCGGCAAGTACTCTCGATCATCGGGCAGGGAGTGCGAGAGGAACCTGATTGGGCTACCCGAGGGTGGAGCGCGTTCGCCGGAGGGCTACTGCTCCTCCCACACGCCGCTCTTCGGGCATACTGGTCCAGGGGTGCCCGCATGTTCGTCCTTGGGTTCGCGCTGCTCTACGGAATCACGGCCGTTTGGTGGGTCGCTCACGGCCGGGGGTACGCGCAGGAGAACGAAGGCATAGCCTGGCACCTCGGGGCGCGTATTGACGGGCAGTGGGCGCTATGGACTTGGCCGGAGAACCTAGCGACGATGCTGGTTCGAGGCGTGGTGGACCCCTTGGACGATGACCTGAGTTCTGCGACCAACATGGTATCCGGTGCCTCGAGGTTCCTGTTCGGTGACCGGGAGCGCGGTGGCGGTCTTGCCGCGTGGGCGACCTGGGCCTGGGAAGCTCTGCTCAGGTGCGCGTTCGCAGCATTGCTGTCGGGTGTCATCTATGCCTGGCTGGCGTCAGAGCTTGACAAGCACCGCCGTGGCCTGCGGGGTCACGCTGAAGCTGCCCGGGGCGCTTTCACTGCGCTGTTTGGGTGGGGGCTTCTGCTAACGGGCATCTTCACAGCCGCCTATGTCTTGGCCCGCCACCTGGGGGCTGGCCTCGACGAGGACACCAGGTGGGAGTGGGAGACCCGGCTGCGCTCGATCGCCAATGCAATCTGCTTTCCATTCGCGTTCGCCCCTTTCCTGATAGTCACGCAGCACCGCGGCTTGGGCTACGGTCTGGCCAAGAGCCTGCAGGTGGTGGCAGGTCGCGCGGCACTACTCGCCGGCCTGGTGCTCGGCTTCCACATCGCCGAGCAGGTTATCGGCATCATCACATCCGTGTCCTACTACTACCTGCAAGTGCTCGCCCTGCCGCGTGAATCCGTGGAGATCTCTAGCCCTCTGGTTCGCGTGCTTGCCCAATGCGGTCCACTTACTCGCCCGCTCGGTATCATTCTTGGCACGCTGGTGTCGGTATCTGCGGCTGTCCTGACCGTCGGGCTGCGCCTGTCACTCACCGTCGCCCTCGTACTGATGGCACTCCGGGCGGTAGATCCTCCGGCCACCGGATTGCAGCCAACCGGTAACGCCACCGGTTGTCGGCTCAGTCTACCCGGCGACCTCGGCACCGGAGAGGCAACCGCCTGATGGCGTGGCAGAGACTGGCCCCGGGCGGCCGGGCTTGGCCAATCGCGGCCCTCGGCCTGGCCATCTGCGCCGCCCTCTGGATGACGGGGCCGGCGGAATCCGAAGAGACTTGGGCGCCGGCTTTTCTCAGCGGATACGCCATCGCCTGGGTCTGCTACCTCCTCGCTGGGATCATCGTGACCCGCTCTCACGCGCTGCCGCGGTGGGTGACTGTGTTGGTGATCACCTTCGCGATCGGGCTGCGGCTGGTCGCGCTCGAAAGGACCCCTCCCCTATCCACGGATGCCTATCGCTATCTCTGGGACGGGCGGGTGGCGAACGAGGGCACTAACCCTTTCATGTATCCGCCGAACGCGGCCGAGCTTAGGGGTCTTCGCGACGACAACTGGCGGCAGATAAGCTTCAAGCAGGTGCCGACGATCTACCCACCAGGGGCCCAGGTGCTCTTCAGGGTGTTGGCCTACCTGCGCGGCTCAGATATCGAAGCTTTCCGGTGGACGTTCGCGGTGTTCGATGTCGGCATCGTTCTCGTGCTGATCGCGCTGCTGCGCCGAACGGGCGGCCCGCCTGAACGCGTCATCTGGTACGCCTGGTGCCCCCTGGCGATTACCGAGACGACGGCCGGCGCGCACGTCGACGCGGTCGGGCTCTTCCTGCTGATGCTCGCACTGCTGCTCGTGCTACGCGGCACACGGGTTGCGGCAGTTGTCGGCGGCATCGCGCTCGCCGGCGCGGTCATGACGAAGGGACTCGCGATCCTGGCCATGCCGTTCCTGCTCCGGCGCGGCGGCTGGCGGCTCGCGCTGGGATTCGCCGTGGCGTGTGCAGCCCTCAGCGCGCCATACCTTGGGGCAGGCCCCCAGCTCTTCGCCGGGCTGCGAGCCTACCTGGGCACCTGGAAGGCGAACGCAAGCATCTTCCTGCTCCTCGACGGCGCCTTGGGCCGTATGACCGACGACCACTTCCGCGTCACCCGCTGGCTCACCAGCGGGGTAGTCTTTCTTATCGTAGCGGCTCTCGCATGGAAGCTTAAGCCGGGTGTGAAACAGCTCCTCCGCGCCGTCTTCATCTCATTGGGCGTTCTGCTCTCCTTCGGCGCGCCGACGTTGCCATGGTACGTGATCTGGGTCGCGCCGGCGCTCTGCTGGTGGGCCGTGCCGGGGCTGGCGCTGCTCACCCTCACGGTGTCAGTGCAGTACTACGCGCGCTGGCTGTATCCGGGGGACAGGGCGGCCCACTACGCCCTGCTCTGGGCGGGGTACCTGCCAGTGTACACGCTACTGATCGGTCAGCTCATCTGGCGACGCGTTATCGAGCGGGATCGCGCGAGCGCCACCTCAGCAGTCGGAACGCAGTCCACAGGATGATCGCAGCCGCCTGCACCGACGCCGTGAGCGATCCGGTGATCTTGGATCTCCCGATTCGCCTGCGGTATGGCACCGGTATCTCCACCGTCCGCGCCCCCAGACGCGCCGCCTTGGCCTGCATCTCCATCGTCCAGCCGAAGCCGCGGTCCTGCATCTGAAGCTGCTCGAGCGTGCTGCGCCGGATAGCGCGGAAAGGCCCGAGGTCGGTTGCCGGCTGTCGGTAGAGGTGGGTCAGTATCATCCCGGCGAGCCAGTTGCCGAATAGCGAGTGGAACGGAAGCGCGCCTCGCTCGCGCGCGCCGAGCATGCGAGAACCGATGACGAGGTCGGCTTCGCCTCGGGTTATCGGCCCGATGAGCTCAGGGAGCTTCGCGGGGTCGTCGCTGAAATCCGCGTCGAGGAAGACCACCACTCCCGCCTCATCCAGCGCCGCGATGCCCGCCCCTCGGCTCTGCTCGGGGTGGGGCGACGCTGAGAGCAGTCGAAGCCCCGCCAGGCAGGCCGCCCCATAGCCGCGATTCGGCTCCCTCACCACACGCGCCCCATGGGCTTCAGCGATCTCGGCAGTCTTGTCCGTGGAGCCGTTGTCCACCACGATGATGTCTGCGCGCAGACTCCGCGGTACTGCATCTATGACGCGGCCGACCGACTCCTCCTCGTCGAGGGCGGGGATGATGACGGCGACGGTGGTCTTCGGCTGGCTCACCCCACCTCCCCCGTGGGCATGTCGCAGAGGCAATCCCAAGTCCGGGGACACGGAATGGGCTCGCCGGCTAGCACCTTCCTGGTCACTCGCTCGCGCAGGCGCTCCAGATCGGACGGGGTGTCCACATCTTCCCAGGGGTCGAGCAGAGCGACTGCCAGGCCAAGTTCCTTGGCGCGCTGGAGCGTGCTGGACAGCACGCTGTCGGAACTCCACTCGATGCCTCGGAAGAGGGAGGGGATGACTGCCCGCAGCCCGATCAGGTAGTACCCTCCGTCGGTACACGGACCAAGGACCAGGTCGTGGTCGGCGGTCAGCTCGACCGCACGGCTGATGAAAGCCACCGGCAGGTCAGGGGCATCGGTGCCTATCACAACCGCTGCCCGATGGCCGCGGGCGAAGGCATCGCGGAGCGCGTTGGCTATCCGGTCTCCCAACACTGCGCCAGACTGCACGGTCAGGTCGGCCGCGCAGGCGGAATCCCGGAGTGCGGCCGAGATCGCCTCCAGTTCATCTGGCTCGGCCGCCGCAACGATGACGTCAACCGGCAGCTCGCGGAGCGCTTCCAGGGTGTCGAGTAGAAAGCACCGGTAGAGCTGGGCCGCCCCCTCCGGCCCGAGTGCCGGGATTAGCCGGGTCTTCGTCCGTCCCGCAGCCGGAGCCCGTGCGAACGCAATCACCGCTGGCCCTCTCTGCATCGCGAAGGTGATTGCTGCGGGAGGCGGCGTCTTCCTGCCTCCGCAACCGGACCAATGAGGACCCCGACCGAGGCGGATGGTCGGGGTCCTGGAGGCCTACGAGCTGGGAAGGAGGAGGAGATGCAGGTTACTGCTTCCAGAATCTCAGGAAACCGAAACCGCTCTTGGGCCGGTGCCCGGAGCGCTTCAGGTCGGCAAGCTCCTTCTCGGCGCCATCGTGGCCTAGCTCCTTGGCCCGAACGAAGGCCTGTGCAGCCTCTTCCTTCTGGCCCAGCGCCACGAGGGTCTTGCCGAGTAAGAAGCGGAAATCCGCGTTGCTACCGTCCATGTCCACCAGTTCCTGATAGCAGATCAGAGCCTTTGCATGCTCGCCGGTGCGGCGATAGCCGTTGGCCCGCAGGAGGACCTCGGTGATCCGCGCAGGATCGGCGAGGATGACGTTCCGCCGGACCTTCTCCTCTCGGATGCCGATCCCCAGGTTCCCCACAAACAACCCGCTGAAGTCCAATGCCTCGACCTCGGGTAGAAACTGGGCTCGGAGCCAGTCGGCCTTCCTGACGTATTCCTTGCGCTCGCGCGGCTGGCCCTCGCTCTGCTCTGCCGGCTTCTCGGCAACGATGGTCAGAATTGCGGCAGCGGACGGCTGTTCGTCCGGGACAGATGACGCGGTGGCCTGGTCAGGCGTCGCCGTGCTGTCGAACTCCGATGCCTCGGGTTCCGCCGCGACCTGCTGGGCGACAGCACTACTGCCAGCAGGCGCGGGGCCCAATGACATGGGCGTTGCGGCAGGCGGCTCATCAAGCACTGTGGGCGGCCGCGTTGATGCGAACGGCCAGTCGTAGCTGGCTGTGACTGCGGGCGGCGTTGGGCTGAATGGCGCAACAGTGGCGGCTGGCGCCTCCACCTCCACTGCCATGGGAGGAGTCACCTGCCGGCGATCCGCTCCCGCCGGCGCTACCGCGTCCGCCGCGGAGCGAACCTCGAGGTTGATGTTGAGGAATCTGCTGCCTTGCGTCCCGACTTGTTCACGCGCAACGGCGCGCGCGAGCTCATCAAGAGCTATCGCCTGGTCGGGTGCGCTGCCCTTGCCTGGCGCGATGACCTCGCAGCAATCTGCGCCCAGCAGCTCGCCGATCGCTAGCGCCGCCGCGCTCTCAGCCTGGAGCTGGCTGATCGGCACACCGACCGAGAAGAGCGAGCTCGGGCTGATCACGCGCTGGATCAAATCCCGGATCGTCAGCCCGCGGACCACTTCCTCGGAATTCCCCAGTCGGCAAATCGTTGTCCCGATGCCAGGAGTGCTGACCGTGATCAGCACAGAGGCCCTGGTCTCAGGGGGACTGACGGTACTCGTTCCAGTTGACTCAGCTATCATCTGCTGCAACCTCCGCCGGCTAGTTGGCCCGCGCCGCGGCGAGCCCGGCCATCGGCGCTGCCAGGCCCATGTCGTGGCTCAACCGATCTATGACCTCATCCGCGAGCCTGCGATAGGCTTCGGCCGCTGGCGATTCCGGGTCCCTCAGGGTCACCGGCAAGCCACCGGCCTCGGCCTCGCTGACCACCACGCTCTTGGTGATAATGGTGGAGAAGATGTAGTTGCCGTAATCGCGCTCGACCCGCTCCTTCAGCAGGCGGTAGATGGTCACATCGAGCGCGGTCTTCTTGTCGAACATCGTCACCAGGATGCCAAGCAGCCTCACGCTGGCGCCGATCTGCTCGTGGAGGGTCGCCACCATGTCGCCCAGCAGCGCCATCCCCTTCAGCGCGTAGAACTTGGTGGTGACCGGCACGATCATATGCGTCGCCGCCGTGAGAGCATTGATGCTCAGTAGATCGAGGGATGGAGGGCAGTCCACCAGGACGAAATCGTATTTGTCGGTGAGTACGCTGCGGTAGAACTCGCGCAGCTTGCCCTTCAGCCGGCCCTCGCGCCCGACCTCCATCACCAGCGCCTTGTTGCAGTCGGCCAGGCGTGCGCTCGCCGGGACCAGGTCCACGTTGTCCACCTGGGTCGGCACAACCACGCGTTCCAAGGGAAAGCGCGCCATCGTGAGAAGGCAGTGAGCTTCCCGCTCTATCGCCTGCTCGGCCGATACGCCGAAGGCGGTGGTTGCGTTAGCCTGCGGGTCCAGATCCATGCAGAGGACCCGCTTCTTGCGCCCGCCCAGCGCGGCCGCGAGGTTCACGCAGGAGGTGGTTTTGGCCACCCCGCCCTTCTCGTTGACAAACGCGATGACGGGCGTCTGCCCATAGGGCGCGAACTCGTCCATAGCCCCGTTCAGCCGATCTCGTTCCATGACCCACGACCCTCCGCTCACTGCGTCCGAGGCGCTCATGCGCCCATGTAAAGAGCCTTCGCTCAGACCCGTCTGGGAACCCGGCCGCAGCGGATGCTACTCTGCGAAGTAGCGAAAGCTGCTTCGCTACGTAGCACGAGCGCTTCGGAAGCTCCTCCGCTGCTTCACGAATCCCTCCGAGCCGGACACCCTCGGTCCGGCTACCCGCTTTGTTCCACAAAACGGTCCCGTTTGAGAGGCGTCGTCAGCCTTTGTGAGGTGCTCCTGAGGCGCCTGGGTGGGCAGACACTGAAATCGCCGGCAGGCTGCCGCCAGCCGCTGGAGAACTAATGAGTCTCGCCCGGTGCGAGGGGCGGTAATGTGCCAACCCGTCGTTACTTCGATGGGCGAGCAGCAGTAGGGTGCTCCGGCCCCGATGGATTGAACTAGGAACAGGAGGCTGGGTATGCGACGTCCGCGAGTTGGCGTTCAGCTCATCATCTTTGGAGACCGGCCGGCCAATGACCTCGGCGGCGTGCTGGCAGACGTACAGGCGGCCGGCTACGACGGCTTCGAGGGAGGCGGGGTGTCGTCGAAGGAGGCAGAGGCAGGAGTTCGCGCGGCCATGGACGGGCGCTCGCTCGCCTTCCTCGGAGGGCACTCGGGGGTGGATCGGGTGGGCGATCCGGAGGCAGTCGAGCGCGATGCGCGCTTCATCGCCGCGCTGGGCGGACGCTACCTGATGGTCTCAGGCAGGTTCGACACCATCGAGGGCTACCGCGGCGCCGCCGAGGTGCTCAACCGCGCCGGAGAGCGGTGCCGCCGGGCCGGGGTGACGCTCTGCTACCACAACCACAACTGGGAGTTCAAGGAGATTGATGGACAGGTCCCCATGCATGTGCTGACGGAGCTGACAGACCCGGAGGCGGTGAAGCTCTGTCCCGACGTCTACTGGATCCACGTGGGGGGCAAGGAGCCGGCGAAGTTCCTGTCCCATTTCGCCAAGCGTTGCCCCTGCATCCACTTCAAGGACGGATTGGGCGGCGACCAGTTCCGCGAGTTCCGCGAGCTTGGGCGTGGAAAGGTGGACCTGCCGGCCGCGCTCGACGCCGCCCTGAAGTTCTGCGACCCTGACTGGATCATCGTCGAGCAGGACCACACGGACGGGGACCCGGCGGAGTCATGTCGCATCAGCCGTGAGTATCTGAGGAGCCTCGGGGTCTGACGATCGCCGGATCCCCTGACCCGCGGACGGGACCCTTGCATATCACCCGCGAGGTATTCGAGAAGCTGGTGGCCGAGGCGCTCGACGAACTCCCTGCCGAGTTCGCCGGGAAGCTGGAGAACGTGGAGGTCCTGGTCGAGGAGGCGCCATCGCCCGATGAGCTTGGCGGCCGCGAGCTCGCGCCCGGCCATGTGCTCCTCGGCCTCTACCACGGAGTGCCGCTGACTGACCGCTCCGTCTTCGCCACGAGCCTGTTCCCCGAGCGCATCACCATCTTCCAGCGCCCGGTTGAGATGATCTCGCGAAGCCCCCGCGAAGTCATCGAGAACGTGCGCCATACCGTTCTCCACGAGATCGCCCATCACTTCGGCATCTCGGATGAGCGCCTGCGCGAGCTTGGATACTGACACACCCTAACCACGAAGACGCGAGGGGCGCAAAGGAACTGGATTCGCCCGCCGCAGGCGGGCGCAAGTTTCTCTCTGCGTTCTCTGCGCCTCTGCGGTGAAAAGCCGTTATCTCGAGTACAGCCCCACCAGCTCCGTCTGCCCCAGAGCGTGCCCCTCCATCACTTTGCGCAGGTCCTTCGCGGTCGCACCCGGCTTGAGGTCGAGCTTAGCGTCAAGCTCATAGAGCATGAAGTGGTAGTGGTGCACCGGCCCGGGGGGCGGCGACGGCCCCAGGTAGCCGGTCTTGCCGGCGCTGTTCCTCCCCTGCTTCGCACCGCCGAGCTTCGGCAGCGTCTCGGTCTTCGCCACGTTCTCGGGAAGCGCGGTCGTGCTCGCCGGCAGGCCGTAGAGCACCCAATGAGTGAACGTCCCCCGCGGCGCGTCGGGGTCATCGCAGATCAGCGCAAGCTCGGCCGTCCTTGGTGGCGGCGCGGTCCACGACAGCGGCGGCGACACATCATCGCCGTCACCAGTATACTTGCGCGGAATCCGCTCGCCGTTCTTGAAGGCGGTGCTGCTCAAAGCCCATACCACCTTCTTCCCCTCCCTCCCCTGGCCCGATGGCGCAGGCTGCACAGGCTCCGCCTGGCCTGTCCCGAGCGGAGCCGAGGGGCTTGCGCGCTGGCAACCGCCGACCGCGATGAGCAAGCCCAGCACTGCCGCCACAGGAAGGCACGCTCTGCCTGTCATCTCACAGCTCCTTTTGGGTCGTCGGGAGAAGAGTAGCGCGGAAGGAGCCCCTTGGGAAGGGATGGTTTGAGACAAAGGGTGCTCCCGCGTCGAACCTGGCGCGCCTGGAGGGATTCGAACCCCCGACACCCAGATCCGAAGTCTGGTGCTCTATCCAGCTGAGCTACAGGCGCGTGAACCTCAAGCCAACATCATCGGCAGCGGCCGCAATTCCCTCCGCAGCGGGTCCAGCATGAAACCGAGCGCTTCCAGCGTGACTATGCCCAGGAGGTCGCTGTCCCCCCGCTTTCCGAAGATCACGGGCGATGCCCCGTGCTGGCCCTGATAGAGAAAATCGGCGTTGCCGATCTGTCGCTCAATCTTCTCGCCATTCGCCATTATGAAGCCGCGCTTGGAATGCGGCCGTATCCCCAGCCGGCGCAGGAGGGCGCCGGATATGACCGAGAGCGTCGCTCCGGAGTCCACCAGCAGCCTGACCGTGGCCTTGGACTTCGGGTCGGCCGGATTGGCGACCTCAACATCAACGTGCGTCAGCCCCATCACCACTGCCTCTGCTCGCGAGTTTACCACGGCGACGCACCCAGAACAAGCAGGGATCGAGGTCGGGAATGGGCGGCGGCGCATGGGGACTGGCTCCGGGGCCGTATCCGGTGCCTGTCCCCGTTGGGCGAGAACGGCCTGCGGCGGATGGCCGCCCTACAGGCCCTTCAACGACCTCACATACTGCACGATGCTCTCGGCCTCCCGGGTGGCCCATTCCCTCGGTACCAGGCCGAGCAACTGCCGCCGATCATCGTCGGTGATGTTCTGCTTCACGACCTTGGCGGGGACGCCCTCGGCGATGCAGTTCTCCGGGATGACCGTGCCTACGTAGCAGGAGCTGCCATTGGTCACGATCGCCCCATCGCCGATGGTGCAGTGGTAGTCCAGCGCGGCGTTGATGCAGACCGCCGCGTGCACTCCGAGACGGCAGCCGTGCATGGTCGCGCCGTGGTTGATCCAGGCGTAGTCGCCGATGACCGAGCGATCGCCCGACTCATCGAATGGCCTCCCGCCCTCGATGTTCACCAGGTCATAGATGTTGACATAGCTCCCGATGCGATGCCAGCCGCGGATCACCGTGCCGATCTGCACGAGCGTGTGCTCGCCCACCTCGATATCGCCGTTGAGCACGGACCGCTCCCCCAGGTAGCACCCGCTGCCCACGATGACGCGGCCCTTCAGCAGCGCCCCCTCGCCGACAAAGCACTCCTCGCCAACGGTGACATCGCCGTCCAGCACAGCCGAAGGATGAACATACGACGACTCGCTGACCTTCATGGCATTTCTCCCTTTTCCTCCAGCAGTACGTGGGCAGGAGCGAAGCTCCTGCCATTCACGTCCATCGGCGCTCATCCGCGTTCATCTGCGTCTGTCCCCGGACGGCACCCCAAGAAACGACCGCGCAGGGCTTCCGCCCTGCGCAGCCATTCGCCCCGGCTATCCTGATGAGGACAGGCCTTACGCCCCTCGAACCACCTCGATCCCGTTGAACTTGCAGAAGGTCTCAAGCGCGTCGGCCACGGCGGGATCGTGGATGAGTACCCCGTGGTGGATGATGCCGTGCTCGACCATCTTCTGCTCCCAATCCATCGCATCGGCCACTTTCACCCAGCCATACGAGCCGCGGGTGTGTGGCGGCATGTCTACGATTTCGCCATTCCCGATGAACATCGTGAACCACCCGTCGTATTCAACCAGCCGGCAGCAGGTCACCGGGCCGGTCTTCAGCTTGAACTCGCGCGTGCCCCAGGAGGGGCGCACCGGGAGGATCATGTGCTGGTTGATGCACATCTCACATCCCTGCTGGCAGAGGCTCGGCGGCGCGTTGCCACAGTGCCAGGCGAGCCAGACGTTCTCTTTCTCCGGGTGCAGCTCGGTCCAGTCAATGAAGTGCGGCGGGGTCTCTCCCAGCCCGGCCGCCGAGGCCGCCAGCATGCTGCAGGCGCCGTAGACATCCACCTCGCACGCGCACAGGTATCCGGCGTCGGTCAGGCGCCCGAGCACGGAGCAGGCGCAGATGCCGTACCGCATCTGCACCTGGGTCCAGCAGTTGACCGCCATCGCGTTCAACTCTTTCTCTTCAGCCAACCGCTTGATGGCGACTTCGAGACGGGCGAGGGTGGAGACGTACTGCTTCGCCTCGTCCGGTATGGTGGCCCCGGCGCTTATCTCCTTCGCCGCCTTCTTGACCTCCGCGTCATCGGCCGGGGTGTTGTCCAGCCGCATGAAGATGTCGGCGAGGTCAATGGGCACGACGGTCTGGTTGAAGTCACGCTGGAGCGAGGCCTCGTCCCACCATACCGATTCGAACTCCTCCGGCCGCGCGCCGAGCTGGCCGATGCGCGCGCCGCGGAAGGCCTGAGTCGCGGCGCAAGCGCGGGTGAAGCGCGACACCCACTGATGGAAGACCGGCTCCTCCGGCAAGCAGGTCGGGATGTGCTCGAAGGCGATCTCGCGGCGCTTCAACGCCGAGGTGATCATGAACTGCCCGCACCATGAGTCCGACGGGCGCGTCCCGTCCTTGGCAACCATGCCCTTGGTAGCGAACTGGAGTACCGGCGTGCCCTTCGGCATGCCCGCGATGGTGACGCCGACCGCGGAGGTTTCGTGGCCGAAGGTCATCCCGCCGACGATCACCCCCGCAACCTCGTTCCTCTTGAAGAGGTCGAGCGTCTTCCTCGCGTCGGCGAGATTCCGCACTAGCCCGTTCTTCGTCGCGGATTGGGCGGGGACGACAACCTCGAGGCCTGGCACCTTCTTCATCTCGGCCAGGCAGCGGCCGCGCATCTCCTTCGCCCACTCCTCGCCAAACGGCTCGCGGTGAGATGGTATGAAACCGATCTTGACCTTCTTCACTCTTCGTGTCCTTTGTGCCCTAGTGGTTCGACCCCTACGGCAGCACTGCCACCCTGATCGCGCCCTCACCTTTTCGCTCTGCCAACTCGAACGCCTCCTGCGCCCGCTCGATCGGGAACCGGTGCGTCAGGACCGGCTCCAGCCTGATCCGCCCTTGCCGGACCAGCTCGATCGCCTCCGGGTAGTTCTCATTCTGCCGGCGGACAAACCTCAGCGTCATCTCGTGGCGCCGCAGACTGGACGGCGTCAGCCGGTACTCGTCCTCCGAGGGAATCCCGATCACCACCACCTCGCCCGCCGGCCGCACTGCCTCCAGGCATTGCTTCAGGGCTTCCTGCGGACCCGCCGCCTCAAACGCGATGTCCACGCCTCTGCCATTGGTCGCGGCGAGCACCTCCGCCACCGGCGCCTGTCGGCCGACCTCGATGGCGAGGTCAGCCCCGAGTTCGCGCGCCGCGGCCAGCCGTTCGGGCACCGGATCGGTGACGAACACCCGTTTCGCGCCGTGCAGCTTCGCCATCTGGAGCGTGAACAGCCCCACCGCCCCGCACCCGGCAATGAGAACATCAGCGCCCTCGGGATGCGATGCCAGCTCCAGCGCGTGCACCGCGACGCAGAGCGGCTCGATCAGCGGAGCCAGCGTCAGGTCGAGCGACTCCGGCAACGCGAACGCTCGGTTCGCCGGCCAGACGATAAGCTCGCGCATCGCGCCGTGCACCGGCGGAAGGTCGAGGAACTTCAGGTTACGGCAGAGGTGGTACAGCCCCTCGTTGCACATGTCGCAGCCGAAACAGGCGACCGCCGGGTCGAGCACGACCGGGGTGCCCTCTGCGAAGTGGGTTCCGTTCGGGTCTTCGACGATCCCCGCGGCCTCGTGCCCGGGGACAAAGGGGCCATCCCAGGTCACCCCGCCGACATTCCCCTCGGAGTAGATGTGCAGATCCGAGGCGCAGATGGTCACCGCGCGGACGCGGATCAGCACCTCGCCGGGGCCGGGGACAGGCGGGATCATCTCCTCCAGGCGGACATCGTGAACACCATATTGAAGCACCGCGCGCATGTAGGTTTACAGTTCACGGTTTACGGTTCACAGGTTACGGGGTCGGAGTCGCACGCTGTCTGCTGCTCGAATGTCGAATGCGCCGTTCCGTAAACTGTAAACTGTCAACCGTGAACCTACTTGATCTCCTCAAACATATCCTTCGGCACACCGCACTGCGGGCAAACCCAATCGTCGGGCACGTCCTCGAAGGCCGTTCCGGGCGCGACGCCGTTGTCGGGATCACCCTCGGCCGGATCGTAGACATAAGTGCAGGCGAGACAGCGCCATTTCGACATCGCAGATACCTCTCGTAGGAGCGACACTTGTCCGCCTCAGGCGGATTCTTGTCGCGACCAAGCTCGCAAGACAGGGGCTTCGCCTCCTGCTCGGGACGGCCCGGTCAAAGTACCAGAGCGCGCGGAGGGTGTCAACCGCGGTACGGTGTAATCCGCAGATTACGCAGATTGCGCCGATCATCCGCCTGCGGCGGACAACAGTCTTTGCGCACTTTGCGCCTTCGCGGTGAATCCTCTACCGCGACAATCCGCCCCCGATCGCGATATACTCACCGGATGGCTCGCACCGACCCCCAGCCCTGCGCACCCTTGGCGAACCACGGGCTGCCCTGCCCCTCTCCAGACTTGGAGAGGGGCAGGGGGGTGAGGTCGGAGAGACAACGTGGCAGAGAAGGCCGTGACCGAACCCGACGCAATCGCCGTTGATGCGGTGGACGCGCACGCAGACGACACGCTGATCCGCGGCCTGCGCGAGGCCGCGCCGGCGGCTTGCTCGGAGCTGTGCCAACGGTTCGGGCCGAGGCTACACCGGTTCGCCGCCGCCCGCCTGGGGTGGGACGGACAACTGGCAGAGGACATCGCCATTCAGGCGCTCGCCGACGCGATCAGGAACATCCGGCAGTTCAACCCACGCAAGTCCACTTTGAGCGCGTGGCTCTACGGCGTCCTACGCAGGCAGATCATACGGGAGCTGCGCCGCCGGGGTCGGCAGAAGTGGGCGCCTGCGGAGGCGCGGGTTCCATTCGACCACCTCGATGAGACGACTCTGGAGGCCGACCCAGCAGGTCGGCTCGACGCGCAGCTCGACGCACGAAGACAGGTAACGGAGGTCGCAGCTATCCTGACCAACATCGAGTTCGAAGTGCTCGTGCTGAGCGCGGTTGACGAGCTGTCGGCACGAGAGATCGGGCAGGTAGTGGGCCGGTCGGAGCGAGCCATCCACTCACTCCTACACCGGGCCAGGACGAAGGCCCGAGAGAGGCTGGTGCGTGATGAAGACTGACCGTGTAGATGAGAGCATGGCGCAGTTGCTTGAGACCGCGGCTCCCGAGTTGAGCGCGGGGTGGGAGGGGCGGGCGATGGCAAGGCTGACGGCCACGCGTCCCGCCCGCGGCATCTCCCGGCGACTGGTGCTCGCCGCCGTCGGCGTCGCCGCGCTTGTCGGCCTGGGATTCGTGCCCATCCCGATGGGCAGCGCGGCGGGGGCGTTGGAGAGGGCGCTGGCACAGGCGGAGCAGGCGACAACGGTGCACATGACGGGACACGCGTGGAACCCGGACGGTGACTACGACTTTGAGATGTGGGCCTCGGATGACGGGTTCTACCGCACAGACAAGCTCGCGGGTGGTCAGCCGGTTTCGGTGACGCTGATCTCGGGCGCGAGAAGGCTCGATTACGGGGTGGCTGATGATGATGGCAAGCAGTACGCCTCCGAGCTCTTCGATCCGACCACGCACCATCTCGGCGGCCCGAAGATGC
>Ga0315275_10003015_pt1 | contig 15405 bp, 13 predicted proteins | sample YL17G03_0_MG_FD_205557 | JGI IMG/M metagenome (GOLD analysis project Ga0315275, IMG submission 205557) | Sediment microbial communities from Yellowstone Lake, YNP, Wyoming, USA - YL17G03_0 | ecosystem: Environmental > Aquatic > Freshwater > Lake > Sediment | place: USA: Wyoming | collected... | reverse complement strand
AATGCATATCATTTGTTGAGCAAAGGATTTCAAGTCCGTTATCGGCGGCCAGCTTTGCCGTATAATTGTATAGTTCGGTATTATCGGTTTTAAGATGCAGAATGCCATTATCTTTCAGGAAAATCCGGTATGTGTTAAGGAACCAGGGGCAGGTAAGTCTTTTATTTGAGTTTTTCTTTTCCGGGTGGGGATCAGGAAATGTGATCCAGATTTCATCAACTTCATCTGCTGCGAAGAAGGAATTAATGAATTCAATTCTTGTTCTCAGGAATGCAGCGTTTTTCAGCTGTTTTTCGCCGGCAGTTCGTGCACCGCGCCACATCCTGGCTCCCTTAATGTCAATACCGATAAAATTGCAGTCGGGGAAAAGAACGGATAAACCTATTGTATACTCGCCTTTTCCGCAGCCAAGCTCAAGAATTACCGGATTATCATTCCTGAAGATCTCCCTGTTCCAGTTGCCCTTAATCCTGTGGTCTTTCCAGTCATTATCTCCGATTTCCGGCTGAATTACATTATCGAAAGTCCCAAGTTCGGCCCATCGGGCAAGCTTGTTTTTTCCCACCTCAGAAACTCTATTTAAGGGTCTTTTCCACTCTCAGTCCAAAATCGTACACTCCTTTGAGGTCTTCGATCCGCATTCCGTGCTGGATATTGATCTGGTACTCCCCTGAAACCGGGAAAAAAACATTTGATTTGTAAGGCAGCTTTAATTCATGAATATCACCAAAGCCTTTCCCGTACCAGTTTCCTTTTTCATCTGCAATATCATACTGCAGTGTGTCAGTCATGCTTTTACCGTCAGGAGCAGTTGTCCTTACGAAAAGATATATATTCCTGTAGGGGTATGATGATCCGGTTCTTATTATAAAATAAATATTGTTGCTGTTGATTGTATCCTTAATCGGTATTTTAAAAACAGGTATATCTCTGAGTCTCCATGTTTTTCCCTGCATTACCGACGAATCTGAATAAACAACGTTTCTGTCGCAAGACATCAGAAAAACAACTACCATAAATAAAAGCAGATATCTGTCAGTTTCTTTTATCATCAAAGCTTCTGTTTTTTCTTTTATGCGAATGCCGGCGATTTGTATTTCTTGACTCAGGCGTATCAAATCGTGTAAGGCTGTTATTCCTGAGCAGATCCTGCGAAACAGGGATCATTTCTGTCGATTCATCCGTAACGACAAGCTTATCCGGTTTTTTCCCCTTCCTGTTCATTGCCTGAATTTCTCTTACCCTTTCAACAGGGACCGGAGTAAGGTTGGCAGGTAAATTTGGATCAGCAATGTACCAGTATATGCTTTTGTGGACTTCCATTTTCTGGAAATGAGCTGTTGAATCAGCAAGCTCAAGCGGAATCTCCTTAGGAGGGAAAGAGCGCTGGGCATCGACATAGCAGTCAAATTCAAAGTTAAGACAGCATTTTAATTTACTGCATTGTCCTGCAAGCTTCTGTGGATTTAACGACAACTCCTGGTATTTTGCATGGGTGGTGGTGACTGAAACGAAATTGCATATATGGGTCGAGCAGCATAATTCACGGCCGCACGAGCCTATTCCGCCAATCCTTCCGGCTTCCTGGCGAGCTCCGATCTGTCGCATTTCAATCCTTACACGAAATTCATCAGCAAGAACCTTGATAAGCTGCCTGAAATCAACTCTTTCATCAGCAATATAGTAAAAGATGGCTTTTGTCCTGTCTCCCTGGTATTCAACATCCCCTATCTTCATATTGAGCTTAAGCTCCTCGGCAATCTGTCTCGATCTGAGCATTGTTGGTGTCTCCAGCTTTTTGGCCTCTTCCCATTTTATGACATCAACAGCCTTGGCCTTCCTGTAAACTTTTTTCATATCATCGGATGCCGGCTGTATCTTTAGTCTTTTAAGACGTTCATTTATGATTGGTCCGACCATCGAAACCCTGCCGATATCATGACCCGGGGAAGCTTCAACGGCAACAACGTCGCCGATCTCAAGCCTGAGCCCATTAACGTTCTTAAAAAATCCTTTACGTGTATTTTTAAAACGTATTTCAACAATATCAGTCTCGGCCGGAATAAACGAAATATCCTTTAGCCAGTTAAAAGTATCAAGCTTATTTAAACCTGGTTTATATTTAATATCAGGCATTTTGATCTCATCGCCATGCTGACCTGATAAATCTTCATTCTCCGTCATATCAAACTCCTCTTCAGAATTAATCCCGCAAAAATAGTGAATAAATGCATTACTATCAATAATCCCTGAACAAGTCAGCGGTTGATAAGGCGGGTCAGTTTAAGCGCAAGGTCCAGAAATACAATCTTGGCATTCCCGTTAGCCTCTATATGAGCATGTGCCATATTAAGCTCATCAGAGAAAGAATAAATATTTTCCTGATTGATGAAAGGATGAAATTTGGATGAAAACTCGGCCTCCTCACCAGTCATAAAAACCAGCCTGTTTTTCATCTGATCGAGGGTAAGCATAAGGTTTTCCCTTACAATACGAAGTGAAAACGAAAGAAAGCTCTTTTGCGGTTCCCTTCCTATTGATGCGAGATCTTCCGACCAGTTGATAATTGAGATTATATCACGCTTCCATGCGAATCTCATAAGATTTTTAAATCGATCGAGATTGAGAAGCGATGAATCTTCATTTTCACATAATTCAACGGCTCTGATGATATTCCCGTTGGAGACCCTCGAAATATCGTCAGCTTTTGCCTTGTGAATCCGGAATCTTTCCAGCAGATAAGCCGAGATCTCTTCATTTTTAAAAGATGGAATTTTTATCAGCTGGCATCTCGAAAGCATTGTTGGCACAACCTTGTCCGGTTCATCTGAAACAAGGAGGAAAAGTGTTTTCTCCGGTGGTTCTTCAATCAGCTTCAGAAGCTTGTTTGCAGTAGATTGATGCATCTTTTCGGGGAGCCAGATAACCATTACCTTGAAATCCGACTCAAAGGCCTTCAGACTCAGCTTTCTCAGAATTTCTGATGCTTCTGAAGCAAATATAAGTCCCTGTGCATTGCCTACCTCAATTGAATCGAGCCACTTTGTAAGACTGAAATATGGAGAACCTCTGACAAACTCACGCCACTGCTCAATATATTTGTCGCTTACAGGTTCGTTCGGTTTCTTGTCCTTGATAACTGGAAACACAAAATGAAGATCGGGATGGATCATTTTCTCATATTTTATGCACGATTTACATGTTCCGCATGAGTCGCGCTGGGACCTGTTTTCACAGCTCACAAACTGTGCATAAGCCAGTGCAAGGGCAAGGCTTCCGCAACCTTCTGGACCAGCAAAAAGCTGGGCATGACTTACCCTTTCAGATCTTACCGAACCGATAAGCTTACCAATAATTTCCTTTTGTCCCGGGATATCCGAAAACTTCATCTTTAAAATTCAAGCATTTACAATGTTGCAAGAGCTGCTTCATAGTCAGGTTCTGTTCCAATTTCGGGAACGAGCTGAGTATATTTTACTTTGCCAGTTTCGTCTATGACAATGATGCAACGGGCATAAAGACCTTCAAATGAACCGTCAAGAATTTCGACGCCATACGATTTTCCAAAATCCTTATCACGGAATCCGGAAAGAGTAACAACATTGGTGATCCCCTCTGTTGTACAAAAACGGCTATGAGCAAAAGGCAGATCCTTTGTAATTGCCAGTACCATTACGTTGTCTTTCCCTGCCGCAATCTTGTTGAATTTGCGGACTGACGTGGCACAAACAGAGGTGTCAAAGCTTGGAGATATGCTCAGTATCACTTTTTTCCCTTTAAGCTCTGATAGTTTCAGATTCCCCAGATCGGATTTAACAAGTGTAAAATCGGGAGCAATGGTCCCTTTCTTCGGAAGGCTCCCGGATGTATTGACAGGGTTCCCTTTTAATGTGATTTTAGCCATAACTTTTTTTCAAATTTAATTAATCTTTTAAGAAGAGGAAAATTTTTACCCCCCCATCCCCCCAAATGGGGGGCTAGTAAAGAAACATACCACAAAAAAGTCCACCAGATGGGGGTCCCGATAGTTATCGGGATAGGGGGTTGAAAGTCTGAGGGTTGATTCATGGATATATTAAAGTTGATTTCCATCAAATGGTTATTTCCAAAAAAGATGTAGGTTTGCATAAGAAAAATTCTTCTGTTAATTAAAAATATATGATCTATGAAAATGATTCAGGATTTCAATTTTAAAGGGATTAAAACTATTGTAAGAGTTGATTTCAATGTTCCTCTCGACAAAAAAACCAGTGTGGTAACCGATGACACCCGTATAAGGGGAGCCCTGCTAACCATAAAGAAGATAATTGCTGACGGCGGTTCGGTCATACTCATGTCTCACCTTGGCCGTCCGGAGGGAAGGATGGAGAAATATTCGCTTAAGCCAGTTCTTCCGGTACTTGAAAAATACCTGGGTCAGAAAGTGCTTTTTGCTGACGACTGCCTGGGTGAATCAGCTGTTAATATGTCGGCAGCCCTTAAACAAGGCGAGATCATGCTCCTTGAGAATGTCAGGTTCTATCCCGAGGAGGAAGGGAAGCCAATATTGCCTGAGACTGCAACAGATGAAGAAAAAAAAGCAGCCAAGGCTGAAATGAAATTGAAGCAGAAAGAGCTTGCCAGGAAACTTGCAGGTTATGCTGAAGTTTATGTGAATGATGCATTCGGAACGGCTCACCGGGCTCATGGAACAACTGCCGTGATTGCTGATTATTTTCCAAAGGATAAGATCATGTTTGGATTCCTTATAAACAGTGAGCTGGCTGCAATGGAAAAGGTTCTGAATAACGCCCAGCGGCCTTTCACTGCAATTATGGGCGGCGCAAAAGTCTCAGATAAGATCATGCTTATTGAAAACCTGCTCAACAGGGTTGATAACCTGATAATAGGAGGCGGAATGACCTATACATTTGTAAAAGCAAAAGGAGGAAAGATAGGAAAATCGCTCTGCGAAGAGGACAAGCTTGATCTTGCCCTGAAGATCATAGAAAAAGCGAAAGAAAAGAAGGTAAATCTTTACCTTCCTGTCGATAGCCTGAACGGCGACAAGTTTGAAAATGAGGCAAACACTAAAATTACAGCAGTTGATGCAGTCGATGATGGGTGGATGGGACTTGATATCGCCGAAAAGACAATAAAGGAATTTTCAGATGTTATTGGCAGATCCAAAACTATTCTCTGGAACGGCCCGATGGGTGTTTTTGAGATGGAGAAGTTCTCAAAAGGAACCACTGCAATAGCAAATGCAATTGCCGCCGCAACAGCAAAAGGAGCATACAGCCTTATAGGGGGCGGTGATTCAGTTGCTGCGATCAATAAGAACGGCCTGGCAGACAAGGTAAGCTATGTCTCAACCGGAGGCGGTGCAATGCTTGAGTATATGGAAGGTAAAAAACTCCCGGGTATTGTGGCCATCAGGGGGGAATAGGAAAACTATGCGTAACGGCCTGTTCTATATATTGCTTATGCTGATCCTGATGCAGAGTTCCTGTAAAAAGGGTGAAATCCCGCCAACATCAGGTACAGCCACTATTGATAATACTACAACCCTTGGTCAGACATATTATGTTTACGGATTTCTGTTCTCAGAAGCAAAAAAAGTCTCAACTCTTGGCGATCCAGTTGATGTAATAACCATTTCAGCAGAGGTTGATATAAATAATGTAATAACAAGAATTACTTTTAATGCAAATACCTACAAGGAAAGCTTCTTTCTGTTTGGTGAATATTCAGATGCAACTGCTGCATCATTAGCATTTAAAAATCTCACGTCATTTTCTAATCCTCAATGGATAGACTCCCCGGTCACAGTAAAGTTGAATCAGATTTGGCTTTTCAGAACCACTCAAAATAAGTATGCAAAAATCAGGGTAGTCAATACAGTAGCAGAGAAAAGGAATAATATTCCTTATGCTGAATGCACATTTGAATGGGAATATCAGCCCGACGGAACACTTACTTTCCCTGGAAAATGACGGGAGATTTGCCTTATCTTATCTTTGACCAGAAAGATTCTGGATCTTTTTCAGATACAGCTCTCAGAATATTTAAATTCCAGGCGGATAACAATCCGGTATACAGGCATTTCATTTCCAGCCTGGGAAGAACTGTAAGCGGAATAAAAAACATAGGTGACATTCCTTTTCTCCCGGTGGAGTTTTTTAAAAGCCAGACTGTAGCCATTGAGAACCAGTCTTTTGAAACTATATTCGAAAGCAGCATGACAACAGGAGATACTCCCAGCCGCCATTTTGTCCATGATCTGAAATTATACGAGAAGAGCTTTCAGAATTCATTCAGATATTTTTACGGAGATCCTTCGGAATATTTTATTGCCGCCCTTTTACCATCCTATGGCCAACGACAGAATTCATCGCTGATCTACATGATGAATGGGCTTATAAAGAAGAGCCGGAAAAGTAACAGCGGTTTTTATGATGATAACCCGGAGGATCTTATCAGAAATATTAAATTGGCTAAAGCCTCCGGGCAAAAGAGGATTTTGCTCGGTGTCAGCTTTGCGCTTCTTGATCTGGCCAATAACTACTCGCCCGATCTTTCAGGGACAATCGTGATGGAGACGGGCGGGATGAAAGGACAGAGTAAGGAGATTACCAGGGAAGAGCTTCATGAAATACTTAAAGCGAAACTAAATATAGAGTCTGTTCATTCCGAATACGGCATGACCGAGCTTCTGAGTCAGTCATATTCGAAGGGGAACGGCATATTTCACTGCCCGCCATGGATGAAGATCCTTATCAGGGATCCGCAGGACCCGCTAACGGTATCCGGCGAACAAGGTAAGACAGGAGGGATCAATATTATTGACCTCGCGAATATTTATTCATGTTCTTTTATTGCCACAAGTGATTTCGGAAAACTTCATGAAAACGGAAGTTTCGGGATTTCAGGCAGATTTGATAACAGCGACATTCGGGGCTGTAATCTTATGGCCTAATCTGCACGATCTGCATGACCTATTATAAATAGACTATCCGTTTATTTTTTGCGCTGGCATATATTGCAAGTACCAGTTCCACAGCCTTTCGTGCTTCCAGTCCATCTATTGCAGGGGGATGGCCGTTATCGACAGCTTTTATAATATCAAGCAGCTGGCGCAGGTGTCCTATATCACTGATTGCCCTGGGATCGGATACACCACCACCGGAAGAATTATTGCCTGAGAATTTCTCCCTGATTTTCTCATCAGCATCCTTTTCCTCATTAAACTTCCAGGTTAAAATCTTCTCTTCTTCAATAACCACTGAACCATGAGTGCCAAGTATTTCAATTTTCCGATAAAAACCAGGACTAACTGCTGTAGATGCTTCTATAACACCAATTGCTCCGTTTGCAAATCTCAATGTGGCCGCAGCAACATCTTCAACTTCAAGTCCCTCGTGGCCCAGAAGTCCGGTGAATGCACATACGGCTTCAACTTTTCCCATAAACCACCTCAGGAGATCCACTGAATGAATTCCCTGATTCATAACAGCTCCTCCACCGCTTGAAACCAGGCTTGATCTCCATTTCACATCTTTATAGTATTCAGGACTCCTGTACCATTTAATAAATGCATCACCCATTACAAGCTTTCCGAAACGACCCTCGTCAATTGCTTTTTTAAGTTCGATATTCACTTTGCTGAACCTCATCGGGAAAATACCGGAGATCATTACATTATGCTTTATACCCGCATTAATGATCTTATCAAGGCGTTCCAGGTTTGTTTCAAGAGGTTTTTCAATAATACAGTGTTTGCCGGCATTGATTGCAGTTAGTGACGGTTCAAGGTGAAGTCCCGAAGGAGTGCATATACAAACCATATCGATCCTGTCGTCATTGCAAAGTTCCTCAGCAGTCTCGAATGCCTTGCAGTTGTAATTAAGGCTGAAAGTGATTGTCTTATCAGGATTATGGTCATATACTCCTATCAGTTCGGCCTCCATGATAGTATCAATAGCCCTTGCATGGACTTCAGCTACTGCGCCTGCACCTATTATTCCAAAACCATGTTTCATGCTTTATCTTAAGGTAGGATAAAAAGCATCTTCAATATGTTCTATTTCGAATGTCTGCCCTTTTACGATCACGGTTATTATGTCAAACCTGCTCTCCTTGCTTATATTATATCTCTGAATATACGCGTCGGCTGCATAGATCATTGACCTTTGCTTCTCTTTTGAGACTGCATCTCTCGGCGCCTCCAGGAATCCTTCAGTTCGTGTTTTGACTTCAACAAAAACAATGTAATCCATATTTTCAGCTACGATATCCAGCTCTTTTTTCCCTGACACCCAGTTCCTGTGGCGGATCTTATAGCCTGCTTTCTGCAGGAATGCAGCAACCCTTTCTTCCCCGGTCTGTCCAAGAGTTTGTGATTCGCTCATATCAGGCTTGTTTAAAGAGAGAACGGTATTATATCTCTATTAGTTTATTTTTAATAGCGAAAAGAATGAGACTTGCGGTATTTTTGGAGTTTGTTTTACCAAGAAGATTGGCCCTGTGCTTGTCTACGGTTCTTTTACTGATGAAAAGAGTTTCTGCAATTTCCTGATTTGAAAGCCCTTCGCATATTTTCAGCAGGATTTCCTTCTCTCTTTTTGAAAGATTGGCTGATTTGCTTTCGTTTTCCCTGTGTTTTATTTTCTGGATTACATGATATAGTAATTCCTGCGAAAAATAACTGCCTCCTTTTCTGACTGTAAGAATTGCTTCCTTCACTTCCGAAATATCCGAGTCTTTAAGTAAAAATCCCTTAGCTCCGGAATCAACCATTTTATAATAATATTCCTCTTCGCCATACATAGACAAGGCAATAATGTCTATATCAGGACAAATCTTAAGTCCTTTTCTTGTTGCTTCAATGCCATCCATCTCAGGCATGTTTATATCCATTAGTGCAATTTCGGCCCTGGTGTTTCTGAGGATCTTCAGGAATTCTTCACCGTTTGAGGCTTCTCCGGTTACTTCAAATTCAGGGAATGCATTGAGCAATATTTTTAAACCGTTGCGAAAAAGCTGATGATCATCTGCAATAATAATTCTGATCTTTTCCATAAACAGGTTTATTCTATGATTTTGATAAGTGCGCTCGTCCCTTTTCCGGGAGTGCTTTCAAGGATGAAAACACCGTCGACAGATTTAACCCTGGTTTCTATATTTGACAGTCCCATCCCCTTTGTGTCTTCATTGTCCAGTGACGCAGTGTCAAAACCTCGCCCATTGTCATAAAACTGCAAGGTAATGAATTTTTCATGCTTGTTTAATTCAATCTCAATTCTTGATGCTCCGGAATGCCTTATTGAATTGTTTATGAGCTCGCAGGCGGCGCGGTACATAACCACCTCCTTCTCACTTTCAAGTCTCTGGTTCTCCATATTTGACTTAAAGTCAATTTCAATGGCTTTTGTCTGATTTATTTTTATAATGAATGCCGACAACGCGCTGGAAAGCCCGAAATTTGACAAAACATGAGGGCTTAGGTTGTTTGAAATATCCCTGAGGGTGTTGATTGCTTCATTAACAAGGTGGTTGGTATTATTCAGGATTACCGTATCAGTAGGGTCCTTGATCCTTTCTCCCAGGGCAGAAAGTGACATCTTGACGGTTGACATCAAAGGTCCCAATCCGTCATGAAGATCTTTCGCAAATCTTTTTCTTTCATTTTCCTCGGTATTTATAATTGCGCTTATCACTCTTTTTTCTGCCTTCATCCGGTCGATATCAGCACGCTTAAGGGAGTAAAACAATTCACGGATAAGGATAACACCTACAATGATCATGAATGAAATCAATACACCAATCCATTCATCAATCATCAGCCATCTGTCTGAGGGTGTTCGGTTGAGATATTCAAAAAGCTGGATTATTTTGCGGACAGCCATAAATACAAATGCCAATGAAAGAAGTATCCACGAGAGCCGGTATTTTGTAAGCTTCATGAATCGCAGGGCAATTGAAGCGGCAATGATCTGCAATACGATCGAGATTATCAGAGCGATTAACCTTACCATAGTTTTAAGGTATTAATACACAAAAATAGAAGTAATTTGAATAACATCCCCCTGCCCCCTTCAAAGGGGGAATAATAAATTCATTAAGCAATTGAATTTTACTACCGTCAAGCCTTTACGACATTAAGCTGTTATTCCTTTACACCTTTTTTTTTACCTTTGTCACTTTCATTTATTCGCAATGAAGTATTTATATAATCTTGGTATCCTGATGTATGTTTTGGCAGCCAGGCTGTTCTCTCCTTTTAATTCAAAAGCCAGGCTTTGGGCCAGTGGAAGAAAGGGCTGGGAATTACAATTAAAGGAAAAAGTCAGCAGGGAAAAAACAAACATATGGATCCATTGTGCCTCCCTTGGTGAATTTGAACAGGGCAGGCCGTTGATCGAGGCGATTAAAAAAATCAAACCGGAATACAGGATTATCCTCACATTTTTTTCCCCCTCGGGATATGAGATCAGGAAGAATTACAGCAATGCTGATTATGTTTGTTACCTTCCTGCGGATACTCCCGGTAATGCAAGGAAATTTATTCATCTGGTAAACCCGGAAGCAGTTATCTTTGTGAAGTATGAATTCTGGAACAATTATACTTTACTGCTTAAAAAGAGCGGGATCCCGTTGTACCTGATTTCAGGGATCTTCAGAAAAGAACAACATTTCTTTAAATGGTATGGCGGCTTTTTCAAAAAGATGCTGTTCAGGTTCAGTCACATATTTGTGCAGGATACTGAGTCGAAGGATCTTTTAAAGGGCATTGGAATTGAAAATATAACCATGGCAGGCGATACACGTTTTGACAGGGTTGTCGAGATTGCTGATTCTGCTAAGGATATACAACAGATTGAACTTTTCCGGGGCGGCGAGAAACTTTTCCTTGCCGGCAGCAGCTGGCATCAGGATGAAGAGATAATTGCCAGGTACATCAATCTGAATCCTGACAGAATGAAATGGATCTTTGCTCCGCATGAAATTGACAAGGCCAATGTTACCAGGCTCGAAAATCTATTCAGCGTCCGGGTGGCCAGATTCTCGGAATTCACAGAAAAATCCGCGGAAGTCCGTGTCCTGATAATTGATAATATAGGAATGCTTTCATCAGCTTACAGGTATGCTTATATAGCTGCAATAGGAGGCGGTTTCGGGAAAGGCATACATAATGTCCTGGAAGCAGCATGCTGGGGCATTCCGGCTGTTTTCGGCCCAAACCATAAAAAATTCAGGGAAGCAGTCGAGCTTATCAGCCTTGACGGGGCCAGATGCTTCAATACATTTGAAGAGTTCTCGGGGATCATCGATAGCTGGTTATCTGACAGGGATGAATACCTGAGATATGCCCGGAATGCCGCAAAATATGTAAAGGAAAACACCGGAGCTACAAATAAAATCCTGAATAAAATCGTTTTAAAAGATATTAACAATCCCTTCTCATAAGTTGTTAACAACTATTGGAGGTCCGTTTAAAAGGCTTCTTTCAAAGAGAAGTAAATTGCCGCTCCTTACTTAACAAAGATTATTTTTTTAGTTCGAAATGTCATACGGTTATGATAATCTTGCAAACGAAAATTAATCTCTAATCCTTAATTCCTATTATATGAAAAAAATTCTACTAAAACTAAGTCTTACATCTGTACTGACTGTGCTGTTTTTATTGAATTCCGCAGGTCAGATTACAACTTCAGCTCTTCAGGGCAGGATTGTTGATGAAAACAATAATCCGTTGGCCGGTGCAACAATTGTTGCAATTCATACTCCTTCAGGTACAACCTATGGTAATCTTACAAATGAAAGCGGCCGTTTCATGATAAACAACATGAGAGTAGGGGGTCCTTATCAGGTAAGAATCTCATTTATCGGATACAATACTGAGGTTTACAATGACATCTACCTGAGCCTTGGTAACGTTTCTGATATTAATGCAAAACTTACTTCTGCCCTGACAAATCTGAACGAGGTTGTGGTCTCTGCAGGGAAAGGTAATATTATCACTCCTTCAAGGACTGGTGCTGCCAATAACATTTCAAATGAGGTGGTTGCTTCAGTCCCCACCATTTCAAGGGGACTAACTGATTTCACGAAAATCAGCCCACTCGCAAACACATCAGGGAACGGAACCTCATTTGCAGGATCCAGCAACAGGTACAACCAGTTTGCTATTGACGGCCTTGTAACAAATGATGTTTTTGGTCTTACCTCATCGGGGACCAATGGAGGTCAGGCCGGGATTGAGCCGATCAGCCTCGATGCCATCGAAGAGTTCCAGATCAACATCGCACCCTATGATGTTCGTGAAAGTGGTTTTACCGGCGGCGGCATCAACGCAATTACAAAAAGCGGCACCAACAAATTCACGGGTTCAGCTTACTACTATGGGAATAATGCAAAACTTGTCGGGGAAAATGAACCGGTTACCAACACCAAAGCCAAAATTGCCGATTACACTGATTATCAGGTTGGCTTCACACTTGGCGGTCCGATTGTCAGGAACAAACTGTTCTTTTTTGTCAATGGCGAATTAACCAGGAAATCATATCCGCTCGGAAACGTACCGGGAACAGCAGCATCAAACATAACACTTGATGAGATCACCAAGGTACTTGCTGTCCTTGACCGGATTGCTCCTTCATATGATGCCGGAGAATACCTGAATATCAACAGCGAGACAAACAGTAATAAATTGCTGGCCAAGCTTAACTGGAATATAAGCAATAAGCATAAGCTGATCCTCAGGCATAGTTACACCTACGGGGAAAACGTTAATATAAGCCGCAACGCCAATGCTCTCCGTTTTCTCAACAATGCATACCTCTTCCCGAGTACAACCAACTCCACCGGACTAGAACTTAACTCAATCCTCGGAAACAATACATCAAACAAACTGATGGTAGGTTACACAAGGGTTGTCGATGACCGCGATCCAATTGGTGATCATTTCCCACAGATTCTGATAAACCTTACAGCAGGTAAAACCATAACCCTGGGAAGTGAATATTCTTCAGTGGCAAATAAGCTTGTTCAGAATATTTATTCAGTTTCAGATGACTACAGCATATTCAGGGGGAACCACACATTTACCTTTGGCACACACAATGAGATCTATAAGTTTTACAACCTCTTTGTCCAGAATATTTATGGGAACTATGCCTACAAAACACTTGCAAATTTTGAAACAGTCGGACTTCCAGGTGAGGTTGCTCCTACTTATTATGCAATCGGGTATTCGTTTGATGCCACAGATAATCCTTCGCAGGGAAATGGTGCAGCCAGTTTTTATGCAATGCAGCTTGGACTCTATGCTCAGGATGAATATAAGGTAACCGACAACTTCCAGTTAACCGGCGGCCTCAGGATAGACATTCCCGTATTTCCTGATAAACCCGAATCAAATCCCCAGTTCAATACGGCGTACTATTTCCAGGATGTAGCAACGGGCGAACTGCCAAAATCCAGAATCATGTGGTCTCCCCGCCTCGGATTCAACTGGGACGTATTCGGAAATAAAACCACTCAGGTCAGGGGAGGAACTGGCTTGTTTACAGGAAGAGTCCCTTTTGTATGGCTTTCAAACCAATTCTCAAACAACGGACAGCTTAACGGTGCTTACAGTGTCGGGAGCTCAGCATCAAGCGCTAACCCGATAACCAATCCTGCAGGAATAAAATTTGTTCCAGATCCTTATGCTCAGAAAACAGCAACTGATTTAGGCAAGACTGCCGGAAGAGGAGCAATTAACGTTGTTGACCGGAACCTGAAATTTCCTCAAGTGTTCAGGACAAATATTGCAGTCGATCAGAAGCTTCCGTGGGGTATTATTGCTACAGTTGAAGCAATCTTCAGCAAGACTTACAACAACGTGAATTTTATAAATCTTAACAGAAAAGTCGATCAATCCTTTTTATTCGACGGAGTTGATAAGCGCCCGAGGTATATTTCCGGACGAGTCGATGCCAATTTTGAGGAAATTGTAAAATTTGAGAATACAAACGAAGGTTACTCATATAACCTAGTTGCAATGCTGCAGAAACAATTTACAGGCGGCTTCAGCGCACAGGCTTCTTATACATACGGAAAATCAATGGACCTGAACTCAGGTACTTCCAGTGTTGCATATTCGAACTGGCGTTATGTAAATAATGTTTACGGACTTAATGATCTTAGTCTAACCAGATCCAATTATGATCTTGGCCACAGGGTAACCGGTCTTATATCATATAAGCTTGATTATCTCAAAGGAGCAATGTCAACCCAGGTTTCCCTTTACTACAACGGACAGTCAGGTCAGCCTTTATCATACATATATAATGGTGATATGAATAATGACGGCACCACAAATGATATGATTTACATACCCGAAACCCTGGCAGAGATTAATCTGATCACGATACCAGCTGCGGGTTCGAATCCTGCAGTTACTCCCGAAGAACAATGGGCAAAGCTCGATGCATTCATCAAAGGCGACAAATACCTCAGCAAGCACAGAGGCGAATATGCAGAAAGAAATGCAGCCCGTCTTCCGTTCATGAATATGGTTGATTTCAGACTACTTCAGGAGTTTAAAATACAGGTTGGAAACTCTACCAACAAGCTTCAGATCTCCTTTGACATACTCGATGTCCCTAATATGCTGAACAAGAAATGGGGTCATTACATTTATGCAAGCAATCAACAGTGGAGCATTATTAATTACAAAGGACAAACATCTACCACTAAACCTACCTTTACCTATGATGGAGGAGGTCAGACAAACGGCAATGCCTATTCTCTTTCTGATTTCTATTCACGCTGGAGAGGTCAGCTCGGAATAAGATATATTTTTAACTAAGGAATTTTAAACAAATTCTGTTAAAAGGGAGGCTGTTAAATATTTAACAGCCTCTTTTTTGTACTCAAATTCTGTCAAACATTAAAATATTTGACATTTCTTACAACTTTCAGATAATTAGGAGTTTTACATTGAATCAGATTTTCAATTAACTCATAAAGTCACATAAATAGCTGATCTTCAGTGGATAATGCCACAGTTAATAACTCTGTCGGTAAATGTTAATAAACTTAAAATTTTTGTCTTGCATTGAGGTTTAGGCTTGTCTATTTTAGCAAATACCTGCTTTAAAAATCAGTGGTCGTTTAATAGCAACAGAATCAGAGGTTAACAGAATTAAACTTTATCTATGGGAGATTTATTTGTCCAGGAGTCGGTAGTTGCATCAGAAAAAGTAAATGATGTATCATTATCAGAGAACAGAAAAAAGGGGAATATGAAGGAGGGTGACAAACCGGCGGAAAAGAGAACTGAGAAAGCCACCTATTCTCACGATGAAGCCGTAGAAGCCAGCATCAGTTACTTCAATGGAGATGAGCTGGCTGCAAGGGTATGGGCAAATAAATATG
>Ga0315275_10003014_pt1 | contig 15408 bp, 18 predicted proteins | sample YL17G03_0_MG_FD_205557 | JGI IMG/M metagenome (GOLD analysis project Ga0315275, IMG submission 205557) | Sediment microbial communities from Yellowstone Lake, YNP, Wyoming, USA - YL17G03_0 | ecosystem: Environmental > Aquatic > Freshwater > Lake > Sediment | place: USA: Wyoming | collected... | reverse complement strand
TTTCGCGTCGTCGTTCTACAGGTTCACTGACAGGAAGATCGGGAGCTCCATCACCGCCTTCGCGAGGGAGACGATCAAAGGGATCATCGCGAAGCTCGAGGAGGAGGCGATCACCGTCATCTACTCGGACACGGATTCCATTTTCGTCCAGTCACCTCACCTTGAGCTCGAATCGACGATCAAGTTCGGGAAGGACCTGGCCACAAGGTTCTCGAGCGAGGGCAGGAGCCTTGAGTTCGAGAAGATCATGGAGCCGCTGTTCACGCACGGGAAGAAGAAAAGGTATGTCGGAAGGATCGTCTGGCCAACGCAGGAGCTTCTGATCAGAGGGTACGAGATCAGAAGGACTGACTCCTTCGACCTTCAGAGCGATACGCTGATGACGGTCTTCGAACAGATACTGGCCGGCAGGACGGACGAGGCGGTCAAGCTTGCGAGGCAGACCGTTGCGGACACCGCTGCCGGAAACGTCCCGGTCGAGAAGCTGGTCATCTCGAGGTCCTGCAAGGCGTTCAACCTGTACAAGGATGCTGATTCTCAAGCTACCGTCCAGACAGCAAAGAAACTAACGGACATGGGATACGATTTCGTGCCAGGGATGAAGGTCTCGTGGATCGTCATCGACAGTAGGAAGACACCTCAGGTCGTGGAGCCTTTTGTGAGCGGAAGACAGTTCACGGCGACCCCTGACTGGAGGTACTACGCCGAGAGGATCGCGCAGACGATCGCCCGAGCGACTGAGATATTCGGGTGGGACGAGAAGAGCCTGATGATGGGCTCCCAGCAGTTCACTCTGTTCGACCAGTCCTTCGACAAACCTAGCAAGAAGGAAAAGGAGAAGGACGTGATAAAGAAGACAGATAAGAAGCTGAACCTCGAGGATTTCATGTGATTCCCGTCCGAGCAGTGTTTTCCGACAAACTTTAAATATAGACAGGCAATCTGCAGCGTCAAGTCACGAGAGCTAATCTCTCGTTGGAGATGTGCCCGAAAGGGTGAATCCGTAAACGCCGCGAACGCGGCAGGTGATACAAATGGCAAAGGACAAGGCTGAAACGCCTACGATTACCGACGATACCGAAGAGAAACCGACGATTTCTGGAAAGGGAATTTATCATTATATCGCAGAGGCCTGGAACAAGCCGGACAAGTCTTATGTGAAGGGGCTCCAGTTCGAGCGACTCATTCAGTGGCGCCGAGAGGAGAACTACATCAGGGCCGAGCACCCGACCAGGTTGGACCGGGCCAGGAAGCTCGGATTCAAGGCCAAGCAGGGCTACGTGATCGTAAGAGGAAGGGTCAGGAAGGGCTCGATGAACAAGCCCCAGATCCGAAAGGGCAGAAGGGCCAAGAGGAAAGGAATAAACAAGATCACGGCCCAGAAGAGCATCCAGAGGATCGCAGAGGAGCGCGCGTCGAAGAAGTACCCGAACCTTGAGGTCCTCAACTCATACTGGGTCGGAGGGGACGGAAGGCATGAGTGGTACGAGATGATCATGGTCGACCCGCACCACCCGGTGATAAAGAGCGACCCGAAGATCAACTGGATCTGCGATTCGGTGCACAAAGGACGTGCGTACCGCGGACTGACCTCGGCAGGCAAGAAGGGACGCGGCCTGAGGCACAAGGGCAAGGGCGCGGAGAAGGTCAGGCCGTCGATCGGCGCTCACCACAGGCAAGGCAAGTGATCTCAGCCTCTGATCGCTTCAAACCTCTTCTCGATCTCTTCCTCGTTCATCCCGACGAGCGGGAAGAACGCAGGAACTCGGAGACTTATCTTCTTTATCTCTTCAATGTCCTCAACGCCGTAGCCGAACGCCACGGCCAGGGCTCCGTGACTGATCGTCAGCCGCTCCAGAGGAGCAGGGGACGTCACCCTCAGCGACGGGTCCCATTTCGCCAGTATGTCGATCAGACGATCCGCGCTCGATACGATAACGACCTTGCAGCCCCTCTTCATCATCAGCCAAGCGGCGACCACGTCCCTCTCCTTATCGACGATCGCGAGTATCTTCCCTTGACTTCCCATGGGCAACCCACCAGGACCGGGGACGTACTCGCTGAAGACGAACGCTCTGTTGTTCCTGACCTCGACGAAAAGCTCGAGGTCCGGCGAGTCGAGGTCCACCGTAACTTCTAAATCCACATTCGCAGAGACGACCGCCGCCCCGACGTCCCTCGCTACATCGGCGCTCGTGAACGGATGTGTGCCGGTCCTTCTGACCCTCATCGCGAAGCTGTCTCTTTTCTTCAGCCGCTTTCGAGAATACGATACTACGAGAGATCGGATCTCATCCATGTTCGAGGTCGTCTCGATCGCACGGCTCAGCGACGCGACCCCGAATACCCTTGACACGGGCCTTATCGCCTCCTCGATCCTGTCCGTCTTGACATAGATCCGCCCGCGCTCCGATTCGACAAGACCCTCGATCCTCTCCGCGGCAAGCGCGGACATTAAGTTGTCAACGAGGACTTTCTCGAAGCGCTTTCGGACGGTCGCGCTCTTCAGGCCCATCTCCGCATATCGGACCAGGATGAGGTCCATGCCCGGAGGATGAGCGCTTGCGATAATAACCTTTTGCGGACCTGTGCCATGATGTTCGCATATGACCGCGGGACGACGCAACGATTCCAGCAATCGTTATCTACGCACATTGGTATTCATCACACATCTTTGGCAGGTGCTGAATGGACATCATCACCGCGGTCGGAATATTGCTATTCTCGCTCGGTGCGGGATTCCTAGGCTCGATGCTAGGTCTCGGCGGCGGCGTCATAATCATACCCTCCCTGAGCCTGGTCTTCGGATTCCCGATGCATGTGGCGATCGGAGCGAGCCTTGTAGGCGTCATAGCGACCTCGACCGGGGCGGCGTCATACTACGTCCAGGAAGGGATGTCGAACATACGCCTGGGCATGGTGCTCGAGACGGCGACGACCGTGGGGTCGGTCATTGGAGCGGTCATCGCTGTCTACACGAACCAACAGCTACTGGCCATCGCCTTCGGCATTTTGCTGGTCTACACCTCATTCTACATGGTACGTAGACCGGAGCGGCTCGCAGCGCCGAGAGTGGAAGAGAAGAAGGGATATTTCGACCTCGCGGGCAGCTACATCGACAAGAAGGACGGGAAGGAGGTCAGCTACGACGTCGAGAAGCTGGATCGGGGCCTTGGGGCAAGCCTCGGGGCCGGTGCCCTTTCCGGACTGCTTGGAGTCGGTGGAGGCCTCGTCAAAGTACCCGTCATGAACATTTGGATGGGTGTGCCGATGAAGGCGGCAGCGGCGACGAGCAACTTCATGATGGGCATCACCGCCCTTGCTGGAGCGGTGATCTACTACGGATACGGGCAGATCTCGCCGGTCGTCACGGGACTGGTGGCCGTCGGAATCTTCGCAGGGGCGATGAGCGGGTCTCGCATCGCGCACCTGGTGGCAGGTCCCCTTCTCAGAAGGCTCTTCGCCGTCGTGATAGCCGTAATAGCGATTCTGATGTTCCTGAAGGGATTGGGGGTACTCACCGTTGTCTGAGGTGGTATGATGGAAAAGTGGCAACTGAACAAGTACGTCCGTTTCGTGCTCATCGTTGGCATGGTGCTCAGCGTATCGGTGATGACGATCGGGCTCGCTGCTTACGCGATAGCGCCGGGAAGCTATCAAGACGTCAGCCTCTCCCCTCTCGATATACCCGCTGAGATCGGCAAGGGGAATCCGATCGCGGTCATCGATCTGGGAATCCTGTTCTTGATAGCGACCCCGCTCACGAGAGTGGTGGCGGCTTTGGCGTTCTATGTCCTCGACAAGGAGACGAAGATGGTCGGAGTCTCGGTCCTGATCCTCATCGTGATCGGCATTGCTGTCGTCCTCGGTGCGTCCTAGTCACAACAGATATCAGTTCGACGAACGTGGGTGTTCCAGTAAGTCGTTCGACGAAGGGAAAGGTTATTGAATTGCTTTGGCATACCTGGGACAACTCGTGAGAGCGAGAGGTCGGGGATGGGCCGAAGAGGGATGGGATCAGATGGGAAAGGGCGACGAGAAATGGTACTACACCTTCCTTCCATACAACATATCTGGAGGGAGCACTTCACCTCTCATACCTCTGTTCGTGACGCAAGGCCTCAGGGGCACGATCGCTGAGGTCGGCATCGTCAGCGCGCTCTCGTCCGTGGCATCGGTACCAGCGAGCATAGTGTGGGGCAACCTGTCCGATACCACCGGCAAGCGGAGAATATTCGTTCTGATAGGTTTCCTGGGCATGGCACTTGCGATGATCATGATGGGGCTGTCCATGACCATGAGCCAGTACTACATGGCGAACCTCATCCTCGGAATGCTCGCGAGCGCCGCCGCGCCTGTCGGCACCGTGCTGGTCCTCGAGAGCTTCGAGAAGCATGAATGGGCGAAAAGACTCGGGGATTTCAGCAAGGTCGGTGGCATTGGATGGGTCATAGGCCTCGTTCTAGGCACGATTTGGCTGCAATTCCTCGCCCCAGATGATGGAGCGATCACGATGAGGGCATTGTTCATCCTCGCAGGGGCCTTGTCCCTCGTCTCGCTGTTCCTCGGCCTGAAGTGGATACCAGAGCCAAAGGAGCGGGTGGACAGAGAGTCATTGGACAAACATGTTCTGAGCGTCCCGGTCAACATCATCGAAAGGGCCAGATACCTCCCTCAGCGCATGGTCGGGATTCTCAGGATCAGCTCGAAGAACCTGCGCATGAGCAACTTCCCTCAGAACCTCAGAAGATACTATCTCGTCATCTTCCTGATCTTCACCGGCTTTCTGACGTTCTATGTCGGCTTGCCGATCTTCCTCAACAGCTACGTGGGATTGACGAGCTCCGAGGTCTTCATCATCTATCTGGCAAGCTCGTTGACCTCGGCCTTGATATATGGTCCTGCTGGCAGATGGGTATCGAGGATCGGCGGGAAGAGGATCCAGATGATCTCGATCGCCATAAGGATAGTGACGATCCCGACATTCTTCCTAGTGACGCTGTTCCCGATGTCCGTCATCTCCCAGATGATCGTATTCGGCGCGCTTCATTCGATAATGGGATTCTGCTGGGCGAACATTGCTGTCGCAGGGAACTCGCTCGTCTCGAATATGTCCTACAAGGATTTCCGTACCCAGGCGCTCGGTATGTACAGTGCGATCCAGGGTGTGGCCGCCATTCTCGGATGTCTCATCGGCGGTTACGTCGCGAACTACTTTGGATATCTTGAGACGTTCCTTCTCGCGATCGTCTTCATCATCACAGGCCTGGTCCTACTGGCATTCAACAATTCCGAGAAGGAGCCGGTGGAATCCGAGTCACCGCATGCCGTTCACACGTGAGCTCACGCGGACCTGAGACTGTCTGCAAGTCGTTTTCCGAACGATACCGCCTTGGTCTCCTCGCCCTCCCCCAAAGGGCCTTTCGTTTTGGCGACGACGAACCACTCGGGCTGGAGCAGGATCTTGACGCCTTCCTTCTCCATCATGGATTGGAGCTTGTCGGAAGCGCCCTTCGATGTGTTCGGAAATCTTGTGTCGAACGCCGTCCCTTTCACATCCTTGCGACCGGAACTGAACGCGATCTTCATGGCCTTCTTGGCCTCGCCGGTCGGACCGCCGATGTGGGTAGGGCTTCCGACGATCCATGCGTCGGAGTTCTTGAAATCCTCCGTGGCAGCGGCAGCGGCCTTCTTGCAAACGACATCGGCCAGACCGCCCTCCTTCAGTCCTGAACATATCGCCTTGGCGATTGCCTCTGTGTTTCCATACGAAGAATCGTAGATTACCAGGACTTTCAAATGATCACCTTTAACGAGTAACAATCTCGGGTCTTATCATGCTTGTGTCATCGGTTCGATGCGAATCGAGGGCATTCGAGCCAGACTCCCTACTGACGCACGATCCTCAACGGCCGATCGGTTGTGAATACAACCTCCTTACCGCAATTCTGGCATTGTCCTTCGATCTTGAGGAGATCGTAGGAATGGGTGATACGATTTGGTTGACCGCATTCGGGGCAAGGCAGAGTCTCGATCACTAGTTTTCTCGGCATGGCAGCGCCGACCGAACGACAATGTCAATACAGTATCTGCTAGAGTTGAATGAAAGTGAGAAACAAGAGAAGAAAGAATTTCGACGTCATCCTCACGTCGATGACAACTGGTACTTGATGCGCCCGCAACGCCTCATACCGGACCGTCGCACTGCGGACTAGGGATGGACTCGATCAGGCAGGGCAGTCGCACCCTTCTGTCATATTCGATCCATTCGTCAAACGGCCTCTGACCAGTCTGCCGATCCAACTCGCCTTGCTGTCGCTAACTGATTCTAGTTGGGAGGCTATCAGAAGCATCGATACGCCTTCGAATCTCTCGTCCATCATGCCCTTCTTTGTCGGATATGTCTGTGCTGCGGCTATCATATTCATCGAAATGACAGAACGCGCCGATCCCCATCACCTTTTTACCGGCGTACGGCGGTTTAAAAACTCGTCACAAGCATCCATTTTGAGCGAACGAGAGCACGTTTCTAATACCCTGGCTCTGATTCCGGTAACATGCCCAATTACGAGGCGACGTTGGAGATCTCACACGACTGTCCATACTGCATTGTCACCCGAGATCGTCCTGGAACAAGGATCAACTTGTGGAGCAACGAGCGCATGCACGTCGCTGTGTTCGAGGCAGAGGATGATGAAGATCTGATGTCCGCATTCAAGGATTTCACGCACCACATGCCATGCTCCTATTGCTCCCACCGAGGAGGGAAGATGGAAATCATCTATGACACCGCGGAAGTGGAATCTTGTTCGATTCCTGACATCATCGCCCAGTCCGATTGCTGGTACTCCCAACCGCAGATCGTTGAGAAAGGATCGGAGAACTACAGAGTATATTCTTGGTCAAAGGAGAACATATCCAAGCTGGTCGAGAACATCAGGACGAATGGAGGAGATGTTCGGCTCATTTCCTTGAAAGCGATGCGTACCGAGGATTTCGGTCGAGACATGACCATGCCGTCCGAGAAAGTGCTCGACGGACTCAGCGACAAGCAGGTGGAGATAATCGTCACAGCCTACCAGCTAGGATACTTCGATCAACCGGCCAGGATCAGCGCCGATGACCTGGCAAAAAGGCTGGGGATCTCCAGATCGACATTGACCGAACACTTGAGAAAGGCAGAGACGAGGTTGATCGGGAACGTATTCCCGGTGCTCAGACTGGCGTGCAAGTGCCCTTACACCCAAGGGGAAGACTGCAAGGATTGCGATTGATCTTGTAGTCTCTGGAATCCGAGATCGGATCGTCCTAGATTTCTCTCAGGACGCCATCGATGAGGACCGAGTCATTTCCCTTTTCCGATCTCCTCAATTACCCTCAATGCTTCTTGGATGTGCTTCGTCGGCTGGAGCTGAGAGGAGAACACCATTCTGATCGTCCCGCTCTTGTCGATGACGAACGTGAATCTTCCGGGAATGCCTCCCAGGGAAGAGGCTCCATAGAGCTTTCTGACCTCACCATCGACATCGCTGAGCAGCTCATATGGAAGGTTCAATTCCTTCGCGAACCTCTTGTGGGATTCGATCGAGTCGGAGCTGATGCCTATCACTTCCGCGCCCGCATCCTTGAACACCTCGTACTTGTCCCTGAAAGCATATGCTTCCTCTGTGCATCCAGGTGTGAAATCCTTCGGATAGAAGTAGATGACTATGGCCTTCCCGCCAATCAACTCTGAGAATCTGATCGTCTTGCCGTTCTGGTCCAGAAGAGCGAAATCCGGCGCCTTGTCGCCAATACTCAGGCCTTTAGTCATGTCTATTCCTCGATTTATCATTGGAGCAAGTGATTCTTAAAGGGCGCTGTGCGAAAAGTCAGCACGGACCCACATCGAAGATCGTCATTGCCGATACAGAGTCCGATCAAGATCACTTGCAACACCGACGACCGCTTAGAGCCCAGAACTCGAGACCGCTCAATCCTTCATCGCCGCTCTCTTCTTCCCCTTTTTCTGGAAATACTCTCTGAGATGATTCCAGTAGTGCTTGTGCCATCCTTCGTCGTATTCGTCGGCCTGATCTGCTGGCACCTTGGACTGGACAAGCGTCAGCTCGGTGCCTTCTGGCACCCCCTTAAGAGTGATCTCGAGCCGCGAAGGTGGGTAACCGTCCGGCCATTCGGTGGTCGACCATTACTGCACTATCTTCTGTCCATTTTTCAGGTCCAAGTTCTTGGCCGTAATGTATCCGTCCCAGGCTGAGAACTCCCCTCCCACCTTGGAACTGCCGCTCGCCTCGCCGCCGGTGAAAGCGGCATGCTTCTTCGGGTCCATGAACGCGTCGTACACATCCTCTGGCGAAGCGGATATGATGACCTTTTGCCTGATCGTCCTGGTTTTCGGAGGCATGTCCATACAGATTCGATGAACGGATATTAGACGGTTTTGATGATGAATCGAGGGAAACGATATTGAGAATATGGGAAATGGTTTGATCGCTATTCTTTGATCTCGTAGATCGTCATAGCGTCTTTCGGACGAACTTCCATGCATATATCGCATCCCCAGCAGGACGTGTCATTTGTCACAATGCTCCAACCGTTGCAGATGACGCTGTTGAACAAGAACACTGTCAAGAGAATGACAGGGCATCTCGATCGCGTCTCTGCGAACCCTTAAGTATCGACGGTTCTCCTCGGAAATCGAGAATATGCGAGTCTCTCCCCTTGTTGTGTTCCTCGTGATGTCGATCGCCATGATCGTGGTGGTATCTTATCTTGCCCTATCGGCTCAACAGACCCATCAAAATCGGATCATCATCGAGCCTGGCGGTCCCGCCAAGTTTGTCTACAAACCCAGCTCGTTGACCGTTCACGTGGGGGAGAAGGTGACCTGGGTGAACTACGCTTTCTTTCCGATGACAGTGACCTCAGATAACGCAACAAATCCGTTCGATAGCGGGGGCATCGACTATGGCTCGAGCTTCGAGCACACGTTCAACATTGTCGGGACCTTCCATTATCACGGCTCCACTCCGCACTTGATCGGAGTCATCATGGTCGTATCGTGAAGAAACACGCGATGCCGAATCGGGCAAGTATGAAGATGCAGTGAGGAATGGAGACGGCGATTTCGATGAGAAAAGCAGATCGACTGACGTTCTGAAGAAGGACATTGCAGAGGAAAGAGGTTTGCTGGGCGCAGCAATAGAATTTCCCTTTTAATTGAGATCAGAAAATTGAAAACTGGATGAGAAGAGTGGTGCAGGGAGGAGGATTCGAACCCCCGAACGCCTGCGCGACGAGACCCTGAATCTCGCACCTTTGGCCAAGCTTGGTTATCCCTGCATACACTGCCTAGATTGACAGTGGGATAGGAACAATACATCAGGATACTAATAACTTGCCGCGGACAGTGGAAGATCGAAGCGCCAATGGTATTCATCGACCCCGACCATGCCTGGAAAGGAATAAATAAGACCCGCGGCCCTCATCCTCCTGGTGTCTGTCTGTCACTGGAGAAGTACAAGGCGAAAAGGGATTTCGAGCAGACCTCGGAGCCCGGAGATGAAGAGATCCATATGGGAAAGAATGAGAGCATCTTCGTCGTCCAAGAACATCACGCCTCTCATCTTCACTATGACTTCCGCCTTTCTCTGGACGGTGTTCTTAAGAGCTGGGCGGTTCCAAAGGGAGTCCCCATCGAACCGAAAATCAGGAGACTCGCGGTGGAGACCGAAGATCATCCACTGACGTACGCCGACTTCGAAGGCGACATTCCAGAGGGAGAGTACGGCGGTGGCAAGGTGATCATCTGGGACAAAGGCTCCTTCGACCTGATAGAAAGAACGGACAGCAAGATCGTCGTGACGCTCAAAGGAAAGAAGCTCGATGGCGACTACGCCTTAGTCAGGTTCGTCGGGAAAGAGAAGAGCACAAAGAACTGGTTGATCATGAAAACGAGCCGAACGATCTGAAGGCACGAAAATAATAAGGAAAATTGGAAAAAAGGTAAGGAAAGATTTTCCTGGAAGAATGATCACTTCATCTTCTTCATTATCTTCATCCAGCCGCCGCTCTCGTAAACTCCAAGGCTCCTCTTCTTCAAGGTGGCTTCGAAGTCGTCCCAAGATATGATCTCGAGGCGGGCGTTGCTTCCCTTAGTGAACTGGACACCATTTGTTCCCTTGACACGTCCGGGCTTCAGACCCTTCTTCTTCGCGATTTCCTTCGCTTTGTCCAGACTGACTTGCTCCATTACCAAAGTTACTTCCCTCCTGTGCATCTGGGCCATATGTTGGCCATACGACCCAGTATGTAATGCATTACTCCCATATATAAAATTTTTCCTATAATGTTCACTATCCAGCTTCGCCGGTCTTTAAGAACTTTTCCTTAGAAATCGCCTTCGGCCAGTTACATGGATACATGCTGGCTATGCTAGCGACTTTTTTCAATTTAGATGAAACATCGGAATTGAAAAGATTTATCTGCGCCGAGCCTTCTTCCAGAACGGTCTGGTGAAGATGTTGCTCTTCGGTTCGTCGGGAATAAGAGGGATCGTGGGAAAGGACCTCACTATCGAACTCGCGTCCGACATCGGCTCCGCCGTCGGCACGCTGTATGAGAAGGTGGTCCTCGGAAAGGACACCAGGACGAGCGGGGACATGATATCGCAGTCCTTGATCGCTGGAGTCACGTCCGCTGGGTCAAGCACCTACCACGCTGGATTGGTCCCCACTCCTACGCTCGCAAGAGCATCGCGGGCCTTCGATTGTGGCCTGATGGTAACGGCCTCGCACAATCCCCCGGAGTATAACGGCGTGAAGATGTGGAATCCAGACGGCTCGGCTTTCAACACGAAGCAGATGATCGAGGTCGAGGAACACATCTCAGAGAAGGAGTTCGGGAAAGCTGACTGGCGAAACGTCGGAAGGGCGTATGATCACGAGGGCGCGATCGAAGCTCACATCGAATCCATAGTCAGATCATTGGGGACGTTCGAATCGAAGGTCGCGGTCGACTGTGGATGCGGCGCTACGTCGGTCATATCTCCATTGCTGCTCAGGAAGTTGGGATGCGAGGTGTTCGGGATAAACACCCAGCCCGATGGGTTCTTCCCCGGAAGATCTCCAGAACCGACGGAGGACCAACTGGGTGACGTCCGGGACGCGGTCTTGAGGAAGAGGGCCGATGTCGGCATAGCTCATGATGGGGACGGAGACAGAATGGTGGCCATAGACGAGAAAGGGAGGTTCGTGGGGGGAGACAGACTTCTGGCACTGTTCGCTTCGAAGTGCGGGACCAAGGGAATGGTCGCCCCGATCGACGCCTCGATGATACTTGATGATATAACTGGGAATCCTGTGGTGCGTTGTCGCGTTGGCGACGTCTTCGTATCTGAAGCTTTGAAGAGGACCGCGCTCGAGTTCGGAGGGGAACCGTCTGGAACGTTCATATTCGCCAAGGAGACCTATTGTCCAGACGGCGTCTACGCCGGCGCACTGCTCGCCAAAATGACCGCGGACGAGCCACTGTCCAGTATGATAGATGCCCTCCCGTCCTACCCTGCCACGAGGGAATCGTTTTCATTCGATCCATCGAGAAAGAAGCTCTTGGAGAAAAAGGTCGCGGGCGAGATGGAGAAGGTGAAGTGCGACAGACTGTTGACCCTTGACGGCTTCAGAGCCGATTACGAGGACGGCTGGTTCCTCATAAGGATATCCGGCACGGAGCCGAAGTTGCGCGTGACGGCCGAGGCGAGGTCAGAGGAGGAATTGAAAAGGTTGAAGGGGATATATGGACCGATAGTGAAGAGGTGCCTGTCATGAAAGCACTGGTGCTGGCCGCGGGAGAGGGTACGAGACTGAGACCTCTCACGTCGAACGTCCCAAAGCCTCTGATCGTCGTCGCAGGAAAACCGTTCCTTAGCCACGTGTTCCACGCTCTCTCAGCCGTCGGCGTCAAGGAGATCGTCCTCTTGGTCGGCTGGAAGGCCAATAGGATCAAGGAGTACTACGGAAACGGTTCGCGAGAAGGGATCAAGATCCATTATTTGGAGCAGAAAGAGAGGATGGGGACGGCCCATGCGATAGGCGTCGCCGAGCAGACGATGACAGAGCCGTTCATCTGCGTGAACGGCGACGTGGTCATATCGGAATCGGACGTCGGCGAGATGGTCGCCATCCACGAGAGGAAGAGGTCGACGGTCGTCGGAGCCGTGACGGTAAAGGACCCTCAAAGATTCGGGGTCATAGAGATGTCAGGAGGGAAGCTTGCCAGGATCATCGAGAAGCCCCAGATCCCTCCCACCGATCTGATCAACGCTGGCATATTCATTTTCAACCCGGAGATATTCAAGGAGATCAAGAATACGGCGAAGTCATCCCGTGGCGAATACGAGATAACGGACACGTTGAACAATCTGGCAAAATCGAAAAGCGTCCTGGTGCACAGGCTGAAGGGCGATTGGATCGACGTCGGTAGACCGTGGGACCTGCTGAGGGCGAACGAGATCCTCATGTCAAGGATGAAAGGCAGGATCCAGGGCACCATCGAGGATGGAGTGCGCTTGCTCGGGGAGGTCGTCGTCGAGAAGGGTGCGAGGATAAGGAGCGGAAGCTACATTGAAGGCCCGGTCTACATCTCAGAAGGATGTGACATCGGTCCGAATTGCTACATCCGCCCATCGACCTGCATCGGTCCGAAGTGCCGCGTTGGCAGTTCCGTGGAGGTCAAGAACTCGATCATCATGGCGGGCGGCCACATTCCACACCACAACTACATCGGAGATAGCATCATTGGGGAGAGATGCAACCTCGGGGCCGGCACTAAGGTCGCGAATCTGAGGTTCGATGGAATGACCGTCAAGGTCTCGTTCGGTGGGAACACCATAGATACGGAGCGAAGGAAGCTCGGGGTCATAATGGGCGATGACGTGAAGACTGGCATCAATAGCATGCTGGACTCCGGGACGATCATATGGGAGAATGCCATCATCGGCCCTGGCGCACTGGCGCGGGGAAAGGTCGGACCGGGAAGCAGGGTGCTCTAGACGACCTCGAGCTCGATCTCCTCTCCGTTGTAGTCGTAAGCGCTCCAGCTTCCCATGTCGAACGGGACGCACGTGATTATGTGCGTGTTCCCGAACCGACCGAACAACGAAATGTCCGCCTCAGAGGGCCTATAGCTGAATGATGGATGAGAGTGGACCGTTCCAACAACGCTGAAATCGATCGGCAGCATGTGCAGTTGGAATGTGCCGGACCGCTCTCCCGATAGAGTACCGGGGAGCAGGAGGATCTCCGTGACGACACCCTTCTCGGCACGGAGAGTCGCGAGGAACTCGTTGGGATAGGTCTCCTTCGCAGACTCGTTTATCATCTCGAGGACCTCTTGATCGATGCCCCAGACCTTCCTGCGCTTCCCTTCCGTCATAAGGTACCCATGAGCTTGTCCCTGAGCCTGGCGTAGAAGTCCCTGCCGAAGCTGATGAAACGGGCCCTGTTCTCCGAGACCGTGAGCTCCACCATCTCGTCCCCGTTCATCTTGTGCATCTCCTGGCCATCTACGACGACGACGCATGGTTTGGGTCTGTCGAGCTTGAGCTTTATGATGCTCGTCGCCGGGACCACGAGCGGTTTGGCCGCGAACTTGAACGGGGCCATTGGAGCGATGACCACCGCATCGACCCTTGGATCGACTATCGGGGCGCCGACGCTCATCGCGTAGCAGGTCGATCCTGTCGGTGTGGCGACGATTATGCCATCGGCCCGGACGTCCATCACCATCTGGTCGTCCACGTAGACCTGGAACTGCCGTATCTTGGCTATGTTCGCAGTGTGGACCACGGTCTCGTTCATCGAATCGTGGAGCCTCTTCCCATCGACCATCGTCTTCAGCTTCAACCTCTCATCGATGATGTAGTCGCCTCTGAGGACCTTCTGGATTCCAATTTCGATGTCCTTCGCCGGGATCTCCGTCAGGAAACCAAGAACGCCGGCGTTTATCCCGAATATCGGAGCCTTGTTGCGCTGCAGGGACCTTAGTATCGTCCCGTCCCCGCCGACCGTGATCAGAACGTCTACTTCCATATCCTGGACGTGCTTGCCTTTCTTCCCCAGCTTCTTCGCGATTCCGGTCTCGAGCAGAACATCATATCCGTCCAGAGCGTCGATGACTTTCCTGCAAATGCTCATCGCATCCGGGACATCGACGTTGGCGGTGATCCCTAACCTCACAGTATCACCTTCTTGACCTCAGGGTCTCCAAAGGCGAGGAAGTTGCTCCTCGCCCGCAGGTCGAATGGCATATCCAACTCCTTCCCCTTCAAATTGACGAGACCTCCACCGGCCTCCCTCAAGATCAGGGCGCTGGCCGCGATGTCGACGACCCTGATGGATTTCTCATGCACTTCGCAGTTCATGTAATATGCGTCCAACCTTCCCTCGGCGACCATGCACATCTCCAAAGACGCGCAGCCGAGGGACCTCGTCCTCGTGGACGCCCTCGCCACCTTCAGACTGTCATCATGCGCATACTTCCCGAGGTACACCAGGAAAGCAGAATCGTCCTTGGAATATCCGCGCACGCGCATCTTCTTCCCATCACGCAGCGCGCCCTTGCCCTTCTCAGCGTAGAATATCTCGTTCGAGACCAAGTTCCTGACTAGTCCGGCCTCGACATTCGACATCGAGGACGTTCCCACGGCCAAGGAGACACTGTACAACGGAATGCCGAGAAGAGCGTTGTGAGTGCCGTCGATCGGATCTAGGACCAGCGTCTTCTCTCCACCGCGGTCGACGAATCCAACTTCCTCGCTCAGGACGTTCCAGGGGAGATGCATTTCGTCCAGACAGCTTAGCACGACATCCTCCGCCACTTTGTCAATACGGCATGTTGGCGTGCCGTCCGCACCCATGAACAACTCCTCGGACATGTCGTCGGATTGTGGGAGGCGACCAATCGTTTCTCTCACTCTGTCTGAAATACTCTCAAGAGTCTCGCGCATCGCTGGGAGAACGTAATCGGGCCCTTATATCTTTATCCGGGAGACTGTCTGTCAAGATGATGCTGGTAAGCTCATGAGAATCCCCATCCTACTTGGCAATGCCGTTAGGAACCTTGGACGACGATTCTTTGTAAGAAGAATCAGGACCTCTTCGTCAATCTACCTGTAATCGCTGGCATACCGAAGTCTCTCATCATCTTCCTTATGCTGACCGAAGACGAATATGTGTCTGCGAGCGATCTCGCCTCATCTTTCGGGATCCCACCAGCGATCAGAGCCCTGAAGAACTCCTTGCTGGCGGCATTTGCCCTTCTTTTCGCCTTTAGGTATGAGATGAACAACCGGAGCAAGAGAGTGGGGGCGCTGGCAGCGAATGCCAACATGACCGGCCCAGCCTCTCTTGC
>Ga0315275_10003012_pt1 | contig 15409 bp, 13 predicted proteins | sample YL17G03_0_MG_FD_205557 | JGI IMG/M metagenome (GOLD analysis project Ga0315275, IMG submission 205557) | Sediment microbial communities from Yellowstone Lake, YNP, Wyoming, USA - YL17G03_0 | ecosystem: Environmental > Aquatic > Freshwater > Lake > Sediment | place: USA: Wyoming | collected... | reverse complement strand
CAAGCGCCTCACTGAAGTCTTTGGTGACAAGGTACAGCATCACGAAAATAAGAAACAGCACGATGGGGAGGAGATATTGCAGCCGCTCTTTCGCGCGAATCTGGTTTTCCCACTGGCCGCTCCAGTGAAGTGTGTAGCCGGCGGGCAATTTCAGCTCACGCGCGAGGACCGCTTTTGCTTCCGAGACAAAGCTTCCCATGTCGCGCCCGCGGACGTTGAGATAGACGATCGACCGGAGCTGGGCGTTTTCACTCGAAATCATCGGAGGACCCGGCGCAACCGAAATCGTTGCGAGCATCCCGAGCGGGATGTATGCCTGTGAAGGGTTGGTGGATCGCTCCGGGACCCCGCCCATGGATCGAACGGAACGATCCCCCTGCATCGAGGTCCCCCCTGTGGAGCCCATGGACGGAGAACCCGGCGCGATGCCCGCGGCCTGGTTCATTGAGGCCGCCGCCCCCCCGCGAACCGGAATGAGGATGTTGCGCAATGCCTCCGGACTGTCCCGCCATCCCCGCTCATACCGCACGCGGAGCGGGAACCGTTCGCGCCCTTCGATCACCGTCCCGATGTTCTCTCCGCCGATGGCGGTTTCAATCACGTCCTGCACATCGCCGACCGAGATGCCGTACCGCGCCACAGCGTCCCGGTTGATCGCGATGTCGAGGAACATCCCTCCCTGGGTTCTCTCTGCGTACAGATCGGCCGCGCCCGGAATCGTCCGTAGAATTCGCTCGGCATGAACCGCCAGATGCTCGAGCGTATCGAGATCCCGCCCGAAGATCTTCACACCCAGGTCAGTCCGCACGCCCGTGGAGAGCATGTTGATCCTATTGATGATCGGCTGTGTCCAGCCGTTTCGCACGCCGGGAATCTGCAGCTTCGCATCCAGCTCGGCGATGATGTCGTCTTTGCTCTTTCCCGGACGCCATTGCTCCTTCGGCTTCAGGAGGATGATCGATTCAATCATGCTGACCGGCGCCGGATCCGTTGACGTCTCCGCCTTGCCGGATTTCCCCAGAACGGTTTCAACTTCGGGGACCGACATGATGATGGCATCCTGGACCTGCATGATCCGGTTCACCTCGGTGATGGAGGCGGACGGAAGCGTGACGGGCATGAAGAGCAGACTCCCCTCGTCGAGAGGAGGCATGAATTCGGAACCGATGTGCATCACGAGCGGAATCGTCACGAGAAGCAACGCGATGTTGATCGCCAGCGTGGATTTCCTCCACTTCAGCACCCAGTGGATGATCGGGGCGTAGAGACGGTTCAGGAACCTGCTCACCGGGTTGCGCTCCTCGCTGCGGAATTTGCCGCGCGTAAGGAAGGTCATCAGCACCGGGACCAGGGTGATCGCAATGATCGCCGATCCTGCCAGGACAAACGTCTTGGTGAATGCCAGAGGCCGGAACAGCTTCCCCTCCTGACCTTCCAGGAAGAACACGGGCAGAAAGGAGATGACCATGATGGCCACCGAATAGAAGATCGCGGGGCCGACCTGCTTTGCCGAGCGGATAGACAGCTCAACGAACTCGCCCGGCGAGAGCTCGCCCCTTTCCGCCTGTGCGCGCGCAACATTCCGGTGGGCGTTCTCCACCAGCACGATCGATGCATCCACGATCACGCCGATGGCCAGGGCAATCCCGCCGAGGGACATGATGTTGGATGTGATCCCGAAAACCTTCATGCAGATAAACGCGATGAGGACCGCGACAGGGATCTCGATGATCACCCTGATGACGCTGCGCACGTGGAGGAGGAAGATCAGGACGACCAGACTGACCACGAGCGCCTCTTCGGCCAGGGCTTTACGCAGCGTCCCGACCGCCGCCATAATCAGGCTGCTTCGATCATAGGCGGTCTTTATCTCCACTCCTCGCGGGAGGCCGGGCGCAAGCTCCGCAAGACGCTGCTTCACACGATCAATGACATCCTTCGCATTTTCCCCCGAGCGCATCACCACGATGCCGCCAACGGCCTGCCCCTTCCCTTCTTTCTCCAGCGATCCCCGGCGGATATCCCCCCCGAACTGCACAGCCCCCAGGTTCCGCACGTACACCGGCGTTCCCCGACCCGTTGTCGTCACGACAATATCTTCGACGTCGCGCTGCGACCGGATGTATCCCTGCCCGCGGACGAAATGCTCGACATCGGACATTTCGAGGATCTTGCCGCCAACATCGTTGTTCGCACGCTGCACCGCATTCCTCACATCGGCAATCGTGACCCCGTACGCTTTCAGTAAGGTCGGGTCGATATCAACCTGATACTGGCGGACGTATCCCCCGATCGATGCCACCTCCGCGACCCCGGGTACACCCTGCAGATTCAGCTTGATGTACCAGTCCTGAACGGCACGCAGCGTGCCGAGATCGAATTTCCCCTCCACCGTGTACCAGAAGACGTGCCCGACGCCGGTACCATCCGGACCAAGCTGCACCTTTGCGCCTGAAGGAAGCGACGACTGGACGGTCGAGAGCTTCTCCAGGACACGGCTCCGTGCCCAGTAGAGGTCGGCCGACTCCCGGAAGATGACATAGACGAAGGACATCCCGAACATGGACTGGGCGCGTATCGTCTCGACATCCGGCACGCCCTGCAGGGCCGTCACGAGGGGAAAGGTGATCTGGTCCTCTACTATTTGCGGCGAACGCCCCATCCACTCCGTGAAGACGATCACCTGGTTCTCCGAGAGATCAGGGATCGCATCGAGGGGCGTGTTCCCGACGGCCCAGACGCCGGCCCCGATGACAACGAGGTAGACAACAATGACGATGAACCTGTTGCGGGCCGAGAAATCGATTATCCGTTCAATCATACAGGCACTCCATGGCACGGTGACACGTCTGTTCTATGAAAAAAGCTCTGCAACGCGGGCACATTGCCCCCTTCAGCCATCCGATGCCTCATTCAACAACGAGGCGGCCGTCCACCATCCCCATTCCACATTGGAACGGGATCTCTCCTGCCGGCTGAGGTTTCAGCCGAATCGTTGTTGTCTTCCACGCAGGCAGGCCCCGACGTATGTCAAGCGTCGGGAATACCACTTCACTTGTGCAGAACGAATCCTCATCACGATAGAATTGGATGATGACGGGTTTTCCCGCCTTCACGTGAATCTCGTCCGGGACATAAGCACCCTTGACAAGAATGCGCACCAGCTGTGCGTCCGCCCCTCGACCGACAGCCGACCCGCCCGATGCCCCCGTATCAGCCGGGAGACCAGCCGCGTGGCTCCCGACGGCATGCGCAGCCATCTCTCCGGACGGTTCCTGCAGTGCGCTTTCCGAGTCGATCAGGAAGCCTCCCGTGGCAACAACCATCTCGCCGGGAGCAGGACCCGCGAGGAGCTGGGTTGTTCCTCCTGATTCAACGCCGGTCGTTACATCGCGCGGTTCAAACATGTTCTCCCTCACCTCAAGCCAGACGATGGAGCGCTTCCCCATCGAAAGGACCGCCGTCGTGGGCACGACGACGGCACCGGCCACGCGCGCACGCAACGTTGCGGCAATGTACATGTTCGGCCGAAGTCCTCCGTCCGGATTCGGGACTTCCGCCCTCACCCGGATCGTCCGGGTGTCCGAATCCAGCACCGGGTTGATGAAACTCACCTTCCCGTGGAAGGTCTTCCCCGGATAGGCGTTAGACGTGAACGATACCGGCTGTCCCGCGTGCACGAATCGAATATCCTTCTCGTAAACGTCCAGGATCGCCCAGACCGTCGAGAGATCCGCAAGCTGATAGAGCGGCATCCCTTCGTCCACGTACTGCCCCTCCTGGACCTGTTTCTGAATGACCGTTCCCGATATCGGAGCATAGTAGGTCATTGTCGAGTGGACCTTCCGTGAGGCCTCGAGTTCACGGGCCTGGGCGTCGGTCAGGCCAAAGTGCACACGAAGCCGTTCTCCTGCCGCCCGCAGCAGCTGCCGCGGCAGAGGGTCAACGGAGGACGAGGTATCGTCCGGGGAACCTGATTCCAGCGCAAGGAGATATTCCCGCTCGGCCGAAACGAGATCAGGACTGTACAGATCGAACAGCGGGTCACCCCTGGCGACGCGGGCACCGGTGGTACTCACGTGGAGCGCCTCGATTCTTCCCCCGAAACGAGCGGTGACCGAAGCCTGCAACGGTTCCGCGAACGTCAGGGATCCGACGGCATCAATGTCGTAGGCGATGTCAGCGCGCTTCACCGGAACGGTCGAGATGTTCGCGAGAACGCGTTGTGTGGCAGACAGGCTGACCGTCTTCAGATGCGCGAGGTCAATACCCGAGCTATCGTCCTGCTGGGACTTCTTCACGAGGGCCATGCCGCATACCGGGCAGGCCCCCGGGCGGTCGGACCGGACACTGGGGTGCATGGGGCACGTATAGTAGTCGACCGCCGGGGGTCCCGTTGTCGTTGTGTCGCGGAGCCCGGAGGCATGAAACCAGAAATACCCGGCAACCGCGAGGAGAATGACGGCGCAGACACCAATCACGTAGAGAGTTGTTCGTTGCATAGCGCTGTTCCTTTCAGCCGGTGATCAAATCAAGTGTGCGCACTCCGACAGCATGTTCCAGCGCGGCGCGCAGATGTTCAAATTGCATCCTGGCCATCAGGGCCTCCTTCCGCAGATCGAGATACGTCCGGCATGCGTCGAGAAGCATCAGGATGTCCGTCTTCCCCGTCTGATACTCCGCCATGCTTGCCAGCAGCGCCTGCTGGGCCTGCGGCAGTATGGAATCCCGGAAGTTCACAAATTGTTCCTTCGCAGATTCAACCCTGTAGTAGGTGTCCTGCACTTCCGCCACGACGGTGGTCCGCGACGCCTGGTATCCCGAGACCGATTTCCTGAGCGTTGCTTCCGCCTCTTCCACTCTGCCGCCGGACCTGGCAAGCGTCCAGGGCGCAAACGGGAGTGAAATGCCGGCAAAGACGCTCCAGCCGCGGAAACTGCCTGTCGGCTCGGTGACATACTGAAGTGTCAGCTTGAAGTCCGGCAGGTATTCGCTGTGCGCCAGGGAGAGCATCGTACGTCCCTCATCCACCGCAATCGAATCCCGGCGGACCATGGGTCGCAGGAGCACGGCCAGGTACTGAAGGGTGTCGAGGGAAGGAATCCGTGCCGGTTCGGCACTGAGCGATGCCGTGCCGAGACTATCGCCAGGCTGGCGGTTGAGCAGCGCCATGAGCATCGCCTTGGCGCTCAGCTCCTGCTGCCGCGCCACGATCCCGTCGTTCCGTGCGCGGGTCAATTCCACCGTCCCCTTCAGGACATCCTGCATGCCGGCAGAGCCGACTGCGTACCTGGTCCGCGCGGCACTGACAATTTGTTCAACGAGGCGAATGCTCTCGCCATTCAGGATCCCCATCTGTTGCGCAAGCCAGAGGTCATAGTATCCCGTCTTCACGCTCGCGAGCACATCGTTGGTGCGCTCATCGTGCATCGCGTGCTCCTCGTAGGCCTGGAGCGTGGCAATCTCGTCGGCACGGGTGAGTTTTGAGGGAAAGCGTATCATCTGCATCAACTCGAGCCTCTGCATCTGCGCCTCGTTCCAATTGAAGCCCGGCATCAGCTCACGCATATAGGTGAACTCCGGGTCATCCAGCACGCCGGCCTGCCGGATGCGGGCCTCCATGACCTCAGCCTGCGAGAGGGCAGAGTGGATCTCGGGGTTTGCCCGCACTGCCTCAAGGAGGAGACTATCGAGCGACATCCGGCCAGCGCTACCGCGGGATTCCTTCGCCACCTGGCCCCTGGCCGAAGTCAGCAAGAGCATGCAGAGACACGCAACGAAGAGCGTCTTCATGGTTGAACCTCACATGTGAAAAGAAGAAAGAAACGTGCCGGCGTGCAGATGTTCCTACATACCGGAAGCGGAGAAGGGAGATTGCTTAAATAAGTAGTGAAGAGGTAAAAAGAGGAATGTCGTGCAGGACTACAGGGATACAATACCCGTGGTACTCAAGAAGCAGAGAGTGAGAAGCGGAAGACCAGCCCACAGTGATGGAGCCGGCAGCTGCGATGCCGTGATGAGAGACGGGCTCCTGCGCCTTTGCGGGGACAAAGACCGGGGGAACGGAATTCCCCGCGCCAACAGAAGCACAGCATGGCACGGCAGAAACTACGGGAGCGCCGGGTTGCGCAGCTTCCCCCGTCCCACAGCATGAAGACCCGCATGCGCACCCGTGGGTCGTCCCGCCCGCCGGACAATACTGAACCATGAGCGGCACCCCTGCAACGAAGGCCACCAGAAGCATGGTCATGCTTATGGCCACCAAACGATATATACTTCTTTCGAGCACGGTTCTTGATACCAGGTGACTGAACTAACCCCCACCGTTCATTACAACGCGATGGGCCGGGAAAAGGTTCTCCTTCAATCTACCAATTCGCTGTCGAATTTCAAGAGGCCGCTGAAACCACTGTATTCAAAGAGATTCTTCAACATACACCCGCGGAACCCTGTCGGTAACGAGACAGGTGACTTCATAGGGAATGGTTCCGATGGCTTCGCCGATGTCCCAGGCAGTGATGCTCTCTCCCCCATCGGTACCCAGCAGCGTCACCGTATCCCCTTCCCGGATGTCCGCCGGGAGCCCAACATCAAGCATGATCTGGTCCATGCAGACTGTTCCGACCACAGGGTACCGGACACCATTGATAATCGCCTTTGCCCGGTCCGTCAACAGGCGGAAATAGCCGTCGGCATATCCAATCGGGACAGTCACGATCCGGGTCTCCGCCTTTGTGAAATAACGTCGCCCGTACGAGACACTGATGCCCGGGGGAACATCTTTGACAAAAGCGGCGTGTGATTTCAGTGACATCACCGGCTGCACGGGGTACGATTCCGGCATCCCCTTTCGCGGCGCATACCCGTAGAGCATGATCCCGGGCCGGACCATATCAAAACAGGCATCCTTCAACGAAATGATCGCACCGCTGTTTGCCATGTGACGGAGCGGGATCTGAACGCGGCGCCGTTCCAGTTCGTTCAGCACGTCAACGAAGCGCATCACTTGCTCGCGTGCAAACGTCTGGTCAGCATCCTCCGAGGTCGCAAAGTGGCTGTACACGCCCTTGAGGTTGATTCCGCGGAGCCTCGCGCCCGCCTCAATGAGCCTGGCGGCGTCCGCCGTGTTGACGCCGAGCCGGCCCATGCCGGTATCGACCTTGACGTGGACGGTCACCTGCCGTTTGAGTTGCACCGAACATTGCTGCATGAGCCGGAGACCGGCCATGCTCACCACGGTCAGTTCAAGATCACGCTCAATCGCTTCGGTGATCGATTCGTCGGGGACGAGCTCAAATACAAGGACCGGCGCTTTGATGCCGCTCTCGCGAAGCCTGATCCCTTCGTGGTACCTGGCTACGGCAAGATAGTCCACACCCCAGCGAAGCGATTCCTGTGCGATTCGCAGCATCCCGTGACCGTAAGCGTTTGCCTTGACGACGGCCATAACTTTGACGTTCGGGCCGACATAGGATCGGACTGCATCAAGATTGTGCCTGTAGGACTTCAGGCTGATCTCGGCACGAGTGGGATGGACGGGGACGGACGACGCTCTGGGTGGTGGCATAGATTCGTGGGCTCAGGATACGCGCAGAAAAGCGCCCGCATCAACAAGAACGAGCGCAAATGGTTGAGGAACTTGATTTCCGGCGGCAGGATTGATTTTCAAAGGGTGATTCTCTACATACAGAGAGGCGAATCCCGGCGGGACCAGGAGCATCCGGGGTACCCCTGAGATGCCGCTGCTCAGTCAGGCTCCTGGCGGATTCGTTCAATGATGGATCGCTTCAACGAAGCGGGGGTCTTCTTCGTGGTTTTTCTCTTTCGCGACTTCGTCGACGGTTGAATCGTTCCGGCGCCCGCAATGAAGACCTTCGAACAGACCCTGCCGTGTGCTTTCCCGGTGACACGGCAGCGCATGGCATGCGCCCTCACTGCCTTGGCATCTTCAGCACCGGGCGAGAAACAGAAGTCATCCAGTTCTTTGCCGCATTGAACGCATAAACTCGGCGCACGCTTCTTCGGCTTCGCTTTCATTGGCTCCAGTGGACATGTCTCCACTAATATACTACTTTTCGGTTTTGTTTCCATATGGATCATGAAGAGATCCCCATAACGAAGGGCGTGCGTCTCCTGCGTGAGAAAAAGATTGAATTCCGACCCTATTTCTACAGGTACGAAGATCATGGCGGCACCACCCGCGCGGCGGTCGAACTCGGCGCGCCGGAGCACGCAGTGGTCAAAACGCTTGTCATGGAGACCGATGCAAAGAAGCCGTTCCTCGTGCTCATGCACGGTGACCGGGAGGTCTCGACAAAACAGCTTGCGCGGATTCTCGGCGTGAAGAGCGTCAGCCCCTGCGACGTCGCAGTCGCGCAGCGACACACCGGCTACCAGGTGGGCGGGATCAGTCCCTTCGGCACCCGCTCGCCACTCCCTGTGTATGCGGAGAAGGGCATATTCGCCCTCCCCCGCATATGGATCAACGGCGGCAGGCGAGGGTTTCTTGTGGAAGTCGCGCCGGAGGACCTGCGAAAAGCCTTCCAGGTTCGTGAAGTTGAAGTCGCGATTATCGATCAGGTCTAGCCGCCCTTGCGGACCGCCCCGACGGTCCGGCGGAGCATACCTCATGCGGAGATCATAGCCATGCAAACATTGCAGTACGAAACCGACGATCATTTGCACTGGGTGCAACCGAAAGCACTCGGGCGAACCTACGAGCTCCGGTCCTCCACCAACCAGTACGCCAGTCTTCGATTCGAAAAAGAACTGGGGACTCTCGCGACGGCAGAGACGGCGGGACAGCGGTGGACATTCAAACGTGTTGGCTTCCTGAACCCCCGCGTCACGGCACGAAGAGAACATGAGAGCTCCGATACTGCGGTGTACACTCCCAGGATGTTTGGAGGCGGGATACTGCAGTTCAACGAGGGCCGCACCTTCCACTGGAGATCGATCAATTTCTGGAGTACGCAGTGGTCCTTCGTCGATTCGACGGATCGTTCAATCGTCACCTTCAAGCCCGGGTCTGAAGAATTTCGCTGGGCCGATCTGTTGAAATCTCAATGCGTCGTGGAATTCGACAGAAACGCGGCGGGACAGGAATTCTTCCCGTTCCTTCTTACACTCGGGTGGTATCTTCTGCTACTCCAGCAGAGCGACGCCGCAGTCGTGGCTGCCACGACCTGATCGGCTCCCGTCGCCGCGCCGCGTCGTCCGGACGTAAAACAGCCTTCCCGCACAGGGTCAACGATTTCGTGGTATTTGTCTGAAATTTTCTCAATATTCACAGCAAGACAAGCGTATCCTTCCCTCAGAACTGATCCACCGATCGTGAGACGCTATCACCATCTGGGCATACCGACGAACCTTCCCCGTGATGGCGAGTCGTATCTTCCGCAGTTCAAAGTCTATGTCTCAGGCTTCGATACAAGCCCGTACGGGATCGAATGGATGCGATACGAACCGGGCAGCCCTGTCCCGGAGCTTGTCCGGACTGTTCCTCATGTCGCGTTTGAGGTCGACGATCTCCAGCAGGAACTTATCGGCAAGAACATTCTCATTCAACCGAACAGTCCGTCCGACGGAGTCATCGTTGCGTTTATTGTTGACGACGGGGCGCCGGTCGAACTCCTTCAGATAAGCCGGGCACCGGTGCTCGAGGAATGAGGTACACGTTGACAAGCGACGACAGCTAGGAACGCAAGAACACGGAAGCAATGAGGACATCATGAGGGTTCTTCGATACATGGCGATCATTTCCTTTATAGGAGTGAGCCTTTCCGGCTGCGCGGGATCCGGTGCGGGCACCTCGGCCGCCCGGGGACAGCATCCATCATCGTTTTCCGCAAAAATCACGAGGGAGGTTTCGGCAGACTACCTCGTGTACCTCCCGGAGGGGTACGGAGAGGGGAACAAACAGTGGCCTCTCGTGCTCTTCCTTCACGGCATGGGAGAACGGGGCAGCGATCTTGATCTTGTCACCACGCATGGACCGCCGAAGCTGGCGGCAGCGGGACGACAGTTCCCGTTTATCCTCGTCTCCCCCCAGTGTCCGCTTTCTGTGGAGCGCTGGGATATCGACGTCCTGACGGCCCTGCTCGACAAGATCGAGAGTACGTATGACGTGGACCGGTCGCGCGAGTACGTTACCGGACTCAGCATGGGCGGAAACGGGACGTGGCGGCTGGCAATCGCCCAGCCGGATCGTTTCGCGGCAATCGTTCCTGTGTGCGGATGGGGAAATCCGCCCGAAGTCTGTGCCCTCGGCAGGCTGCCTGTCTGGGCATTCCACGGAACGAAAGATCTTGTCGTACGCCTTGAATCCGGCCAGAAAATGGTTGACACGCTGAAAGCCTGCGGCGGAAATGTCCGGTTCACAGTCTACCCGGAAGCCGGCCACGACTCGTGGACGGAGACCTACAACAACCCTGAGGTGTACGAGTGGATGCTGCAGCAAAGCCGTCCGCCGCGCGATCAGTGACTGTTTCTGCTATTCCCTGAGGCCACGTGAGCGCGTACTTCATCGCCCAGATCGACATTCATGACCGGACGAACTATTCCCGGTACGTAGACGCATTCGACGCCGTGCTGGAGAAGTACGACGGGGAAGTCGTTGTGGTTGACGACGGGCCGGTCATCCTCGAAGGAACCTGGAACCGTACGAGGGTCGTCGTGATCCGGTTCAAGGACCAAGAAGAGGCCCGGCAGTGGTACACTTCCCCCGAGTACCAGGCCATCGCCAGAATCCGGCATGAGTCCTCGGAAGCCGATATCATCCTTGCGAGGGGACGCTGAAAAACGGAGACAACACATTTACTGAACCGCAGAAGGGTCGAACCATGTACGAAGCGCGCCATCACCCGCTCCTCCCCCGGGAGGCATACTTCCGCCGGGTTGCCGGCAGCCTCCTCCTGGGCCTGGGACTCATCGCCGCCTCTCTGGTGATCGGGATGGCAGGGTACCATTACTTCGAGGGCATCTCATGGATCGATGCCTATGTCAACGCGGCAATGTTGTTGTCCGGCATGGGTCCGCTGGTTGCGCTCCAGACTGACGGCGGGAAAATCTTCGCCGGGCTGTACGCGATCTATTCCGGCTTCGCGGTGCTGATTATTGCGGCGATCACATTCGCCCCGATCTTTCACCGATTCCTGCACAGGTTCCACCTGGAATCGCGGGAGCGGGGATAACCCGCCGGAGGTTGAACGGAGCAGCGCTCACACCGGAAGAGCTGGAGGAAAGCATACCATGGTAAACCCCGTTAAGCGTGCGTTGCTTGCTGCACTCGCCGGCGCGCTTCTCGTTTCGTGTGCAGAGAAATCGACAAACCCCGGCATACCCGGCGGACAGGGCCCCTTGTATCAAGTCCCCGGGTGCGCATCGAAACCCCTTGCCCGCACCAGGGTGGGAGATTCATGTTTCTCGTACACATTCGGCAAGGATTTGAATGTGGATTTCTGTCTTTCCGGCAACTGTTGCCCTGATTCGAACAGGTTCGCGCTCCGTTACGAGGTCCGGCACGATACGCTCCTTGTCGTGGCAGCAGACACCGCAGCGCCGCTCTGCCGTTGCAACTGCTCCTATGTCATTCACGGGACCTTCAGCGACCTCCCCCTGGACAAATACCTCTTCCTCTGCACCCGCGAGGACTACAGCAGCAGACTCGTTCACTATTCCGAGTATGTGTACCGCTCCAGGCGGTAGCGCGCTGCATCTCCCGGTTCTGGTATGCCGCCTTCGTTGAACAACGTTGGTCGGGCAAACGGCATCACATCATGAAAGAGACATATGCCAACCACTCCTCACATTGAAACACATTTCACCGCAAGCGAGATTGTCCGCGATGTCGTGATCGGGATGTCGGACGGGCTCACGGTGCCGTTCGCGCTGGCGGCCGGCCTTTCGGGAGCCGTTGCATCCTCCGGCATTGTGGTGACTGCGGGCCTGGCAGAAATTGCAGCGGGCTCGATTGCCATGGGACTCGGCGGATTCATGGCCGCAAAGAGCGACGCGGAACACTACGCCAGCGAGTACGCTCGCGAGCAACGGGAAATCGTCGAGAAGACGGAGATGGAGAAACAGGAGGTCACCGACGTCCTGACCTCCTTTGGTCTGACCGTGGACGAAGCCGCGCCGGTCGTCCACGCTCTGAGCACGCGGCCCCAGAAATGGGTGGACTTCATGATGAAGTTCGAGCTGGGACTCGAGAGACCGGAGCCCAAACGCGCCTATGTCAGCGCCTTCACCATCGCAGGGGCTTACATAACGGGGGGGTTCATCCCTTTGATTCCGTATTTTGCTCACGCCATTGCGTCGAGCGCCCTTCCCTGGTCCGTGGCGGTGACGCTGGTGGCCCTGCTTGTCTTCGGGTTTATTAAGGGCCGTTTCACGGGGACGCGTCCCCTGCGAAGCGGAATCCAGGCCATGCTCATCGGCGGAGCAGCTGCTGCGGTGGCATTTGCCATCGCACGAATTGTCAGCGCTGCGTGAACGATTCACGACAGCCCGGAGCCTGACGCACGTCAACGAGGTCTCGCGTCACGGTGTCACATCCCGTGGCATCGCATGTGAGAGGAGTTCCCCATGAAGCTCAAATTCAATATGAACATCATATCCAACAGTCCGTACCTCCCGATGGTTCAGCAATTCATCAGGAACAAGAAACTCTCCATCCCCACAGCGGCCGTCGTCCTGATCCTGCTCCTGCTGCTGGTGTTCTCCAGCGGCGGAGGCGAGTCGATCCCGACGTCCGAGGCAAGGAAGGGCCCGTTCCTCGTCAGCATCAAGAGCAGCGGCGAGATCCGGGCCGCAAATTCGTTCACCATGACCACACCGCGGCTGACCTGGGGTCAGATGCAGATCGTGTACCTCATCCCTGAAGGCACCATCGTCAAGAAGGGGGATGTGGTCATCCGGTTTGCCTCGACCACCATCGACAAAACCATCCAGGACAAGGAGTCCGAGCTGAACATCCTCAAATCGGAACTCACAAAATTCCGTGCCGATCGTGAAGTGCGACTCGCGGAGCTGGACGGGAACCTGAAGAACACGGAGCTTTCGTTCGAACAGGCAAAGCTGCAGGTGGAGAAGATGAAATTCGAAGCGGAGGTCCAGCGCAAGGAAACAGAAATCAACTTGCAGAGGGGCAAGATCGCGTACGAGCAGGCCCAGCGAAAGATTGAATCGCAGAAGGTTGTCGAGCAATCGGAAGAGCGCAAACAGGTCCTCAAGATCAAGCAGGTCGAGGCCGATCTGACCCGTGCGAAAGCCGACAAGGAGGAATACACTCTCAAAGCGACCATGGATGGTCTCACCGTGTACGAGATGAACTGGCAGACCGGCCGGAAGATATCGGTGGGTGACTCCCCGTGGCCGGGAATGCCCCTGGTGAGTCTTCCCGACCTCGCAAAGATGCAGTCTGTCACCCAGATCAATGAGGTCGATATCAGCAAGGTCAGCAAATTGCAGACAGTGAAAGTGAAGCTCGACGCGTTTCCCGAACGCGAGTTCAAGGGGACGGTACAGGCGGTCGGGACCATCGGCCAGCAGAACGACCGGACCGCAACGCTGAAGACGTTTGAGGTTGTCATCGACATCGAGGGGACAGATCCTGTCCTGAAGCCGGGGATGACCACAAGCAACGAGATCATCATGGCAACTCTTGCGGATACGCTGTTCATCCCCCTGGAATCCGTCTTCGAGAAAGACGGCAAAACGATCGTGTACAGAATGTCCGGATCTTCTGCGCGTCCCGTGGAAGTCAAGATCGGCACGAAGAACACAAATTTTGTGGTCATTACCGAGGGTCTGGAGCCCGGCGACAAGGTAACGCTGAGGGACCCGACCATTCAACAGGACGAAAGAACAGGCGGTCAGAAGCAATCTTCGGGAACGAAGCTATGAAGATTGAGGAGAATGTGCGGATCGGGATCGAAGGGCTGCAGAGCCACCGGATCCGCTCGGTTCTGACAGCCCTGGGGATCATCTTCGGCGTCGCTGCCGTCGTCGCAATGCTCTCCATCGGGGAGGGTGCCAAGCTTGAAGCGCTCGAGCAGATCAGATTGATGGGGGTCAACAACATCATCATCCGGTCAAAGGAACAATCGGTCTCGAGTTTCGAGACCGCCAAGGCGAGCTTCTCCCCGGGCCTTGTCGCGCTCGACGCCGACGCCATCAGCGAGATCTGTCCCGGCGTCGAGTCGTCCGTCCCGCAATGGGAGAAGACCACCCAGGCGCTCTACGGAGCGGATCGTAAGGAAGTCAAGGTCATCGGCACGACACCGGCGTTCCTGGCTGTCTTCGGCTACAGTCTCAGCCAGGGGCGGTTTCTTGACGCCGGCCACATCCAGAACCAGGAGAATGTCTGTGTGCTCGGGACCGACGCGAAAGTCGGCCTCCTCCACTTCGAGAACCCGCTCGGCAAGTCGATCAAGATCGATGACCAGTGGTTCACCATCATCGGCATCATGGCGCGCCAGCTTGCGCCGAGCAAGAGCGTGGAGAACCTGCAGGTGCGAAACCTGAACATGGACATCTATATCCCCCTTACGACCGCGCAATACAAAATGGAACGCTACAAATCCGCAGGCGGGAGCAATGTCCGCTTCTTTGGCGGAGGCATAAGCGTCTCCTCCTCCGGTCGAACCCCCCTTCCCCGCTTCCTGCTCGACCAGATCACCGTGAAGCTGAAGCCCAACGTTGACATGAGGGAACCCGCGGAGGTCATCCGGCGGATCCTCGCGCGGAGGCACTTCAATGTGGACGACTACGAGATCATCGTACCCGAGGCGCTGGTGGAGCAGAGCCAGAAGACCCAGCGGATATTCAATATTGTGATGGGCGCCATCGCCGGGATCTCGCTGCTCGTCGGCGGCATCGGGATCATGAATATCATGCTGGCCTCGGTGCTTGAGCGGACACGGGAAATTGGCGTGCGTCGCGCTGTGGGGGCGACGCGCGCAGACGTCCTCGGGCAGTTCCTGTTTGAGGCAACGTTTCTCAGCATCGTCGGCGGACTGATCGGCATCATGCTCGGCTACGGGCTCACGCGCATCATAACGTTCTACGCCGAATGGCGAACCGTCGTCTCGTGGGAAGCGATCGCGCTTGCGTTCACCGTCTCCGCCGGCGTCGGCATCGCGTTCGGGTACTATCCCGCCCGAAAAGCTGCGTTCCAGAACCCCATCGATTCACTACGGTATGAATGAGGGTATATGCGACGCTTGATCGAGCTCCTCTCTGTGGTTGTTTTCCTCTCGGCGGACTGCCTGCCGCAGCAACGTCACGAGCTCACGTTGGACCAGAGCATTGCCATGGCCGTTGAGAAGGGGTTCATCGCGAGCTCCGTCAAGGCACGGTACCTGAGCGCACTGAAGAATGCCGAATCCGCTCAACGAAGCCTCTGGAC
>Ga0315275_10003011_pt1 | contig 15409 bp, 12 predicted proteins | sample YL17G03_0_MG_FD_205557 | JGI IMG/M metagenome (GOLD analysis project Ga0315275, IMG submission 205557) | Sediment microbial communities from Yellowstone Lake, YNP, Wyoming, USA - YL17G03_0 | ecosystem: Environmental > Aquatic > Freshwater > Lake > Sediment | place: USA: Wyoming | collected... | reverse complement strand
CCTGCGCCGACCCGTTGCTCGTGGCGCTGGCCCGCCTGGTGCGGGTCTGGACGCCGATCCTGACTAACCTCTTCGCCATCGGCGGCCTGCCCATGCCCCAGAGCCTTGTCGCCATCCCTCATGACCCGCTGGCCCTGGCCACGCTGGTCGACCGGCGCTTCGTCAGCGCCGAGGTGCTGCCGGCCACCGTAGCTGTGGCAAGCGGTGTCCTGCGGACGTTCATCGACCCCGTCGCCGGCCGCGAGGTGGAGGTGGTGACGGACGTTGACGCCGACGCCTTCGCGGCGTTCTTCCTGAAGACGTTGGGCGACCCCGTGCCGTAGGGGCGAGCCCTGCCCCTACATCTGCTGGACGGGCCGCCCTCCCTAGCTCCCCTCGCCGAATAGCGCCCGCCCCGGCTCCTCGGCGGCGTTTATCGGGTGGGCTAGCGCCTCCTCCCAGTAGCGATGGAAGTTGGGGTAGCCTGCCTCTTGCTCTCGCCGCCACTCGCGGGCGAAGCGGCCGCTGCGGATGTCCGCCAGCCGGCGGCGCATCACCCGCTTGAACGAATCGGGCAGCACCACCGGCCCGCGGCTGAAGGTGCCGTACTGGCTGGTCTGCGAGTGCAGTTTGCCCTGGCGGAAGAAACCCGTGCGGGCCATCTCCGCGAAGATCTCCGCCGCCTCGTAGGAGCCGTACAGCTCCAGCGCCACCATCTCCGGGTCGAACCCCTCCTCCACCAACACGTCGAACGACAGGAGGAGAGTTCGGTCGATGGCCGCAAAGGTAGCCTGCTCCATGAACAGGTCGATCTCCGTCTCTTGGGCGAAGGTAGTCTCGATGGCCCCCGCTCGCGTGGCACCGATGCCTTTGGCCAGAGCCAGCGCCGTCTCCCAGGCGTGGCCCGAGGCGTCCTGTTCCACCGCCACGTAGGCCGGCGACCCGGCGCCATCCAGGAAGCGCTGGCGCACGCTGTGGCCGATCATGCGCGGCGCCACCATAATCACGTCCACCTTTGGCGGCGGCTTGATCCAGCCGAAGCGGATGTTGAACCCGTGCGCGAAGTCCAGCGTCTTGCCCGGCCGCAGCTGTTTCCGGATGGAGTCGCCGTAGACCTGGCGCTGGATCTCGTCGGGGAGGAGCATGAGCAACACGTCGCCCCGGGCCGCCGCCTCAGCGATGGGCAGCACAGTAAAGCCGTCGCGGCGCGCCCGCTCTGCTGATTCGTCCTCCACGCTGCCCACGATCACCCGCACACCGCTGTCGTGCAGGTTCAGGGCCTGGGCCTGTCCCTGATTGCCGTAGCCGATAACGGCCACGATCTTCTCCGCTAGTGCCCTTAGGTCGGTGTCTTCGTCGCGATAGATCTTCATAGCGCCCATAGACTACGAGCTTGCCCCGCCCTTTGTCCAGAACCCCCTTCGCCGGGTTATTGACAACCGACTCCGATTAGGCGACAATCTGGCCCGCCGCCCTGTTGCAGAGTTACCCCCATGGCCCTGGCGACCCGTGGTCTGCGCTTCCGAGAGACTATGACCGGCTACATGAGCCCCGCCGGCGGCTTCCACGCGGGCTATCGTTGGGGCAAGGTGGCCGGCGGCGACGTGCGCTTCACCGCCACCATCGCCATACCCGACCTCGACACCTTCCTCCAGGATCCCGAGCACCGGGCGGCCCTCACCGCCAGCCTGGACTACGACGGCCTGGGATGGGACCTGCCGGTGAAGGCGGGCCGCTTTCACCTGTTCTGCCGCCGCAACGGCCGCACACGCATGCTCTACTACCTGCCCTTCACCTGCAGCGGACAGCGCTACCTCCTCTTCGGCCAGAAATTCGTCGGCGACCGGCCGGGCCTGCACGTCTGGCGCGACCTCACTTCCCTCCACACCCAACTCCTGCGCCTGGACGAATCGGGCCAGCCGGCCGGCGAGCCCCTGGCCAAAGGAATCCTCACCATCAGCCTGCCCGCCGTGCTGCGCCAGTTCTCCACCTTCCGAACCTCCGGCACCATCGGGCCCCTCGGAGTCGTCTCGCTCTACGCCCGCTTCCTGAACAACTGCACACACGAACTGGTCGAGGCCTACCGGCTACCGCTCCCGAACCAGAGGGCGCTCCCCCGCTTCGAGCCATTCCCGGGAACGGCTGAAGCGCCCGCTCCAACACCGGCGGAGCCTGCCCCTCCACCCAAGCCCAGCCTGGTCCTGTCCGGCAACCACATCTCCTTCGACGAGCTCGTGGAAGGGCTGGACCTCGGCTGCATGGAGTATGTCCTGGACGAAGAGCGCGTCCACCGCTACCTGGCGGCCACCGGCGCCGACAACCCCCGCTATTCCGCCGAGGCCGGCCACCAGCGGGTCGCTCCGCCCGCCATCCTCGCTTCCGATACCCTCAGGCTGACGGGCAACCGCTATCACGTCACGGGCGGCATCCAAGTAGGACAGCGACTGGAGCTGGCGAACCCGCCGCTGGTCGGCAAGCGGATCACTGTGCGCGGGCGCCTGGCGGAGAAGTTCCGTCGCAAGGGCCGCCCCTTCTTCGTCCTGGAGTCCAGCACCGAGGATGAGGACGGCCGTCTGCTGCTCCGTAGCCGCGCCGTCAACCTGCTGAGCCTGGAGCAGGAGGCGGAGGACGGTCGCGTCGAGGTCAGCGGCCCCGCCGAGGGCCGACGCTTCAAGCAGCCCTCCGGTCAACCGCTGCCGCCGGTGGTGCGCCTGGTCAACCAGGAGCACATGACCCTCTTCGAAGACGAGGGACGGGTCAACATTCACACCGACGACGATTTTGCCCGCGCCCACGCCCTTCCAGCCGCCGTCGCCGCCGGCAACCACACCCTCAGCTTCATCGTCGAGATGCTGCACGACGCCTTCGGCGAAGACTACCTGCACGACAGCTCTCTAGATGTGCGCTTCGTCGCCCCCGTCTACGCCGGCGATCGCGTGCGCGCCGGCGGCGTGATCACGCAGCGGGAGCCGAGCGCCACCGGCCAGCGCCTCACCGTCGCCGTCTGGTGTGAGAACCAGCGCGGCCGCCTGGTCGCCGCGGGCACTGCCGAGCTGACGCTGCGCTCCGCCTGATTACGCACCGTTTGGGCAGCCCCCGCCAAACGTCAACGCCCCTTTAAATTATTGTTAAGTACGCTCCGGGTTCCGGACGGCGGCCTTGCCCGCGATCGCTTCATCCCGTAAACTAGTCAAAGCTGTGGATCGCAAGTATAGAGCACTCCCCAGGAGCCTCACCAAGCCCTCCCACATAGTGAAAGGAGCGCCGCTATGCAGGCGCAAAACGTGAAGAAGACCCAAGAGAGGCAAGCGTCCCCCCAGGACGATGCCATCATCCGCGCCGTCGATGTTGTTAAGACATACGACACCGGCTACTCCGAAGTGCCGGCCCTGCGCGGCGTCTCGCTGGCCGTTCAGAAGGGGGAGATGGTGGCCATCATGGGCCCCTCCGGCTGCGGCAAGACCACCCTTCTGAACTGCCTCAGCGGCCTGGATGACGTCAACTCCGGCCAGGTCATCGTGGCCGGCACCGATATCGCCACTCTCGCCGACAACGCCAAGACCGAGTACCGCGCCCGCAATATGGGCTTCATCTTCCAAGTCTACGACCTGCTGCCCGTGCTCTCCACGGTGGAGAACGCGGAACTGCCACTGCTCGTGTCGGGTGTCTCCGCCCGCCAGGCCAGGGAACAGGCCATGGCCGCGCTGGAACTGGTACACCTCGCTGACTGGGCCAGGCACCGCCCGGCCGAGCTCTCCGGCGGCCAGCGCCAGCGTGTCGCGGTGGCCCGCGCCCTGGCCAACGAGCCGGCCATCATCTGGGCCGATGAGCCCACCGGCGCCCTGGACAGCACCAACGCAGAAGAGATCATGTCCCTCCTGACTCAAGTCAACCGTCAGAACGGACAGACCATCGTCATGGTCACTCACGATGCCCGCATGGCTGCCCACGCAGCACGCATCATCTACATGGTGGACGGCCTGGTTGTGGACGAGAAGCGCGCCGACCACGGGAAGCCGTCCGCTGAGTCTGCGACGGCCGAGAGCTAGAAGGGCCCGCGATGGAGAGTCTCTTCGGCATACCCATGAACTCGATTATGGTCGTGCTGTTGGTGGGCCTGGGCCTGTCCCTCTCCGTGGTGGGCTACGTGGTTCTGCGCAACCGCATCATGTTCAGGATGGGCGTGCGCAACATCCCCCGTCGCGTCGCCCAATCGGTGCTCATCGTCATCGGCCTCATGCTCAGCACCCTCATCATCTCCGCCGCCCTCACCATCGGCGACACAGTGAACCACAGCGTCACCAAGCTGGCGTACGACTGGCTCGGCCACGTCGACGTGACGGTGATGTTTGACGCCGACGAGTCCAGGGACGCCACCGAGAAGGCGGTGGTCCCAGAGTCCGTGGTAGCGGAACTGGAGACGGCTCTCGCCAATGACCCCGACGTGGACGGCATCGTCCCCGTCATCATCGAGCCGCTGCCCATCATCAACCAGCGCACCAATCTCAGCAGCCCTGCCGCCACCATGGCCGGCGTCGACCCCAACCGCCTGGACGGCTTCCCCGATATCGTCACCCGCGACGGTAAGCCGGTGGACTTGGCCGCCCTGGCCGACGACCAGCTCTATCTGAGCGAAAAGGGAGCTGAGGAGCTTGACGCCCGCCCCGGCGACACGGTGGTGGTGTACGTCCAGAACTCCCCCTACACCTTCACCGTCGTGGACATCGTCAAGGACAACGTCCTCACCGGCGCCATCAACCTCCAGGGCGGGCACGGCGGCCTCACCGGCGAAGGCATGGTCACCCGCCTGGACGTGGCCCAGAATCTCTTCGGCCGCGAAGGGGAACTGGACGCCATCGGAATCTCTAACCGCGGCGGCGTCCGCGACAGCCTCCCGCTGAGCGACGCCGTGGCCGGTAAGGTGGAAGCCGTCCTCAAGGCCCGCAACATCCCCAATCTGGAGGTGGCTAAGGCGAAGCAGGAGTTCGTGGACGATGCCGAGGTGATGGGCAACATCATGACCACCATGTTCGTGGTCATGGGCCTCTTCTCCATCGCCGCCGGCGTTCTCCTTATCTTCATGATCTTCGTGATGCTGGCCGCCGAGCGAAAGCCGGAGATGGGTATGACTCGGGCCCTGGGCGCCAAGCGCAGCCAGTTGATCCAGTCCTTCCTGTCGGAAGGCATGGCCTACAACTTAGGCTCGGCCCTGGTGGGCGCGGCGCTTGGGGTGCTGGTGGCGCTGGGCATGACCCGCATCATGGCCTCCCTGTTCAGCGAGTTCGGTGTCTCCATCGAGCCTTACGTGACGCCTCGCAGCCTCATCGTCGCCTACTGCCTCGGGGTGGTGGTCACATTCATCACGGTCATCTTCTCGTCCTGGCGGGCCAGCCGTCTGAACATCGTGCGGGCCATCCGCGACATCCCGGAGCCCACCTACCGCCGGGCCACGCTGCGCTCGGTCATCTTCGGCATTATCGGGATGTTGCTGGGCCTGTTCCTAGGCTGGGTCGGTATCGCCGCTGGGATTCTCTTCCCGCACGCCCTGGGCGTGTCGCTCTTCCTCCTGAGCTCGGTGCCTATCCTGCGGCGCCTGGCCCTCCCCGAGCGCCCGGTGTTCACCATCGTCGGCCTGGCCCTCCTGGGCTGGTGGGCGATGCCCCCCGTCCTCTACGAGGCGATCTACCCCCACATGGATTCCGACATCGAGATGTTCTTCCTCAGCGGCATCATGATGGTGACCGCCGCTACCTTCGTGCTGGTGTACAACTCCGACCTCATCCTGCTCGGCGTGCAGCGTCTGGGCGGGCGCCTGGGCCGCATTCTGCCGGCGGTGCGCATCGCCGTGGCCTATCCCCTGGCCAACAAGTTCCGCACGGGCATGACCATGATCATGATCTCGCTCGTGGTCTTCGCCGTGGTCGTCATGTCCATCATGAACACCAGCTTCGGCCAACTCTTTCTGCGGGATGACTCCCGCGGCGGCTGGGACGTGGTGGTGACGGAGAACCCCAACAACCCCGTGGGCAACCTAGAAGCCGCCCTACAAGAGAACCCAGCGACGGAGGTCGATACCTCCCGCTTCACCGCCGTCGGCGCTGTGCTCTTCCCCAACCTCTTCACCGGCTCGGAGGTGCGCCAGGCCCAGGACGGCGCCACCGACGTGGGTTGGGACGAGCACCCCATCCTGGGCCTGGACGATGAATTCCTGGCCACAGCCAGCGTCCCCCTCCAGACCCGCGCCCGCGGCTACGAGAACGATGCAGCCGTGTGGGAGGCCGTGCGCACCACTCCCGGCCTGGCGGTGATAGACGCCTTTGTCGTTGCCAGCGGTGGTGGCTTCGGGCAGGAGCTCGAGTTCCATCTGGAAGGAGTGGAGGACACCGATAAGGTGATGGACCCTATCGCCCTGGAGATCCGCGATCCCGCCAGCAAGCGTACGGCCTCAGTTGAGCTAATCGGCATTACCAACTACGGGGCGTCCACCAGCTTCTTCGGCATGTACCTGTCGGAGGAGACCTTCAAGGACGTGTTCGGCCCGCCCGACTTCTCCCGCTTCTACCTCCAGCTCCAGCCGGGGACGAACTCCGGCCGGATAGCCAAAGACATCGAGGCGGCGCTGGTCACCAAGGGAGCGCAGGCCGACTCCCTGAAGGACCTCATCGAGGAGGAGCAGGCCGCCTTCAACTCCTTCTTCTACCTCATCCAGGGGTTCATGGGCATGGGCCTTCTCGTGGGGATCGCCGCCGTGGGCGTCATCGCTTTCCGATCGGTCGTGGAGCGCCGGCAGGAGATCGGCATGCTGCGGGCCATCGGCTTCCAGCGGAGCACGGTGGCCCTGAGCCTGCTGCTGGAGACCTCGTTCATCGCCATCCTGGGCATCGCCTCCGGCATCGCCCTGGCCCTCTTGCTCTGCTTCAACCTGTTCGACAGCGCTGAGTTCAGCACCATCGACCTGGCGTTGATCGTCCCTTGGTGGCAGGTCCTCCTGATCGCCGCCTTCGCCTACGGCGCGTCCTTCCTGATGACCGTCATCCCCTCGCGCCAGGCGTCCAGCATCGCCATCGCCGAGGCCCTGCGCTACGAATAGCGACCGAGACTAGCCGCCACAGCCCGGAGCGCAGCACGACGGGCCGAAGGTCGGCCGACCTGTCGGCCCCGAGCCGCCGGCCGCTGCGGCCGTAGGCGCCAGCTTCCCCAGCGCCCGTTCGACGTCTTTGGCGAAGAAACCCTGCGCCCCCCTCTCCTTCACGACCTGCGCGATCTGCACCGCCTCCGCCAACTCCTCAGCCGAAAGCCCCAGCCCGCTCGCTGCCTCCAGGTAGCGCGCCAGCAGGCCGCCGGCGTTGCATCCGGCCGCAGCGCCGATGTACACCAGCGCCTGCGAGGCGTCGCACAGGCAGCCCCCGCCTGGCGCTTCCTCGCCGAGCCCCAGCATTGTCCTGCCAACATTGGCAACGGCAACGCCGCCCTCCTGCCGTACAGCCTGCGCCTGGTCTAGCGCCCGCAAGATCTCTTCTCGGCTAAGGCCGACCTTCAGCGCTGCCCTCACGTGGTACTGGGTGCACGGCTGGCAGCCGGCGCCAATGGCCGCCCCGAGAGCGACGAACTCCCTCTGCGCGTCCGTCAAAGATGCCATGTTCACACCTCCCGGCTCTCCCCTCATCGTTGCCCTGCCGCTGAGGTCTGCCCTCACTTCCCTTCGCCGGCCTGGAGCCGAGACATCCACTGCGCCATCATGTCCTTCATCTGCGTCTTGCAGCAGGGGGGCATCCCGCCCGCCATCATCTGGTGGCACATCTCGGCGAAACCTTGCGATTCCTTGGCGTTCTCCTCTTTGGCCGCGCCTTCCTGAGCCTTGCTCGTGTCTTCTGTCTTCATCGCGTCCTCCTTTCGGCGCTCGACAACTGCCTTCACCACATACGGACGAGATCCGGCGCCAAAGGGATACCTGCCGGGCAGACTCGGGAGGCGAGGGGTATAATGGCATCGGCGGAGGCGCCATGAAGGCATCGCTCGACCTCGACTCGCTCTACCGCACCCACTTCTCGGACGTGCGCCGCTTCGTCTTCCACTTCGTCCAGAATCCTGCCCTGGCGGACGAACTGACCCAGGACGCGTTCCTGAAAGCCTACGAGGCGTGGGGCACCTTTCGCGGAGAAGCCCCGGAGCGCATCTGGCTGCTGCGCATCGCCCGCAACGTCTGCCTGGACTATCTGCGCAGCCCTCGTGCCCGTCAGACCAAGGCCGTACCACTGGATGAAGGTGGAGAGATAGCCGCTGCGCCTGGCTGCGAGCCGCCCCTGACGGTGGACCAAGCGGCGCGTCGGGCGGAGATGACGGATTGCGTGCAGCAGTTCGTGCTGAGCCTGACAGAGACTCTGCGGACGCCCCTGATCCTTCACGACATGGAGGGCCTGACCAACGCGCAGATCGCCCAGGTGCTGGGCGTCTCCCTGGAAGCGGCCAAGATGCGCCTTCACCGGGCGAGGGCCAGGCTGCGCCAGATGATGGAGGAGCGCTGCGACCTCTTCTACGACGAGCGCAACGTCCTGTCCTGCCTACCCCTGGGCCCCGTTAGGAGCCCTGAGGGCTAGGCCGCCCTCTCCTGGGCCTTCCTCGCCAGCCACTCCTTGGCTATCGCCGTGGCCGCCTGGAGCGGGCTCATCTCCCGCGCCCGCGCCTCCACCAGCGCGCGTTCGGTGTTGGCCACGATGCGCTGCTCGGTGACCGCGAAGGCCTCCTTCTCGCCGCCGCCCATGGTGGCCACGACCGCCAGCAGCACGCCGCCCGCGTTGGCCACGAAATCGGGCACCACCGTCACCCCTCGCTGATAGAGGATGGCGTCCGCTTCCGGCGTCAGGGGCACGTTCGCTGCGGGCACGATGAGCCGTGCGGCGATGGTGCGGGCCACGTCGGCGGCGATGGTGTGCGTGCGGCTGCCGGGGATGAGGACATCCGCCGGCAGCAGGTAAAGGGCCTCCTTGGGCAGAAGCTCGCCCTGGGGATAGCGCACGACCGCCTCGTCGCCGCACTCCTCCCGCAGGTCGAACAGGCGCTGGGCGTCCAGGCCGCGCTTGTCGTAGCGGGTGCCGGCCAGCGTCGAGATCGCCACGACCCGCAGTCCCTCCGCCACCGCCTGGCGCAGACAGCCGGCGCCCACCTTGCCGAAGCCTTCGATGGCCAGCGTGCACTCGTCCAGGCGGAGGCCCGCCAACTCCGCCGCCCGTCGCGCCGACTTGATAACGCCGTAGCCGGTGACCAGTTCGTCCATCGTCAGGCCGCCCACGCGCTTGTTGGCCAGGGATTCCGTCTCCGGCTCCAAACCGGCCGCCGCACGGATGGCTCCGATGTCCTCGAAAGACGTGCCCATGTCGACTCCGCACATGTAGGCCCGCGACTGGAGGAGGGGTGCAGCCGCTTGGCCGAAGGCCCGCAGGACAGCCTCGCGGTCCTGACCAGCGGGGTCGAACCAGATGCCTGCCTTAGCGCCGGCGACGTTCAGGTCCAGCCAAGCGAACTTGTAGGTCATGGCCCGGGCCAGCAACGCCATCTCGCCCAGAGAGATGTCGGGCAGCATGCGCACGCCGCCGGCGGCGTTACGGAACTGCGTGTGGTCGACGACCAGCACCGCTCGCATGGCGGAGCGAGGCTCGAAGAAATGATAGATGCGCTGGGGTCCGATGTCATCGAAGGTGATATCGTTCATAGTGCGCCCAGTGTATCCCATATCCCGACGGAGGGTGAACACGGCCCGCGCCAGCGTTTCCCCCACCGGCGCTCCTAGGCCGGGCTGTAGGGGCGGTTCGCGAACCGCCCCCCAGCGACGCCCTGTTGACAACGCAGCGGCGGCGCGCCATTATGCCTGCGAAGCCGAGATTGCCGAACGAGAGCGACAGGAGGGAAGCCATGGCCGCAGCCTATCCCGCCACCTTCGACGTGCCCGTCCGCGAGCAGGTCCCCAGAGATCAGGCCGTTCTCCACACCATCATCGCCATCGTGTTCTACTGGCTGGCCTCGGGAATCGTCGGTTTCCTGGCGATCATCGTCGCCCCCATCGTCATCGCCATCCGCGTCGGCTCCAAGGGCGGCGAGAAGTTCATCAAGGAGGACGGGGCCGAGTTCGCCCGCTACGGCAAGCTTTACATGGCCATCTACACCTACGTCTACTTCCTCACCGACGAGTCCCCGGAGAAGGCCATCGAAAGCACCGTCAAGGTCGACTTCCGGCCCAGCGGCAACCCCACCTGGCCCCGTGCCCTGTTCTCCCCGATCCTTCTGATACCGCACGGCCTGGTGCTGGGGATCCTGGGGCTCGCCTTCATCCTCATCATGCCCTGGACAATCATCGTCTCCCTGGCCAACGAGCAGTACCCCAAGCAGTTCTACGAGTTCGTCCTGAAGTACCTGCGCTGGCAGACCAGGGTGACCGCCTACCTCTTCTCCCTGACCCAAGAGTATCCACCCTTCACCTGGGAGTAGAGAGAGGCTACCGGCGGCCAGCGCTCGCCTGCCGGCGGCGTTGCCGGTCAAGTGGCGGCCCCACTGTGACCTGAAGCGACGACGAGATTTCGTCCCTTAGACGACGTCTCGTCGAGATTCTTCGCTTCGCTCAGAATGATACGAGCCTCTCCTGTCACCCGAGCGAAGCGAAGGGTCTCACCCCGTCGAGCCGGCCATGACACAACTCTGCGGCGCAGCAGCCTACGCAAAGTAGTGGCGGCCCTGCTCCAGCAGGTGGGAGGCCGTGCGGGTGGCCAGGGCCATGATCGTGACCTGCGGGTTCACCCCCGCGCACGAGGGGAGGACGCTGGCGTCGGCCAGGAACAGGTCCCGCACGGCGTGGCTCTCGCCGTAGGGGCCCACCACCGACGTCGCCGGATCGCGGCCCATGCGGCAGGTGCCCATGGGGTGAAACCCCACCACCGTCAGTTCCTCGGGGCGGATGGCCGTATCGCGCAGGCGCTGCAGGTCGCGCCGGCTCGCCACGGTCGGTAGTCGCGCCAGGCCGGTGTACACCGTGCGCGCGCCGGCCTCCAGAAAGACCTCCGCCGCCAGCGCCATGCCCCGCTGCAGGCGCGCGGAGTCCTTGCGACTCAGGGAGTAGAACGCCAGCGGCTCTGAGCACCAGCGCTGCGCCACCACTCGCCCGGTCGCCGAATCGGACACGAACAGCCCCACCGACGCCAGGTGTTTGTAGTCCGCCAGGGCCTGCTTGAGCTCCAGTCCCGCGCCCGGCAGGCTCACCGCCCCCACGCCCGGCAGCGGCGACGTCACCTCCAACAACACGCCCAGCGACTCGTGCAGGTCGTCCACGTAATAAGACTGTAGGGTGCCCCGCCAGCCGAAGACCTCCTCGTCGAAGAGGGCGCCGACGCCCGTGGCCGGGTGGATGGCCAGGTTGCGGCCCACCGACCCGCCAGTCAGACCGTTGCGCATCAGCAGCGCCGGCGTGTGGATGGCCCCCGCCGCCAGCACCACCACTCGGCTGCGCACCCGCAGCCGACCTTGCACCTGCTCCGTCGCCGGGTCGAGGATGTCCGCCTCGACGCCCACCGCTCGACCGTCCTCCACCAAGATGCGGTCGGCGCGGCAGCCGGCGAAGACCCTCGCCCCACGGGCGGCCGCCTTCGGCAGATACGATATGTGCATCGCCTGCTTGGCGTCGCTGGGGCAGCCGAAAGCGCACACGCCGCAACCTCGACAGCCTCGGATGGCGCGCTGGATGGGCCGGCCGTGCAGCCCCAACGCCTCGACGCCGCGCTGGAAGGTCGACGCGTTCCGCCCGATGATCTCCCAGGGCACCGGCTGCACCGAGAGCTCCTCCTCCACGCGCTGGAAGATGGGCTCCATGCTCTGGGGGTCGATGCCCTCGATGCCCGCTGCCTCCCACTGGCGCAGCACCCGTTCCGGCGTGCGGAAGCAGGTGCCGGAGTTGACTACGGTGGTGCCGCCCACACACTTGCCCAGCGGAATGGGGACGACGGAGCGGCCGAAGGCGGCGGTGAGGCCCCGATTGCGGTACAGCTTCTGCATCCGCTCCCAGGGCGAGCCCTGGAAGTCCGGCTGGCGGAAGTAGGCCCCCTCCTCCAGCACGATGACCGACAGCCCGCCCTCGGCCAGTTCCTTGGCCACCACCGCCCCGCCGGCGCCGGATCCCACGACGCAGACATCGGCCCGCTCCTCCACGCGGCCGCGGATGTGGGGATAGGCGATGGGCTCCAGGCGTGGGACGTCGCGGGGCGGGCCTTCGTCCAGACAGGAGCCGGTGAAACCGATGGCCTCCTCGACTCGGGGGTGGCTGCAGTAGGCCATCAGACACAGGCTCTTCAGCCACAGGGCCAGCGCGCGCCGCGGCCCCCGGCAGTCCTGGAGGCAGGCCTTCAGATAGGCCTGCCGCTCGGCGGGCGAGAGCCTCCCGAAGGGCCGGCGGTAGGAGGAGATGAGCGGCGATAGCTCCCAGGCGACCAGCATCGCCCCCATGGCTCGGGCGCGCCAGCCGCCCACCCCGGCGATGTAGGACACCAGCCGACCGGCCACGTCCATATCGGCGGCGCCGGGGGCCAGTGCCCCGCCCGCGGGAAGGAGCGCCTCCGCCGCGTGGCGGAGGATGGCAAGCTGGCGCTGGCTTAGGAGCATGTGAACCTGCGTAGGGGCGCTGCTTGCTGCGCCCCACCCGTCCGAGCACTGCTTGCCGCGCCCCATCCGTTCACCGCCAGACGCCGGGGACGACGGTCGAGCACTTGGGGCAGCGGCCGCCCGCCTCCAGGCGATACTGCATGATCTGATAAGCCAGCCGCTCTACCACCAGCTCGCCGCAGGCAGGGCAGAAGGTGCTCTCGAAACTCCGCACGCGGCCCGGCAGGTTGCCGGCGTAGATGTAGCGCAGGCCGGCCTCCTTGCCGATGGTGGCTGCCCGCAGCAGCGTCTGCGGCGGCGTGTTGTCCGGATCGGTCATCTTGTAGTCCTTGTGGAAGGCGGTCACGTGCCAGGGGATGTCGCGCGAGACCGAGGCCAGGAAGTCGCCGGCCTGCCACAGCTCCTCGTCCGAGTCGTTGAAGCCGGGCACGACCAGGGTCACCACCTCCACCCAGAACCCCATCTCCACCACCATCCGGATGGTCTCCAGCACGTGCGAGAGCTGGCCACCGAGCTGGTGGTAGTTCTTCTCGGACATAGACTTCAGGTCCACCTTATAGCCGTCCACCCAAGGGCGAAGGTACTCCAGCACCTCGCGGGTGGCGTTGCCGTTGGAGACGTAGACCGTCTTCAGCCCCTCCTCGCGGGCCAGGCGGAACACATCCACCGCCCACTCGGACGTGATGAGAGGCTCGTTGTAGGAGCTGCCGACGACCTGGGCGCCCCTCCGCAGCGCGATGTCCACCAAGTGCCGAGCGCTGACGAACTCCGGCTCGATGCCGGCACCGGGGTCGCGCAGGGTCTGCGAGGTCAGCCAGTTCTGGCAGTACGAGCAGTGGAAGTCGCAGCCCAGCATCCCGAAGGTCAGCGTGGTGGAGCCGGGCAGGAAGTGGAAGAACGGCTTCTTCTCGGTGGGGTCGGCCTGGAGGGCGGCCACGTAGCCGCTGGGCACCATGAGCTTGCCGCCGCGGTTGAAGCGCACCTTGCAGACGCCCCGCAACCCGTCGGGGATCAGGCAGCGGTGGCCGCACGCGTAGCAGCGCACCTTGTTGTCGGGCAAGCGCTCGTAGAGCTCGCCCTCCACGGTGTGGGCGTCGAGGATGTCGGACAGGGTGGTGGTGGCCATCGCTCCCCTCGCTCCCATTATAGCGCCGACGCCGGCGGTTGAACCGCTCCTGGTTCGACAGGCTCACCATGAGCGGACATGCATGTTCCCGTAGGGGCGCTGCTTGCTGCGCCCCATGCACCGTAGGGGCGCCGCTTGCTGCGCCCCATGCACCGTGGGGGCTGCTTACCGCCCAGTGCACCGTTCGATGCTGGGTTCTAGGTTCTTGGTCCTAGGTTCTGCGCGCGCCCTACCGCCCCTCCAGCCAGCGGGCGATGTGCTCCGTGTTGTCGCGGATGGCCAGACGGCCCTGGCGCACCAGCTCGCGGAAGCCGGCCAGCCCGCAGATGTCCTCGTGGTCGGCCCAGGCCAGCACGAAGGCCTGGCCGGGGTGCTTGTGCGGCCACCCCTCGCGCGGGAAGAGGTGAAGGTAGACGGTGGAGCCGTCGTCGGTAAAGGTCACGCGACCCGCCGCCGCCTCGGCCAGGTCGTGTCGGCCCAGCCGGTCGAGCCCGTCGCGCAACTGCCTCTCGAGAAACGCCAGCGTCATTCGTCCCCCACGTAAGGCCCCCTCTCGCCCTTCGACATGCTCAGGGTGAGCGGCGTTGCTCCCCTCCCCCGCTCATGGTGAGCCTGTCGAACCAGGAGCGGGCCCCGAGATCGTTTGAACCACCCTCTCCATGTTAGCCCGCGCCGCCAGGCCACTGCCATTGCCTTAACACGCCCGCGTCTGCCACAATGCCCTCGGAAAAGATGGCGCCAGATTAGCCCCGTTACCGCCCTTGAGCGATTACGTCCTCGCCCTCGACCAAGGAACCACCAGCTCGCGGGCCATCCTCTTCGACCGCGAGGGACGGGCCTTAGCCACTGCCAGCCGGCCCATCCGCCAGATCTACCCCCGCAGCGGCTGGGTGGAGCACGACCCGCAGGAGATCTGGGAGACGCAGCTGGAGACGGCCCGCGAGGCGCTGGCGACGGCCGCCGTCCCCGCCTCTCGCCTGGCCGCCATCGGCATCACCAACCAGCGGGAGACCACCATCCTCTGGGACCGCCGGACGGGCCAGCCCCTAGCCAACGCCATCGTCTGGCAGTGCCGTCGCACCGCTCCCCTGTGCCAGGCCCTGAAGGGACGCGGCCTTGAGCCCTGGTTCCGCGAGCGAACGGGGCTGGTCATCGACCCCTACTTCTCCGGCACGAAGGTCGCCTGGCTCCTGGACAACGTGCCCGGCGCCCGGGCCCGCGCCGAGGCCGGCGAGCTCCTGTTCGGGACGGTCGATTCCTGGCTGCTGTATCGGCTCACCGGCGGCCGTGTCCACGCCACCGACTACTCCAACGCCTCGCGCACCCTCATGTTCAACATCTCGCGCCTGGCCTGGGACGAGGACATCCTGCGCGAGCTCGGCGTGTCGCCGTCGCTCCTGCCGGCTGTCCTGCCTTCCTCCGGCCTCTTCGGCGAGACCGAGACCTCGCTCCTGGGCACCGCCGTGCCTGTGGGCGGCATCGCCGGCGACCAGCAGGCCGCCCTCTTCGGTCAGACCTGCTTCGCCCCCGGTGCGGCGAAGAACACCTACGGCACCGGCTGCTTCGTCCTCATGAACGTGGGCCACGATAGCCTGCCCCTGGGCTCGTCCCTGCTGACCACCATCGCCTGGGGCCTGGGCGGCCGCGTGGAGTACGCCCTGGAGG
>Ga0315275_10003010_pt1 | contig 15413 bp, 15 predicted proteins | sample YL17G03_0_MG_FD_205557 | JGI IMG/M metagenome (GOLD analysis project Ga0315275, IMG submission 205557) | Sediment microbial communities from Yellowstone Lake, YNP, Wyoming, USA - YL17G03_0 | ecosystem: Environmental > Aquatic > Freshwater > Lake > Sediment | place: USA: Wyoming | collected... | reverse complement strand
CGAAGCCGCGGGCGCAGGCCCTGAGCCGTCGGCGAGTTTGCGAGCGCCTCCTCCTGGCAGGCGTCACGTTGGTCGATCCGGCCACCACTTATGTCGAGGACGGCGTCGGCGTGGGCGCGGGCACAGTCATCCAGCCCAACAGCGTCATCTCCGGGCGAACGAACATCGGGCGGGGCTGCACCATCGGGCCCAACGCAATCATCCGCGACTCACGTATCGGCGACGGCTGCCGCATCGTGGCCTCGGTGGTCGAGGACGCGGTGCTGGAGGAGGATGTGACTGTGGGCCCCTTCGCCCACCTGCGCGAAGGGACGCACCTGGCCCGCGGCGTGCACGTCGGCAACTTCGCCGAGGTGAAGAAGGCACGCCTGGGCCGCGGCGCTAAGATGGGCCACTTCGCCTACGTGGGCGACGCCCAGCTGGGCGAGGAGGTGAACATCGGCGCCGGCACCGTCACTTGCAACTACGATGGCGTCAGCAAGCATCGCACCGTCATCGGCAAAGGAGCGTTCATCGGCAGCGATACGATGCTGGTGGCGCCGGTGAAGGTGGGCGACGGCGCGGCCACCGGCGCCGGATCGGTGGTGACCCGCGACGTGCCGCCGGACTCGGTGGCGGTGGGCATGCCCGCACGGGCGCGCCCTAAGCGGAGACCCGCTGGGAGGCGGAGGAAGGGTGGATAGCGACGACTGGCCAGGCCTGCTGCTGCTCGCGGCGGCTCTGGTCCTCCTGGCCCTGGTGACGGCGGCGGAGGCGGCCGTGGCCTCCAGCCATCGAGCGCGGCCGCGCCTGCTGGCCGAGAAGGGCTCCTTCCACTCACAGTCGCTGGCCGGCTACTTACGCGAGAGCCGCGAGGTCTACGCGAGCCTGGCGCTGGCCCGAAGTCTGGCCCTCATCGGCAGTACGGCTATCGTGGTCTACATGGTGCTGCGCGAGGCCGGGCTCAACTGGGCGACGCTGGCGGCGACTTTCGCGGTCACTCTGGCCGGGCTGGTGCTGATCCAGGCGATAGCACGGCTCGTGGTGTCGGCCAACCCGCAGCGCTGGGCGGTGCGCCTGTGGCCTTTTGTGGCTGTGGTTAGGATCCTCTTCCGGCTGCCGGCCGCGCTCCTGGACCTGCCCGCCCGTGTCCTGCTCCGCGGGTCGCGTTCGGGTGTTGAGGAGCCGGCCGACGACGCAGAAGAACTGCTGAGCCTGGCGGAGATGAAGAACGGCTCCGGCACCATGGACGCCGAAGAGCGCCAGATGATCCGGGGGATCATGGCCCTGGAGGAGACCACCACCCGCGAGATAATGGTGCCCCGCACCGATATCGTGGCCGTGTCCAGCGACGCCTCTTTCGACGAGGTGGCTCGCATCATCGTTGAACAGGGCCACAGCCGTATCCCTGTCTTCGAGAACACCATCGACAACATCATCGGCGTGGTCCACGCCCGCGAGGTGCTGGGCTACATGACCAACGGCGGCCGGCGCCCCGACGTCAAATCCATGGCCCGCCCCGCCTACTTCGTACCCGAGAGCAAGCGGGTGGACAAACTGCTGACCGAGATGCGCCGGAACAAGCTCTCGATAGCCATCGTGGTGGACGAGTACGGCGGCACCGCCGGTCTGGTGACGGTGGAGGATCTGCTGGAGGAGATCGTCGGCGAGATCGCCGACGAGTTCGATCGCGACGAAGAGACCATCCACCGCATCAGCGACAACGAGGCGATCCTCGACGCCAGCGTGGGCATCGACGAGCTGGAGGAGCTGTTCGGGGTGAAGGTGGAGGAGGGCGACTTCGACAGCGTGGGCGGCTTCATCCTCAGCCATCTGGGTAAGATGCCCACCACCGGCGAGGAAGTGCGCGTCGATGGGTTGGTGGTGCGCATCCTCTCGGTGAGCGGCCGCCGCATCAAGCGCGTCCGGGTGATCAAAGAAGAGCCGCCGGACGAAACGCACAACGGGTAGACGGCGGCTTAGGCTCAGCACTCGCGAGGTTGTGACTCCTCAGTCGCATTGATGCACCGTCCCCTGCTCAACGCTGTCGCCCTGTTGTTTGATCGGGCGGCGAAGTCAGCAGTACCATGGGCTGCGAAGCCAAAGGAGGGCGGCGGTGCGGCGCTTGGCCTTTCAGATGGCGGTGGTTCTAGCGACGCTAGCTTTGGTGACGGTGGGGCTCGGCGCCGGGTGTGGCGGTGGCGAAGAAGAGGTCGACCCCACTAGTCCTCCCGCGGAGTCAGCGACCGCGGATCTCGAGTGGAGCCTGGCCCTGGACGGGTTCGTCCGATCTCCTCTGAACCTGACCCTCGACGACCTTCGGGCAATGGAGAGAACCACCGAGTATGTCGAGCTGTACTGCGTCGACTACCCCACAGTCCCCGTCGAAAAAGGTGACTGGACCGGAGTGAGACTGGGGCTCCTGCTGGAACAGGCTGGCGTCTCCCCGGAGGCGGTGAAGATCGCTTTCTACGCCGATGACGATTATTCGACCGACCTGACCCTCACAACAGCCATGCGTGAAGACGTGATCGTGGCCTATGAGAGAGACGGCGTGCCTCTGGACGAAAAGCTGCGCTTGGTGTTGCCTGGCAAATGGGGCTACAAGTGGATAAGCCGGCTGACCCACATCGAACTCGTCGATTACGACTTCACCGGCCTTTGGGAGGGCAGGGGCTACTCGGACGAAGCCGACATCCCAGCCGACTCTCCCGGTTCCCAATAGACACCGCCTCGCGTCTCCCGTGCTGACCGCCTTTGTCCTCCTTTCGGGCCCGTGCTAGAATTGTCTGACTATGACGGGCCAGACCAGCGACACCCAGTACTGGGTCGCCCTTAGCCGCATACCCGGAATCGGGCGCGCCCGCTACCAGCTCCTCGAAAAGCACTTCGGCCGGCTGGAGAACGCCTGGAGCGCCACCGCCGGCGAGCTGCGGGCGGCCGGCTTGGACGAGCGCTCCACAGCGGCCATCGTCGCTCAACGGCCTAGCGTCTCGCCCGAGGCGGAGATGGAGCGCCTGGCTCGCCAGGGCGTGCGCGCTTTCACCTGGAACGACGACGCCTACCCGCCGCATCTGAAAGAGATATTCGACCTGCCTCCCGTCCTCTACATCCGCGGTGAGCTGACGGACGCCGACGAGTGGGCGGTGGCCGTGGTGGGCACGCGCCGGCCCACGCCTTACGGCCGGCAGGTGGCCGAACACCTGGCCTCGGACCTGGCGTCGCAGGGCATTACCATCGTCAGCGGACTAGCCCGCGGCATCGACGCCATCGCACACCGGGCGGCTCTCGAACGCGGCGGCCGGACCATCGCCGTCATGGCCTGCGGCCTGGACATCGTCTACCCGCCGGAGCACCTGAAGCTGGCGCAGGAGGTGCGCGAGGCCGGCGCCCTGGTGAGCGACTACCCCCTGGGCACCCAGCCCCGCGGTGAGTACTTCCCGCGCCGCAATCGCATCATGGCCGGCCTAAGCCTGGGCGTGCTGGTGGTAGAAGGCGACGTAAAGAGCGGTGCGATGATCACCGCCGGGCTGGCCCTGGAGCAGAACCGCGAGGTGTTCGCCGTACCGGGGAGCATCTTCTCACCCCAGAGCCGCGGCACGCATCGGCTCCTCCAGGAGGGGGCGAAGCTGGTGCAGAGCACCCAGGACGTGCTGGAGGAGCTGAACCTGACCATGGTACCCCAACAGTTGGAGATGAAGACCCTGATCCCCGCCGACGACACGGAGCAGCAGCTCCTGCGCCATATCTCCACGGAGCCCATGCACATCGACGAGGTGCGGCGGCGCAGCGGCCTGCCTATAGCCACTGTGAGCAGTGCCCTGGCGATGCTGGAGCTGAAGGGCCTGGTGCGCCAGATGGGCTCCATGAGCTACGTGCGGGCCCGCGAGGCGGGGGCCGCCTACGGAGCATGACCGCGGTGGCCAAGCGTAGCCCGTCCGCCCGACGGGCGGGAGCCAAGAGCCCCGGTGGGCATAGCCTGGTGGTCGTGGAGTCGCCGGCCAAGGCCAGGACGATTGCCAACATCCTGGGGCGACCGTACGAGGTCAAGGCTTCCGTCGGCCACGTGCGCGACCTGCCCAAGTCCGCCCTGGGCGTCGACGTCAGGCACGGCTTCGAGCCCTACTACTTGGTGCCCAAAGAGAAGCGGCAGGTGGTGAAGGACATCCAAGATGCGGCCCGGGGTGCCAGTGTCGTCTTCCTGGCTACCGACCCTGACCGTGAGGGGGAGGCCATCGCCTGGCACTTGGTGCAGGCGGCAGAGCTGGACAATTCGTCGCTGCGGCGGGTGGTGTTCCACGAGATCACCGCCCAGGCCGTGAAGGAGGCCTTTCGCCATCCGCGCGGAATCGATATGCAGCTCGTGGACGCCCAGCAGGCTCGCCGTGTCTTGGACCGGCTGGTGGGCTACAAGCTGAGCCCTATCTTGTGGAAGAAGATACGAGGCGGCCTATCGGCGGGACGGGTACAGTCGGTGGCGCTGCGCCTGGTGGTGGAGCGCGAGCGGGAGATCCAGGGCTTCGTGGCCCATGAGTACTGGACCATCGAGGCCGAGCTCGAGGCCGAAGTCGGACCGCCCAGCTTTCGCGCCCGGCTGGTCGGACTAGCGGCCAAGCGGGGGAAGCTGGAGATCGGCGGCCAAGCCGAGGCCGATCGCATCGTCGGCCTGCTGGAGAGGGCTACCTATCGGGTGGCCTCCGTCCAGAAGAAGCAGCAGGCGCGGCGGCCGTCGCCGCCCTTCATCACCAGCACCCTCCAGCAGGAGGCGTCGCGGCGGCTGGGCTTCTCCGCCCAGCGCACCATGAGCGTTGCCCAGCAGCTCTACGAAGGCCTACCCCTGGGCGGTGAGGGCGAGGTCGGGCTCATCACTTACATGCGCACCGACTCCACCCAGGTGGCGGACTCGGCCCGCGAGGAGACGCGCCGCTACATCCGCGAGAAGTTCGGCGCCGCGTTCGTGCCGCCGTCGGCCCGCGTCTACAAGAAGAAGGTCAAGGGGGCGCAGGAAGCCCACGAGGCAATCCGCCCGACCTCCGCCTATCGCGAGCCGGAGGCCGTCCACCGCTTCCTGTCGCGCGACCAGTACCGTCTGTACACCCTCATCTGGCAGCGGATGGTGGCCAGCCAGATGACCGACGCCCGCTACGACGTCACCACCGTGGACATCGAAGCCAGGCCTTCCTCTGGCCGCGACGGCTACCTCCTGCGCGCCACCAACACTCAGATGACCTTCCCGGGCTATCGTCAGCTTTATGTCGAGTCGCGCGAGGAGGGTGAGGAGGAGGACGTCGGCAAGAACCCCCTGCCGTCGGTGGCAGAGGGCGGCGGCCTGCGGCTGCTGGGCCTCTTTCCCGAGCAGCACTTCACCGAGCCGCCGCCTCGCTACACCGAGGCCTCCCTCATCCGCGCGCTGGAGGAGAAGGGAATCGGCCGGCCCAGCACCTATGCCCCTATCCTGGCCACCGTGCAGCAGCGGGGCTACGTAGAGAAGACCAACGGCCGTTTGCGGCCCGAAGAGCTCGGCATGGTGGTGAACGACTTGCTCACCACCTACTTCCCGGACATTGTGGACGTGAACTTCACCGCCGAAATGGAGGAGCATCTGGATGAGATCGCCCGCGGGGAACGGCCCTGGCAGCCGGTGATCGAGGAGTTCTACGCACCGCTGATGAACGCCCTCGCGGCGGCCGCCGATGCCCCTCCCGTTCGCCAGGAGACGACGGAAACGTGCGACCTCTGCGGCCAGCCGATGGTCATCCGCTGGGGCCGGCGCGGTCGGTTCCTGGCCTGCTCCGGCTACCCGGAGTGCCGCAACACCCGCTCGCTGGAGGGCGAAGGCGAGCCCCTGCCCGCCAGCAACGAGTCGTGCCCCGAGTGTAGCTCGCCGATGGTGGCCAAGCAGGGGCGCTACGGGCCGTTCCTGGCCTGTTCACGCTATCCCCAGTGCAAGGGCACGCGGCCCTTGGTCGTCAAGATCGGGGCTCGCTGCCCGCAGTGCGGAGGCGACCTGGTTGAGAAGCGCAGCCGTCGGGGGCGGGTCTTCTATGGCTGCGACAAGTATCCCCGCTGCCGGTTCGTCACCTGGAGCCGGCCGCTGGCCGCGCCCTGCCCCCAGTGCGGCGGGCTGATGGCCGCCAGCGGCCGCGACAAGGCCCGCTGCCTCCAGTGCTCGTGGCGGGGCGATCTGCCGGAGGAAGCGCCAGCGGGCGCGGGGGCATAGGACGGATGGCCGAAGACCTGCTGGCGGCGTACATCCGTTGGCTTCAGGCGGAGCGCAACCTCTCGCCCTACACCCTACGCAACTACGAGACCGACCTGCGCGCCTTCTTCCGCTATCTGGAGGAGCGGGACGGGAGCGCCGTGACCGCCGTCGATCGCCTCGTGCTCCGTCGCTATCTGGCGGAGCTGCGCTCCGGAGGGATGGCGGCGGCGAGCATCGTGCGCAAGGTAAGCGCGATACGGTCGTTCTATCGCTTCCTGGCTCGTGACGGTCGCGTCCCGCAGGATCCGCTAGTGGGCGTGCGCGGGCCCAAAAAGGGGCGGCGGTTGCCCAGCTTCCTTACCAGAGGCCAGGTACTGAGCATCCTGGGCGCAGTGCAGGGCGACGAGCCCAAGGACCTGCGCGACAGGGCCATCGTCGAGCTGTTCTACGCGGCTGGCCTGCGCCTGAGCGAGCTCGTAGGACTGGACACCGGTGACGTGAGCATCGGCGAGCGGCAGGTGCGGGTGCTGGGCAAGGGGAACAAGGAGCGCATCGCCCTTATGGGGCGGTCTGCGGCGGCGGCGCTGGAGCGCTACCTGAAACAGGGGCGGCCGACCCTGGTGCGCCGGCCCCAGGAACGGGCCCTCTTCCTAAACAAGCAGGGCGGGCGGCTCTCCGCGCGGGCGGTGCAGCTTCTGCTGCGGCGCTGCGCCCTTAAGGCAGGCCTGGACGAGCGGGTCTTCCCCCACCTGTTGCGCCACACCTTCGCCACCCATATGCTGGACGGCGGGGCCGACCTGCGCGTGGTGCAAGAGCTTCTCGGTCACGCCAGGGCGACGAGCACCCAGATTTACACACACGTGAGCGACGAAGAAAGGCGGCGGCGCTACCAGGAAGCCGCGAAGAACGTGCAGCGGCTGCGGCGCAAGGGGAGAGAAGAAGGTTCAGGAGCATGAGGTTCCTTCTCGTCAACGGACCTAACCTGAACACACTGGGCAAGCGGCGGCCGGAGATATACGGCTCGCTGACGCTGCAGGAGATCGAGGAGCGGGTCGCCCAGCGGGGCGTCGAGCTGGGCATCGACATGCGTGCGTTTCAGTCCAACCACGAGGGTGCAATCATCGACTTCATCCAGGCGGAGGCGGAAGAGGCCAAAGCCATCATCATCAATCCCGGAGCTCTGACCCACTACGGCCTCTCGCTGCGCGACGCGCTGGAGGCGTGCGGCCTGCCCTTCATCGAGGTGCATCTGTCCAACATCCACGCCCGCGAGCCCTTCCGGCGCCGCTCGGTCATGGCCGACATCGCGCAGGGGCAGATCGCCGGTCAGGGCTGGCGGGGCTACATCCTCGCCTTGGAGGCCCTGGCGGCGCTGGTGGGAGAGGGAACGTGAACCAGCGGCTGCTGAAGCTGCGGACGAAGATGGCGGAGGTGGGCCTGGACGGCCTGCTGGTCAGCGCCCCGGTGGAGGACACTTTCAAGAACGTCGGCGCCAACCGGCGATACCTGTCCGGGTTCACCGGCTCTGTGGGCACGCTGCTCGTCACGGCGGAGGCGGCGCTCATCGCCGTGGACTTCCGCTACTACGAGCAGGCCCAGCAGGAGGCGCCCGACTTCTTGCTGTTTCCCGCAGTCGGCCCACTGGGGACGTGGTTCGCCTCGCTGGTGGGCACGGCGGGACTGGCGGGCAGGAAGCTGGGCTTCCAGCCCGGCGACGTCACCGTGGCCACGTATCAGGCCATGACCAAGGCCGTGAAGGCCATGCCCGCCACCGACCGGCCCAAGCTGCTGGCGGCGCCGCCCCTGGTGGAGCAGATGCGGACGGTGAAGGATGCCGAGGAACTGGCCGGGCTCCAGCGAGCGGTGGACCTGGCCGACGAGGCCTTCGAAGCGGTGGCGCGCCGCATCGAGCCGGGCTGGACGGAGACCCAAGTGGCCTGGGAGATCGAGAAGCACGTTCGAGAGCACGGCGGCGACGGAGTGTCGTTCGAGACCATCGTGGCCGCCGGGCCCTGGTCGGCCATGCCCCACGCCTACCCGCGCGCTGAGAAGCGCATCGAGGCGGGCGAGCCCATCATTATCGACATGGGGGCGCGCGTGGATGGCTACTGCTCCGACCTCAGCCGCACTCTTATCTTGGGGAAAGCCGACGGCCAGTTCGACAAGATCTACGATATCGTGCTCGCGGCCCAGGAGGCGGCGGAGGCTCTCATCCGCGCCGGCATGTCCGGTGAAGAGGCGCACCTGACGGCGCACAACGTCATCGCCGAGGCGGGCTACGGCGACAACTTCGGCCACGGCCTCGGCCACGGTGTCGGCCTCCAGGTGCACGAGGCGCCGCGTCTGGCTCGCACGTCCAAAGACGTCCTGGCCGAGGGGATGGTGTTCACCGTGGAGCCGGGCGTCTACGTCAGCGGATGGGGTGGCGTGCGCATTGAGGACATGGCGGTCATGGAGAACGGGCGGCCGCGAGTGTTGAGCCACGCTCCGAAGGTCAGCGTTCTCTAACGCTGGAGGGGGTGCGATGATCCAGGACCAGGCGGCGATCCAAGAGAAGGCGACTCAAGTCCTTCAAGAGAACACCGTCATGAACATGGCCACCCAGGGCGATCAGGGGCCCTGGTCTGCCACGCTGTACTTTGTGGAGGAGGGCTTCGACCTCCTGTGCCTCGTGGAAAGCGGCGGCCGCACGATGGCCAACATGAAGCGCAACCATCGGGTGGCCTTCACCATCAACCGCCAGACGCCGGACCGCTTCCTCCAGGGTTCGGGCACGGCCTACGTCATCGGGTTGCCGGCAGAGAACCCGGCGCTGTTCGACTCCATGTGTCGCAAGCAACCCCAGCTCCGCGAGTTTGTGACGAAGGTGCCGGGGCTGGTCATCGTCCGCATTGTCAACGAGCGGCTGGCCCTCTCCGACGTGCCCGCCGGGATCTTCCCCCGCGCGACCCTCGCGCGTCGCGGCGACGACTGGCTCCTGACCGGCGAGGCGCCTGCCCTGCGCGGGTGGCGGGCCTGGCTCATGGCCCTGCGCCCCTACTCATTCCCTGCCTCCGTGATGTCCATGCTGGTGGGCGTGGCCCTGGCCTATCGTGAGGACTTCTTCGATCTCCCCCTCTTCCTCCTGACCCTAGTGGGTGGCCTCTGCTTCCACGCCGGCGCCAACCTGGTGAATACGTACTTCGACTTTCAGCGGGGCCTCGATAGCGCCCGCGAGGCCGACGACCGCACGCTGGTGGACAGCATCCTGCGGCCGCGGCAGGTCCTGGCCTTCGCCGTAGGCCTGTTCCTCATCGGCGGCGGCATCGGCGGCTATCTGGTCTGGGAGAGCGGCTGGGAGATCCTGGCCCTAGGAGCCGCTGGACTGGCCCTGGGCGTCTTCTACACCGCGGAGCCGCTGGGCTTCAAGTACGTGGCTCTGGGCGACCTCGGCATCTTCGTCGCCTTCGGGCCGCTGCTGGTGCTGGGCGCCTACTTCGTCCAGACGGGGGAACTGGCCTGGCTGCCGTTCTTCTTCTCGATTCCGCTGGGCCTGATGGTGGACGCCATCCTCCACGGCAACAACTTCCGCGACGCCGAGGCCGACCGCCGCGTCGGCGGCCGCACGCTGGCCCAGTTCCTGGGCCAGCAGGGCTCGCGCTACGCCTACTGGCTCCTGCTGCTGAGCCCCTATGCCTTCGCCATCGGCTTCGCGGCCGCCGTCTCGCCCTGGATGCTCCTGCCTATCGCCAGCGTCCCCCTAGCTCTGCGTCTGGCTCGCTCGATCAACGTCAGTGGTGAGGAGCTGGGGCGGGCGCTGGCCTTTCTGCCCCAGCAGACTGCCCAGCTCGTCCTGCTGTACGGCGGGCTGCTGGCGCTGGGCGTCCTGGGAAGCGAGCTAGTATAGCGTTCGGGAGTCAAAGAACATGATCGATACGGGCGACCTGCGGCGCGGCATAACCATCGAGATGGACGGAGTCCTCTATCAGGTGGTGGAGTTCAACCATCTGAAGATGGGCCGCGGCAGCGCTCAGGTGCGGATGAAACTGAAAGACGTGCGCGCCGGTCACATCATCGAGCGGACGGTGCAGGCGGGCGCCAAATTCGCGCGGGCGCGCGTGGAGCGCCTGTCGGCCCAATACCTCTACGCCGACGGCGACCTGCACTACTTCATGAACACGGAGACCTTCGACCAGATCGTCCTCAACACGGCCCAGCTCGGCGACGCCATCAACTACCTCACGGAGAACGCCACCTGCGACCTGCTGACCTACGAGGACCAGCCCATCGGCATCGAGCTGTCGGCGGCGGTGGAGCTGGCGGTGGCGCAGACGGATCCCGGTCTGCGCGGCGATACGGCCCAGGGAGGCACAAAACCGGCCACGCTGGAGACGGGCCTCATCGTCCAGGTGCCTCTGTTCATCAACACCGGGGACCGGTTGAAGGTGGACACTCGCAGCGGCGAGTATCTGGGGAAGGCATAGGGGGCACGATCCTGTAGGGTGAGGTCTTGACCGAAGCTTCCGAACAGGCCCTCAAGATCCTGAGAGACGAGAGTCTCTTCCAGTGGTACCTGATCCCTCTTTTAGCCCTTGTGGTGTACGTCTATGCCGTCGAGGTTGAGCGGCGGAACTGGAGCGCCGTTTTCGCAGGGCTCGCCTTCTACGGGATGGACCTCTTCAATGAGATCTGGAATGCTCTGGTCTTGCACTTCACCGACCGGTCTGCAGTGTGGACTGCACCTGGTTCTACTGCCTATCTGATCTTTGTCGGGCTGACCATCGAGATAAGCTTTATGTTCGCGGTCTCAGGTATCATCTTCACGAAGATGCTCCCGAAGGACAAGAGCCTGAAGATCCTAGGCGTTCCCAACCGATGGTTCTTTGCTGTCGCCAATGCGATCTTCTGTGTCTTTGTCGAGGTGCTGCTGAACAGGGCAGACGTCCTCGTCTGGGAGTACCCCTGGTGGAATTTCCCAAACATCGGACTTATCTTCCTGTTGGGCTACCTCCCCTTCATGGCGGTGTCATTCTGGGTGTATGATATGGAGAAGATACGGAACAAAATCGCAGCAGTGCTTGTCATCTATGCTGTTGACCTGCCTGCCATAGCCCTCTTTGCAGGCCTGTTGGGGTGGATCTAGTTACGTTCAATGAGATGAGAGAAGTCTATTCGGTCAGCCAGCTCGCTACGTACCTGCGCGAGCTCCTGGAGGCCGACCTCCATCTGGCCGACCTCTGGGTGGAGGGCGAGGTCTCTAACCTGTCGCGCTCCGCTGCCGGTCACACCTACTTCACACTTAAGGACGAGTTCGCCCAGATGCGCTGCGTCATGTTCCGCCGCCAACACGGCGGCGGAACCGACCTGGAGAACGGGGTGCAGGTGGTAGCCCACGGCCGCATCTCCTTCTTCGAGAGGCGGGGCGAGCTGCAACTGAACGTCGACTTCCTCCAACCGGCGGGCGTGGGCATCTGGCAAGCCCAGTTCGAGCGCCTCAAGGCCCAGCTGGAGGAGGAGGGCCTGTTCGATCCCTCACGCAAGCGGCCGCTGCCCAGCTTCCCGCAGACCATCGGCGTCGTCACCTCGCCCACGGGCGCCGTCTTCCACGACATCTGCCAGATCGTCGGCCGGCGCTGGCCGCTGGCGGAGATCGTCCTAGCGCCTACACCAGTGCAGGGCGACCAGGCGGCGCCGGGCATCGTCGACGCGCTGGCGGCTCTCAATCGGGAGCCCGATATCGACGTCATCATCCTGGCGCGCGGCGGCGGCTCGATGGAGGAGCTCTGGCCCTTCAATGAAGAGACAGTGGCGCGGGCCATCTACGCCAGCCGCCTGCCGGTGATCTCGGCCGTGGGGCACGAGACCGACTACACCATCGCCGACTACGTAGCCGACCGGCGGGTGCCCACGCCCTCGGCGGCGGCCGAGCTGGTGGTGCCCGACCGGGCGGAGATCGGCCGCCAGCTAGCGGGCTACCAGGTGGCGATGACCGGCTGGCTGGCCGGCCAGGTGGCGCGCCGCCGCGGCGAGGTGGAGCGCATGGCCCTTGACCTGCGCCGCGCTGCCCCCGACACCGCTCGCCAACGGGAGCGGGTGGCTGCCCTGCTGCGCGGCGCAGCGCGGGCGGCAGCCCAGGCCGTGAGCGGCCGCCGCGAAGGGGTGAACGCCTGCGCCATCCAGCTTCGCTCTCTGGACCCGCGGGCCACACTGGCCCGCGGCTACGCGATCGTCCAGCGGCGGGCCGACGGACGCGTGGTGGTGAGCGCAGGGCAGGTGAAGGCGCGCGACCGCCTGGACGTCCACGTGAGCGACGGCAGCTTCCCGGCGGAGGTGTCGAAGCAGTATGGCTTCTGAGCCCGCCGAGTCGTTCGAAGAGGCGTTCCGCCGGCTCGAGGAGGCGGTGGCCAAGCTCGAGGAGGGCGGCGTTCCTCTGGAAGAGGCGCTGGCCCTCTACGAGGAGGGGATGCGGCTGGCCCAGCGCTGTCAAGAGACGCTGGACCAGGCCGAGCTGCGCGTGACCCGTCTTCAGGAGGCGTTCGCCGCCTATCGCGACGAGGGCAACCGCTCGCTGCGTGAGGAAGTCCTGCCCTACCCCGAGGAGGACGAGCCTCTTGCTGAAGGCTGACCTCCACACCCACACCTACTTCTCGCGCGACGCCCTCACCTCGCCCGAGAAGTCCGTGCAGGCCTGCCGGAGGCGGGGGATCAACTGCGTGGCCGTCACCGAGCACAACAACATCGCCGGCGCCCTGGCGGTGCAGAAGATCGCCCCCTTTACGGTGATCATCGGCGAGGAGGTGCGCAGCAGCGAGGGGGAGATTATCGGCCTCTTCCTGCTTGAGCAGGTGCCCGGCGGCCTCAGCCCCGAGGAGACGGTGCGGCGCATCAAGGAGCAGGGCGGGCTGGTGGTCATCCCGCACCCGTTCGATGGCTTCCGCGGCCACTTGCGCGAAGAGGCGCTTCAGCGCATCCTGCCCCAGGTGGACGTGATCGAGGTGTTCAACGCGCGCATCACCTATCGCCGCGACAACGAACGGGCCGCCCGTTTCGCCGCCGAGCACGGCCTGCCGGCCTCGGCGGGCAGCGATGCTCACTCCGCCTGGGAGACGGGGCGCACGTACGTGGAGATGTCGGAGTTCCAGGGGCCGCGCGAGTTCCTGGAGGCGCTGCGCCAGGGGCGAGTAGTGGGGCGCACCTCCACCCCGCTGGTGCACCTGTTCAGCCGCTGGGCGGCCATCCGGCGTCGCCTGGGCTGGCGGCCGGTGGCGGCGCCGAGCGGGTCCTGAGGAGAGAGCCTTTGCTCACCATCGGCTGGTTCTCTACCGGGCGGGACGAGGCGGCCCGCGACCTCCTGCGGGCGGCCTGGGAAGCGATCCAGCGCGGCGAGCTGAAGGCGAGCATCGCCGTCGTCTTCAGCAACCGCGAGCGGGGGCAGGACCCCGAGAGCGATCGTTTCTTCGACCAGGTGGAGGGTTACAACATACCCCTGGTCTGCCTGTCGGGTCGCCGCTTCCGGGACGAGCGACGGGCGGTGCCCGCGCGCGCCGGTGAGGCGCTGCCGGCCTGGCGCCTGGAGTACGACCGGGCGGCGATGCGGCTGCTGGAGCCGTACCCGTTCGACCTGGGGGTGCTGGCCGGCTACATGCTCATAGTGACGGAGGAGATGTGGCGCCGTCCCCTGCTCAACCTCCACCCGGCGGAGCCGGGAGGGCCGGCCGGCACCTGGCAGGAGGTGATCTGGCAGCTCATCGAGCAGAGAGCGTCGCGGGCGGGGGTGATGATGCACTTGGTCACCGGAGTGCTCGACGAGGGCCCGCCCGTCACCTATTGTACGTACACCATTCGCGGCCCGGCCTTCGACCCGCTGTGGGCGGAAGTGGAGGGTCGCAGCGTGGAACAGGTGCAGGCGGAGGAAGGCGAGGCCAACCGGCTATTCCGCGAGATCCGCCGCCAGGGCGTCTTGCGTGAGCTGCCCCTGGTGGTGGCCACCCTCTGCGCCTTCGCCGATGGCAAGGTGCGAATCGAAGAAGGCCGCGTCGTGGGCGCCGACGGCCGGCCCATGCCCGCCTACGACCTGACGGCGGAGATCGACCGCCTGGTGGAAGTGAGTTCGTAGTCATGACCGACGGCTCGCTGCGCTGCATCGCCTTCGACCTCGAGGGGCCGCTCACGTCCCAGGACGCCGCCTTCGAGCTCATGGGACAGGTGCCCGGCGGGCACGAGGTCTTTCGCGCTATCAGCCGCTACGACGATATCCTGGCTCTGTCCGGCCGCCCGGACTACGAGCCCGGCGATACGCTGGCCCTCATCGTACCGTTCCTCCTGCGCCACCGCCTGGGTGCGGCCGACATCCAGAGGCTGGCCGAAGGCGCGCCGCTGATCCAGGGCGCGCGTGAGGTCATGGAGCGCCTGACCGCCGACGGCTACCAGGTGTGCTGCATCACCACTACGTACGAGCAATACGCCTGCCGCCTGACCAAGCGCCTCGGCCTGCCCGCCGAGCGGGTGGCCTGCACCGCCTTCCCCATCGACGAGCTACGCGCTCGCCTGGGCGACGCCGACCTGGCGGCGGTGGACCGGGTGGAGGTCGCCTTGCTGAAGCTGGACATCGAGAAGGACGAAGAGCGCCTGCGCGATCTGCTGGACGCCTTCTACTGGCAGGCGCTGCCGGGCACACCCTTGGGCGAGGCCGTCGCCGCTGTGAAGCCGGTGGGGGGCAAGCGGAAGGTGCGGGCGCTGGGCCAGTTCGCGAGGGCCTGGCAGTTCGATCTCTCCCGCTGGGCGGTGGTGGGAGACAGCATCACCGACAACGCCATGCTGACGGCGGTGTGCATCGCCAACGGGTTGGCCACCGCCTTCAACGGCAACCGCTACGCCCTGGAGTGTGGGAACGTGGGCGTGGCCTCGCTGTCGCTCGCCGACGTCCTGCCGCTGGTAAAGGCGTGGGAGGAAGGCGGCCTCGACGGCGCGCGCCGGTTCGTATCACGCGGGGCCAAGCCGCCGGACGCCGACGGGCCCCACTATCACTGGCTGGCAGGTGAAGACATCGCCGAGGCCGTCGATGTGCACGCCCGCTTCCGGCGCCTGGTGCGCCAGGCGGCGGCGGCCCTGGGGTGAGCATGCCCTCCTTCGACGTTGTCGGCCTGGGCGCCCTCAACGTGGACCGCATCTACAGCGTGCCCCGCGTGGTTACTGACGGCGCGGAGCTGATCCAGGAGGGCACGGCCGCCGCCGGCGGCAGCTCGGCGAACAC
>Ga0315275_10003009_pt1 | contig 15415 bp, 5 predicted proteins | sample YL17G03_0_MG_FD_205557 | JGI IMG/M metagenome (GOLD analysis project Ga0315275, IMG submission 205557) | Sediment microbial communities from Yellowstone Lake, YNP, Wyoming, USA - YL17G03_0 | ecosystem: Environmental > Aquatic > Freshwater > Lake > Sediment | place: USA: Wyoming | collected... | reverse complement strand
TACATGGGGGACTACGCATTCGGGAAACCAAGCAGGATCACCGTCGAGACGGGGCTCGGTCGTGCGGGGCTCATCAACATCGAGAGGGAAGCGGAGCTGAGCGGCAAGACCCATAACAAGGGCGTTCTCATTATAGAGGGATATCTCCGCCGCAAGTACGCCCAGGATAAACCCCTCACCATGTCGTCGAGCATCTGTTTCGAGCAATCGTACAGCGGCGTCGACGGAGACAGCGCGTCGTCCACGGAGATCTACGCGATACTCTCGAGCCTCGCGGAACTCCCGCTCCGCCAGGACCTCGCCGTCACCGGATCGGTCAACCAGAAAGGGGAAATCCAGCCGATCGGCGGCGTGAACGAGAAGATCGAGGGTTTCTTCGATATCTGTAAAATCAAAGGGTTGACCGGAAAACAGGGCGTGATCATCCCCAAGCTCAACACGCCGGACCTCATGCTGAAGAAAGAGGTCGTGGACGCTATCAAGAGAAAGAAATTCCACATCTACGCGATCAGCGCGATCGACGAGGGGATCGAGATTCTCTCGAACGTGAAGGCGGGGAGAAAACTTCGGAGCGGGAGGTTCGAACGGGACACCGTCAACGACTTCGTCGATGGCAAGCTCGCCCACTTCGCCGAGCAGATCAAGTACTATCTCGACAGCGGCGATGAAAGAGACTAGGACCACGGGGCGGCGGCCGCCCGATTCCCCCGAATCGCTGGTCAAGAACGCCGCTCTCGACACCGGATTTTCCCTTGCCGGGATCGCGACAGCCGCCGCGAGCCCGCGCTCCACGGCGGTCTTCGAGCGGTGGATCGGAGAGGGAAAACACGGCGAGATGAGATACCTGTCCGGCGGCGCCGGCAAACGGAAAGATCCCTCGCTCCTCCTCGAAGGCGCGAAGAGCGTCGTCTGCGTTGGGGTGAACTACTATTCGCGCGAGAAAGAACAGTGGAACCGCGGCGCGCTCCGTGAGGGCCGCGCCGAGGTGGCGTTATACGCCCACGGGCGGGACTACCACGAGGTCATGGGGGAATTGCTCGGGGAACTCCGGCGCCGGCTCGAGACACTTTTCCCCGGGATCCGGACGCGCCCGGTCGTGGACACCGAACCCCTCTCGGAAAGGGACTTCGCCATACAGTCGGGGATCGCGTGGCTGGGAAAGAACACGTGCGTGATATCTGCCGAATACGGATCGTGGATATTTCTCGGCGAGCTCATCACCGACCTTGTCCTCCGGGCCGATTCACCGCTCGAGAGCCTCTGCGGCCGGTGCGCCAGGTGCGTCGACGCGTGTCCGACGGGGGCGCTCGCCGAATACGTCCTCGACGCGACCAAGTGCATTTCGTATCTGACGATCGAAAAGCGAGGAGAAATCCCCGGCGAGTTTCACCGATCGATCGGGCGGAATCTCTTCGGGTGCGACGAATGCCAGCGGGTCTGTCCCTTGAACAGGGCCGCCCGGGAATCCGTCGTGTTTCCTGCGGGCGAACGGAACGAGCTTGCGGGGATGAAATTGGAGGACCTCCGCGTCATATCCGACGACGAGTTCAAGGAACGCGCGCGGCATACGGCGATCGAGAGGTGCAAGCCGGGGGGGATGCGGCGTAACGCCGAGATCGTCTCGAGAAACGGACGGACCCAAGGCGGCGACGGAGGCGTGGAGAAGCCTTGACCGCCGCCACCCGTTGACCCTCAGGACCTCGTACCCGCTTTCAGCTCGCTCAAGTCCTTGATGATCCTGAAATGCATCTTGATGTTCAGAACGTCGAAGATGTCGTTGACGAGCTTCGGCAGGTTCATGAGCACCAGATCGCCGTTTTGTTCGCGGATCGCCGCCACCGTTCCGACGAGGAGACCCACCCCCGAGCTGCTGATGAAGTCCGTCACCGACAGATCGAGCACGATCGTGGTGTGTCCTTGGTGGACGAGGTCGTTGATCGACGCGTCCAACTGGGCGACCGTCGATGAATTGATGCTACCCGCCGGTTTGAGGACCACGGTATCCCGTGATTCCGTGCGGGTAACGGTAATGGCAAGTTCGTTCATGTCCAGCCTCCTGTGCAAATCGCAGACGACCTGATTCGTGCGCGTGATCGTAAACCTCGTGTGATTCCAAACCGGTTTTCTCTCGTAGCGGAGAGAGGTCGCCATCCTGTCGAGCAGAATGAGACCGAGTCCGCGCTTGCTCCTCCCTTTGATTCTTTCCCCGATGTCGATGTTCTCTGAGTGCGCCGTTGGAAACGCCCCGGCGTTGTCTTCGTACTCGACTGCGATCCGGCTCTTCTCGGCGACGATACGGACCCTGATCTCCGGCGGTTCGCCGCCGAACTCTCCGTGCTCGACGGTATTGGCGGCGAGCTCGTAGAGGCAAAGCCGCAGGCGCGCCAGCGTTCTATCGTCGAGCGGCAGCGCGAGTCCGGCGAGAAGGACGGCCGACGTGAGATCGTCGAGCACGGTCGAGAGGTTCGCGAAAACGAATCGGTACTCGACGGATTCTTCGTCACCCCGGCGCCCCCCCGTGCAACCGGGGCGGTCGGGTGCGGCGGTCGGAGGAGTGTCTTCGCCTTCCCGGACGAGGGTTATCTTTGGCAGCCGTTTCGTTTTCTCGATCTTTTCGAGCATGTCGGAAAACGCGGGGGACAAGCCGACGCCGTGGCGGAGCTCGACCTTCGAGAACCCGAGATCGGAGCAGCAGCCGAGAAAACGGGCGAGACGCTCGAAACCGGAGACGTCGAAGGGACGATCGCCTTCAATGGTGACCGTCTTGTCGACGAAGTCTATCGAGCGCACGAGGAGATGCATCTTCTAACCTCGGCTCAACTGGGGGGCCGTGTTCACGGCCGTCCGGGTCTTGGCTCCAACCGCCAGAACGGCGATGTCGTCGGTCTGCGCCGAGCCCTTGCGGAACGCGAGCTCGGCGCGGACCAGCGACGGCACGAGCGCCTCCGCTCCCTCGACACCCCACGCGTCGCACACTGACAAGATACTCTCGATACCGAACCGTTCGCCCTTTCCGTCCGTCGATTCGTTCACCCCGTCCGTATACTGGAGAACCAGCGTCCCGGGTTCGAGATGGAGTCTGTATTCGGCGATCTCCTTGTCGAACACCTCCGGGGGAAAGATCCCGAGCGGAGGTCCCGCCATCTTGTGCGTAGAACACTTTTTCCGCTCGCAATCGTAGATGACGAGCGGGTTGTGTCCGGCGTTGGAATACACGAGTTCCCCGGACGTCGTATTCAGACGGCCGATGAAAAAGGTGACAAACATGTTCGGCTTGAGCGTTTTTCTTAAGGTGACGTTTAGTTCCTTTATGAGCTCGGCCGGTCCCATCCCCCGGGCGAGCAGCGTGTGAACCATGATCTTGAGCATCCCCATGACAACCAGCCCGGGCACCCCTTTGCCCGATACGTCCGCCAGCACGAACACCAGCCGGTCGGAACCGGCGGGAATCACGTCGATGTAGTCCCCGCCGACTTCGGTGGCCGGTTCGTAGTACATCGCCACGTCGAACCCCGCGGGTTGCGGGACTCTTTTTGGGATGAGGGTCGACTGGATCTCTCTCGCGATCTCGAGTTCCTTTTGCATGCGCTCCTTGATCACGAGGTCATCGCGGGCCCGGGCGATCCGATCGGCCATCTCGTTGAAGGAATCCGCGAGCGTGCGGAATTCGTTCTGCGTGTCGAGCCTGATCTTGGTTTTGAGATCGCCCTCGCCGATCCTGTTTACTCCCTCCATGAGCCGCGCCATGGGTTCCGAGATCCGCCGGAAGAGGACGAGCGACAACGCCGTCCCGAGAGCAAGGGCGACGGCGGCGAGGACGAGCGTGATCCCGACGGCCTTTCGAATCGACTGATTGAACTCGTCCTTCGAGTAGCTCAGGTGAACAAATCCGATCGTTCTGTCGAGACTCATGACGGGCGTCTTCAGCACGAAGGCGTCGTTGTTTTCGTAGAGGGCCTCCTTCGAGGACAACACGTGCGAGGCCTTGGGTACGAACCCCGCGAGGTCCGCCTCGTACTTTTTCGACACGTTTTGCAGCTCGGAGTGACCGTAGATGACGCCATCCGCGTCGGTGATGACGATCGATTCGATGCTCTCGCTCGTCTCCAGAAGCGTCCTCACCAGCGGGAAGAGCTCGAACTCGGGATCGGACCGCAGGAGGGCCTTCTCGCTCCCCAGCGCGATATTGCGCCCCTGGAGGACAACCGCTTTTTGGATCTCGCTCCGAAGGATTCTCTTCTCGTAATCGATGAGAAAGTAGCTGATCGAGGCCACCGTGATACCAAGAAGCACGACAGCGCCCGCGCAGAGCTGCGTCCGGAGCGAATGAAACGGGTTTATCTCGAAATGTTTAACGGCCATCGTACACCCCGCTGAGTTTTTGCATCTCTTCGTGGGCCTTGCTCAGGTATCGCTTCGCCTTGCTGTTCCCGGGATCGATGGTCAAGGCCTTCTGCCACGCCTCGATCGCTTCGGTGTACTCGCCGTCCGAGTAAAAGCCCATACCGACAAAGAGGTAGGCCTTTGTGAGAAGCTCGGACACGTTGTAGTAACCGGGCTCGACCGTCCATACCTTGAGGGAAAACTTTATCGCCTGGTCGAAGCGACCGGCGTTGAACGCGGCCATCCCCGCGCGGTACTGCTGATCGAGCGCCTTGTCGCCGGCGCTCGGGGGAACCGTCTCCGTTCGCACGGGGTCCGCCGAGACCGGTGCCTCGGGCGTCGCGCGGTCCGCCTCCCGCCGCTTGGTTTTGTATCCATCGATTTCCTTCAGGATCGCCGTGTCGGCCGGTTTGTACTCTAGAGCCGTTTCGAGGGCGAGCACGGCTCCGTCGTAGTCGGCTCGGTTCGCCCGCGCCGCGGCGCCGGCTCGCGCCCGCCGGACCGCGTCGTCGATCGTCACGCGGCATTTCTCCGCGTACTCCCGAGCAAGACGGGTGTCAGGGGCGATGCGCAGCGCCTCCTCGAAACCCGCCATCGCTTCGGGAAAACGCCGGTCGGCGTAGAGGTCGATGCTCGTTTTCAGGAGATCGGCGAGAAGCGCCTGGCTGTTCTGAGCGGCCTTCATTCTCTGGTTGCAGACCTCGGCAAGGGAAGAGGCCGTGGAGTCGCCGGGCGTGTATGAAAGGGCCCGGTTCGCGTAAAAGAGACCTTCCACCCAACTTTCGTTTGCGACCGATTTCCCGGCCATCGACAGCGCGTGTCGGAACTTCGACTCCGTAAGACGCCGCGTCGCGCGGGTGTTTTCCGGGTCCCAGAGAAGAACCATCTCGTACCGTTCGGCCGCCTTTTCGAAAGCCCCGGTGTCGTACAAGCTGTCCGCTTCGAGCATGGACCTCTCGAGGTGGCCGCGTTCGATGTCGGCCATCCGCGTGGCGAGCATGTCGCTCATCTCCGCCTCGAGTTTCTCCCGCGCCGCGGCCTGCCGTTGCGACACCGAAGCGCCGAACTTCACCGCGAAGGAGATCCGATGGTTGTCCCCGAGATCCTCGCTCCGGTACGCGTAGTCCAAAGCGAACTGGCGGAAACGCGCGCCAAAACCGTATGTCGGCGTCACGTCGTCGACGCCGAACCGAAGGGCGAAGTGGCCGTCGTAGACCACCTCCTGTCCAAAGCGAAAGTCGACGGGGGAATACCGCGGGTTCGCGAGGTTCAGCGTCGTGACAAGCGAGACGTTTCCGAAGCCGGACACGGCGGACACACCGAACAAGATGTTCATGGGGTCGGAGACGTCGTCGCGGTCGAGTTTGAGACCCGGTTCGACGAGGTTCTGGATGGCGATCGCCTCGCGGATCCCTTTGATGAAAGAGCGCCCCGAGAATCGCTGCGTCGCCATGACGCCGGCGTCCAAACCGACTCCCGACGCGCTGAAATCTCCGAACGAGTGGTTGTCGATCTTGATGTTGAATCCCGCGGCGAGGCCCGGAGTGATCGTTCTCCCAAAGCCGAGGAGCACACGGGTCTGCGCGTTGTGGAGATCGGTGGAGAGGATCCGGTTCGTCGCATCCCTCTGTTCGATTCCTCCGACGTCGACGCGCATAAATGAAACGGCCAGCGTTCCCTGGTTGAGAAGGGGATGGGCGTAGCTAAACGCGTGATAGACCGATTTCGAGTCGAAGAGACTCGTCCTGTAGAAGAGGATCTCCTTCCACTGGAGATACGCGAGTCCCGACGGGTTGTAGTGCTGAACCGACGGATCGTCGGCGAGCGTGACGGCGGCGGCGCCCAGCCCGGACGACCGGGCGTCCGCACCGAGGACGAAGGGGAGCTCGGTGCCGTACGACTGTCCGTGCGCCGCCGGCGCCGGCCACAGTAGAGTCAGAACGGCGGCGATCGACAATTCTGCGGCGAAGCGGCGTTTCATTACCGTACGACTCCCACTTTTCTCTTTAGCGTGACGTTTGTGCCGTTTTCCTCGCGGACGTCGAGGACGAGGTAGTAGACACCGTTGGCGACGACATCGCCCTCACCGTTCCGGCCGTCCCATGTGAGATTCTGGTGGAGCCCGGAGTCCTGGGTCTGGTTATTGACGAGGGTCGCGACCGGCGCTCCCCAGAGTGTGTAGAGTCTGAGAGTCACCGTCGACTTCCGGTCGAGGTAGTACGTGATTGTCGTGTGTTCTCTCCCCGCCGCGAACGGGTTCGGGTAGTTCGTGTAGGCCGTCGTCGTTCCACGGCCGAGGACGTGGGTCCACCCGGTTGCGAGCGGGTATCCCGTGTCGCCGAGCGTCCCGACGCGGACGCGGGTGCCGGCGACGCCGTCCACAACCACGATCGATGAAGAATCCTCTATGACGAATCGGAAGTTTTTGTTTTCGAGATCGGTGTCGATGTCGAAGACGAACGACAAGGTGTCGCGCAGGCCGGACGCGACGGAGACAAGACCTTCGGGCAGCGTGAAGTCGATTCCGGAGGCGCCGATCGCGCCATCGACCGCGGTGCTGTCGCGCGTGACGAGACGCGCGCCGCTTGCCACTCGGGTGGGATCGATCGGCGATCCCTTCTCGCCTTCGATCCGTATCCGGACGGTCTCCATCCCGACCGCCGTGAAGCCGTCCGAATCGCCGTTCTCGAGGACGAGATCGAAAGCCTCGAGGTCCGTCTCCGACGCGGAGAGGTTCGCCGGGACGCTGGACAGGACGCCCGCGCGGACGAGACCAGCGGGAAGTTCGAGGGAGACAGGGCCGGCGACGAACGGGAACGCACCGAGGATTCCGAAGATCCGCGCGCCGTCGTTCACATCGTGGATGACCAGGCCGGGCCGGTCGAGTCTGACCGCTACGCGCGCGGGAGAGTACAAAGACTTGGTGTCGACGTAAACGGAAAGCGTTTCCGGCGACGCCGGCGAGACGACAACGGGGTTGTCGAGTCCGCACTCCGCGACAGGCGACGCGCCGCCGGGCGAAGCGACGGTCCCGACGGTGTCGCCTTTGTGTACGACGACGATGGAACCAAAATAATCACCGGGGAACGCCGGCGTTCCGTCCGCGAACGCGAAATCGAGGGCAAGCGAGTCGACACGAACAGAGGACGCTTCGGTGGAATTCTCGTGGCCGATGACGACGTCCATCACCGGTGTCCCGCGCCTCGACGGCAGGACCACGGGGGGCAGCTTGTCGACAAAGGCGGCGAGGATCCCCGATGCGGGGTTCTGGAACGACACGCGGTCGGAGGAAAACGGAAAATCCCGCGATGCGGCGTTCACGGGGCCGACAGCGACGAACTCGTTGGTGTTGATGTCCCGCGCGATCACCGATCCCGGCCCCTCGAGGGCGACGTAGCAACCGTCGGTGGCGGGGAGGGTCTTGAGGTCGACGTAAAAATCGAGCGTCTGCGTGGATCCGGGAGAAAACACCGCCGGCGTGCCGAGCTTGACGGTGAGCGCCTCCGAAGCCTGGGAGACGACATCGTCGTCGAACAGGACCGTTACACCGTTCGCGATACGGAGCGTTCTTACGACGCTCTCAGGCGGAATAGGGACCCCCGAAAGGTCAAAGAAGCCAAGACTAAGATCGGTAAGTACCACACGAGCCGACGCCGGGTCGCCGGGGTTCGAGAATTCGACGGTGAATACGCGGAGATCCTCCTGCCCCGCGTTGGCCGTGATCGCCGCGCCGTTTTGCGAATCGACGAGGAGGATCTCCGCCGGGGCGTTGACCGTGAGAGGTGTCGTCGACCACGGGAACACGTTCGGCGTCGTTTTTGACACGGCTGTCCCGTCGTTCGCGTCGGTGATGCGGATGTCGCCGAGCGCCGCGATTTCGAGCGAGAACGACGTAAACGCCGCCGCGTCCGAGATGTCGCCCTCAATGTTGAGCGTGAGGGCGCCGCCCGGCTGGATGGAAACCGGTTGTGGAATGCTCAGTCGGAGGACCGGGTTCGCCGAGTCGGCGATGGAAAACACATAATCGGGTCCGTCGGGGTCGGCAAACACGAGCCTCCTCAAAACGGAATTGGGCGCGATGGGAACACCCGATGCGTTCTCGAATCCGATTCGGATCTCCGCAAACTCGATCGTGGCGCCCAGCGGGTCCGTCGACGCGTAGCCGGCGTCCAGCCGGAAAAGCCTCACGCCGTCCTGGCCGCGGTTTGCGGACGACGGAGCGAGGTTGGTAAGCGCCGCCGACACACCGGTGGGCCGGTTTTGCACCGCAACGGTCTCGGTGCAGGTTTCCTCGGATACGACGAGACTGTCGCCGGAGTAGGCGCGCGCGCAGAACGTCAGCTCGCCGGCCGCCCCCGCGGAGTACTCCCACACGAACGTCGTGACCGCCCCCGGCGCCATATCGAGAACCGCCGGGTTCGGAGTCGAAGTGACGCTCGCGCTCCCCGGCCCCGAAAGCGTCAGGATCGAAGGATGGACGGCGTAGAGCGTGTCCAACCCCTCGTTCCGGGTGGTCATCGAGAGTACGATCGTCTGGGTCGCGCTGTAGGATAGGCGGTCCGTGAGAAGCGTCGCGACGAGAGGATCGGTGGAAATCGTTTGCTGGTTCGGGCTCGTGAGCGGCTTATCGATCGGGCCGTCGTTCCCCGATGCGACTTGTATCCCGTCGACCGGGAGGCGGAAGAGGACGGTGACACCATCGATCGGGGCCGCGGCCGCGGTAAACGTAACGTGGACGCGAAGCCCCGCGAGCGGGATCGCTACGCCGAGCGGCGACGAGTTGATCCAGGAAGAACCGGCCCAGTCGAGATAATCGAGGGGATCTTCTTCACCGGGGTCGAACCTCGCCGGATCTCCGCCGGTCTCTTTCCAAAGACGCACGCTCGCGATGTCTCTCCCTCCGGTGGCCGTCCCCTCGTTTTCGACGGAGATGAAGTCGAGTCCGTCCGACCATATTCCGTTCGGCGGGACCACAAGCGTCAGCGCCGGGATATCGGAGTTGTTCGGAGAGGCGTTGAACGGCGGGACGTATCCCACGCCGATCTGGGCCGATATCATGCCGTCGGCGACATCCGTCCCCGGCGAGTTGATGGGGAAGTCTCCTTCCACGAGCGACCCCGCCGGCTCGACGGCGATGTCGGCGGCGCCGAAGAGCGTCAGGTCCACGGTGGCCGCGTCCGTGACTTCGAGCGGCACGTCATACGTGACGAAAAGATACGAGATCTTGCGCGGTTCGAGCCCGACGGCGAGGTTGTCGAACTCGTAAGAGACCCCGCCGGCGGCGAGCGCGGAGATGCGTCCGTCCACCGCGGGATCGAAGAGGCCGTTGCCGTCGGAGTCGATGTGCAAGAAGACGCTGTCGATTTCCGCGCTCGAAGCGGTTCCCATCTGGTAGAACTTGATCCCGGAGAGCAGGAGCGGGGTATTGTATCCGTTGTAGAACCCGACGCCGGTGTTCAGATTTCCCGTCGACCCCGGATGAAAAACGTTGTTGCCGATGGGGTACGGGAACACGGTCAAGCGGTCCGGTTTTGGGATGAGCATTATGGAGGGCTCGACGACGGGGGTGTCGATCGGGCCATCGTTGCCGGAAACGACCCTTAAACCCATCACGGGTATCGAAAATCGGATCGTCCCGGCGACCGAGTAGTCCTGCGCGATGTCCGCGGACACGAACAAGCGCGTGTGCGTCGCGCACGGCGGCGATAGCGGGAGGTTGAGTCCGGCGATCAAGAACGATCTCCCCGGCTCGGCGGGGTTTTCGACGAGTTCGCCGAGGAAGGCGTCGTCGCCCACGTCCTCATCGTAGAGTCCGTTCCCGCCATCCGCGTACAGGGCGATGCGGTCAAAGTGTTCGGTGGTGGCGGTGCCTTCATTTCGGATGGTAAGGGTCTGGAGCTTGTCGGCCGCGTAGCCGTTCGCCGGGATTCCCACGTCGAGAAGCAAGACGTGCGCGCCGCTCGTCACCACCAGGGTGTCGGCCGAGGGAAAGAGCGCGATCTGGTAAGCCCTCATTCCGTCGACGAGCACCCCGCCGGGAGTGACGGCGGGGAAGCTTCCCGTCACCGGGTACGCCTCGACGATCCCGACGTCTTCGGGTCCGTTCAGACGGATCCTCAGCGTGTCGCCGTCGGCGGCGCAGAAAGAATCGACATCCGCGGTCACCAGGAGATACGCCGTCGCGTCGACGCCGATCCCGACGCCGAGTCCATCGGCCGTGAGAGACCGCGCCGCGAACTCGAGACCGCTCGTGATCACCGTGTCGGATCCGTCGACCAAGCCGTCTCCGTCGTCTTTGTAGATCCGGATGCTCGAGAACGTATTGTCGAGATCGTTCGCATCGCCGGCGCCGGTGCTCGCGTTCGTTACCGAAAGCGAATTGAGCGTCACCGGCTGACTGGTCTTGTTCCGTATCGAAAGAAAGAGTAGCCGCACGTCCTCGGATCCCACTACCGCCGGGTCCGGTGGGAAGGAGATGTTCGTGACCTCGACGACCTCGGGGTTTTCAAAAACGAGTGTCTTCGCCGACACGGCGGGGGCATCCACGGGTCCGTCGTTTGCGGACGAAACCTGAATGCCCTCGAGCGGGATCCCGGGCTTGAAGTGATGACCATCCAACGCGTGGTTCGCCACATCGGCGATGACAAAGAAGCGCGCCGGCGGCGCAAGACCCTCGACGAGCCCGGAGATCTGGTAACGATCGCCCGAATAGACGAGTTCGCCGAGTCTCGCGTCGAGAAGCGCGTCGAATGCGCCGTTCCCGTCGTCCCGGTAGAGCAGAAGGGCGTCGATGTCCCCCGCCGAAAAATCTCCCGCGTAGTCCTTGATCGAAAGCGCGGTGAGCGTGTCGCCGCTGTAGCCGTTTTGCGGGATGACGAGCGTGAGAATCCACACTCCGCGCGTGCCGCCGAGGAGCGTGTCCGCGGGCGAAGCTTCGATACCGATCTGATGGAGCGCCATCCCGTTCACGACGGCGTAGCCAAACGAGTTCAGAGGGTAAAGCGGAGAGAAATCCTGGTTGGTCTCGGTATCTCCCTGGAAAACGATCTGCGAAGGCGACACGACGGCTGCGTCGATCGCGTCCGCGTCGCGGGAGAGCGTCGAGTCGATGTCCGCCGTGAGTATCAGATTCCGGACGGAGAGCCCGTCGACCGACCATCCGCCGCCCGTCACGATGATCGCTTCTCCCGCGCCGAACGACGTCTCGGCGACGAGCGTATCGGGCGCGGAGAGACTCGCGCTCGCGTCCACGTCGTCGAAGAGAGCGAGCCGCTCGACCTCGGCGTCGAGCTCGGCCGGCGTCCCCGAACCGAACGTCATGTTGGTGACGACGAGCGAGTCGAGATGGCGTTGGTCCGCGTATCCGTTCTTGAACGAGAGCGCCAGGACCGGGACGTTCCGGGAGCCCGGGAGCGCGGTCTTCACGGAAAGCGGGAGTGAGGACACGATGACCTTTGGCGTATCGACGAGAATCGAATTTCTGCCGGTCGTCTTGATCGAAGCCGTGTAAGTCTCCGAGCTATCGTCGACACCCGCGAGGTTGAGCTCGAGGTCGTACGACGCGGGTGTCTGTATGTCCGAGGGGACGTTTGCGGCGGCAAAAGTGACGGTGAAGTTCGAAGCGTTTCCCGGGATGTACGTGGGGTTCGCGAGCGTCGATGTGTACGTGTGCACGCTGTCGGAAAAGACGACGGAGGACGTTTTGGCGAGCATCACGCCGATATCCGCCAGGTTGTCGAGACCGAGGTGAACGACGAGAGCGGGCTCGCCCGCGAAGGTTACGTTCGGGTAGAGCGTGTTCGGTGTGTCCGCCAGCTCGGGTCCGAGAGCGCAGGCAACGGGGAGCGCGCCGATCAGCACGCCGCACGAGTTTCGCGCCGGGGCACAGGGGGAGTACCCGCCGATAGAGACGTTGCCGCTCCCAGGTGGACCGCAAAACCGCGGGTCGGCGGAGAAGTTGCCGCCGCCGTCGGTGCCGCAGAGAACGTCCCCTCCGGCGTTCCCAAAAATGTCCGTGCACGCTACGGTGAAGCTCGTCCCGGAGTCACAGCCCAGTCCAGGGCCCTGCGCGCTCGCCGCGATGATCGTATTCGATATGAGCCCGGTGGAATTGCTCATGTGGATCCCGGCGCCACCGGAGCCGGCGCTGGACTCCACGATCGTGCAGTTTTCGATGATGGGAGAGGACCCGGCGGAGTAGATCCCCCCGCCGTCTTCCACGGCGCTGTTTCCGATGAAGACGCAATGGGTAATCGTCGGGCTCGAACCGCTGACGAACCATATCGCCCCGCCGTTCTTGCCGGCCGTGTTTCCCACGAGGATCATCCCGGAAATCGTGGGCGACGCATTACTCATTTTTATGCATGCGCCTTGATGCTGTTGTCCGTTTCTGATGGTGAGGTTGGAGAGCACGCCTCCGGAGCCGACGTTGTCCATGATGATCACCCTGTCGCTCCCCTCGGCATCGATGATCGTGACCTCGGGCCCGTTCTCGGATGTGATGAGGATTTCCCTCCCGCCGAGATCGATCCCGTGGTTGCCGCCGCCCTTGTAGACCCCGTCACCGAGGAGGATCGTATCCCCGTCGAACGAAATATTCACCGCGGCCTGTATCGTCGGCTCGTGTCCGGAGCCGTCCGCTTCGAGAAGCCACAGGGTCCGGTGGACGATCACCACGAAAGTCTCGTTGGCGGAGAGACCGTCCGAGTCGGTCGCCCGCACGACGATCGTCGCTTCTCCGTGCGTGTCCGGGAAGAACCCGATGTCGAGGGCGCTATCCGCGTCGATCGACACGCTTACCGCGGCCGGGTCGCTGTTGCTCTGGATGGAGAACGTGAGCCCCGAGCCATCCTCGATATCGGAGAAGACGTCGTTGAGATCGACGTAGTGGCCGATCGGGGGGTCGTCGACGAACACGACGGTGTCCGGTATTGCGGACACGACCGTGGGAACATCGTTCACGGGCGTCACGACCACCGTGAACGTGTCTTCGACGAAAAGCGCTTCGGAGTCGGTGGCCCTTATAACAAGTGTCGCCGACCCGCTCGCGTTGGGGGCGAAGCCGAAGTCGAGCGCGCTATCGGCGCCGATCGACGCGAAGACCAACCCCGGATTGGAGTTGTCGATGATCGCGAAGGCGAGCGAATCGCCGTCTTCGGCGTCGAGAAAAACGTTATTGAGATCCCGGTAGTTGGCGACCAACGGGGAGTCTTCAGCGACCGTTGTGTCGGGTATCGCCTGTGAGACGACGGGCGCCACCGCGGCCGCCGGGGCGGGTACGAAGCCCGTCGCGACGAGCGCGGCGAAAAGGGCAATGAGAAGAGCGGGTTGCCTCATCGGAAAATCGAGGGAAAATCGACTGCAATTCAACGCGCCTTGTCCACCCATTCGGCTCGAGCCCAGGTCGGCTCGGGACGCCGGGTTGGCCGTTAACCGATCAAACCCAATTTTCCAGCCGCTTACCGGTCGGGGCGCAATTTGTTGGCCGGGTTTCGGTTCCGCCGACGGGGGGTCCGGTGTGGGTGAACCGTTGACACCCGCGCGGCTGTTAGCCGCAAAGCAATCTACGTGCCACCAATAGAGTTGGAGAGAGAGCCTCGCCAGGCGCTCCCCGGGTGTCTCTACGGGGTTGGGGGGACGAGGAGAGAGGGAGTGGCTTCCAGTTTTCCTGACTCGAGGAGCTGGTAGTAGCGCTGTCTGGCCTCGAAGAGAAAATCGAGAAGGTAGTTTGCGTGACAGTATGCCTGGGCGCGTTTGAGAAATTTCCCGGCTTCCGCGTATCGTCCTTCGCTCCCGAGAATCTCGGCGAGCCGAGCGGAGGAGAGCGTCTGGTAGATCTGATCCCCGCCGTACGCTTCGCGGTCGAGCGCGCGTTCGTACGCGAGTCTGGCGGCGGCAAGATCGCCCCTCAGAGTCTCGATATCCCCGGTGTAGAAATCGGAGAGAACATCCTCGCCGTGGGTGTTTTTCCACGCGTCGAGCAATCTCGCCGCATCGGTGAGATCACCCTCGTAGATCTTCCGCGCAAAGTCGAGCCCGGCGAGATCGATCGTCTTCATCGGTTTCCCGATGCTCTCCCGCATCGTTTCGGCGACGGGGTGATAGGTGGTCATGCTCCCGTTCGAACGAACCGCCGCGAAGACTTTCTCCGCCTCGTCCGCGTGTCCTTCCTTCTGGCGCAGGTAAGCGCGGTTGAGGAGCGCGATGGGGAGCACCCAATCCGGATGGCGCGGCGGGTCCCGGATGAGCTCGTCGTACTCCTCCATGGCGTCAGCGGGCCGGACGAGATACGAGTCGGTGAACGCTTGGGTGAGCCGCATCCTCTTGACGAGGTTCCAATCGATCGGCGTCCCTTGGAGGGCGAGGTGCGAGTCCACGGCCGCCGCGCCGATATCCCTCAGCTCGCGTGTACGCCCAAGGTACAGCGGAGCGACGACACCAAGGGGCTCGGCAAGCCTCGTGTAGTGCGGGTAGTCTTCGAGCAACTCGGCGAACTCGGCGGCCCCCTTCTCGAAGTTGCCCTCGAAAACGAGATCGATCGCCGCCATCACGAATCTCCAATCGGCGGTCAACACCCCTTCGTGGGTCGTGGAGTAACGGAGCAGTTCGAGACCCTTCTCTCGATCCCCGCCGGGAACGAGAAGGAGCTTGGCGACGATCTTTGCGAACCCGGGGATGGCGTCGGCGAAGTAGAAATACGCGCCGAGCGTTCCCTGGGCGTCGGGATCCTCGGGGTACTTGTCGAGATAACGCTCGAGGTCGTTTTTCCCCCGGCTCGCCGCCCGACCGGCGCTCCAGTAATTCTTCGTGAGGACGTAGAGCTGCGCCTTGCTCAGCCAGGCGTAGCCGCGGTAGTAGTAGTGCTTGTGATCTCTCAGTTCACGGCCGAGCGCTTCGTTCGATAGAGCGATCGCGGTGTCGAGGACGGCGTGGATAGGCTCCGCCGAGTGGCGTATGAGATCCTTGTTGTTGTCCTCGTCGTTGAGCCGCTCGCGAAGCACCTTCGCTTTCAACACGAGGACGTAAGGATCTT
>Ga0315275_10003008_pt1 | contig 15416 bp, 9 predicted proteins | sample YL17G03_0_MG_FD_205557 | JGI IMG/M metagenome (GOLD analysis project Ga0315275, IMG submission 205557) | Sediment microbial communities from Yellowstone Lake, YNP, Wyoming, USA - YL17G03_0 | ecosystem: Environmental > Aquatic > Freshwater > Lake > Sediment | place: USA: Wyoming | collected... | reverse complement strand
CCTTCGGCACCCTGCCGAGGCAGGACGCCTACCTGGTCGAGGGCGGCTACTACTTCCGCGCGGTTCGTCTGGGGCCCTTCGTCCAGTACGCGAGGCGGGACTTCGAGGCGGCGGGCTCGGCGGACGAGAACAAGCTCCAGGCGGGCCTGGCCTGGTGGAGCAACGGCCACCGGTTCAACCTCAAGCTGGCCGGTGCGAGACTCGAGAAAGAGGGCGCCGAGGACCGCAACCAGTTGCTGTTGCAGTGGCAGGTGCTGATGTTCTGACCGCGGCCCGCGGGGTTCCTCCGCGCCGCCCCCTACCCCGCCCGACGCTGGATCTTCGCCTCGCGCCCCTTCGCCCAACGATCGAGCCAGAGCACGATCCGGGACGGCCGACGGACCTTGAATTCCTCGGCGGTCGCCCGGCGCCCCTCGAGCAGGAGCTGCTTCGGCTGATGGTACGTGCCGAAGCACCAATCGGGCACCGGGAGCGAGAAGAACCCGGAGATCGCTTCGTTGCAGCCGATGTTGGCGTGATGCATCAGATGGAATCCGTAGAGCGGCCTCCAGAACGCCCCGAATCGTGGGTGCTCGATCGCCCTCTGCCACCATTCGTATGGCCAGTGATTGATGGCGTGCAGGATCTCGTAGAGCAGCATCGACCAGGTGATGGCCGCAAATCCCCCGAGGATGACCGGCAGCCGCGGCCAGGCCAGTTGCAGGCCCACCAGAAGCGGAGTGAACACAGCCCAGAACGCGGTGAGGGCATAGAACGGAAAAGCCGAGCTCTCGAATTGCTCCGGCTGCGTGATCGGGTACTCGTTCAGGATGACCCGATGAGAGCCCTCGGACGTCGGCCTCAGCCGAACCGCGGTCAGGCTGTGATGGTGGCGGTGCTCGCGCGCGAACTTCCGCAGCACCGGAGTGGTGACGAAGTGGAGGACGTAGCGGTGGAAGAACCACTCGAAGAAGGAAAGAAACAGATGGAAGCCCACGAAGACCAGCACGACGGCGAGCGCGCCCGCCGCGATCTCACGCCTCCAGAGGCCGGGGAGCGCCCAGTGGAGCCCGAAGAAGAGAACCGCGACCTGGAGCACGGCGAGAAGCAGGAAGCGGACGATGGAGAAGCGCCGGTGGGTAGGTGTCATCGTGCCCTGCCTAGGACGTGATCATTCGGGACATGTCACCGACCCACCCCGAGCTTGCGGCGGCTTCGGCGCGAACTCTGCACGATACCACGGAAGCGGATCGGATCTCTTAGGTCCTGCGGCTCGCGATAACCATGAAGCGCGGTCGGGGACGACCGGGAGCCCTTCCCCGGTTCGTCTCCCTGGTTGCTCCCGCTGCGCAGGAGAGCACTTCGACTCGCGGTTCAGGAAACCGCCGCCCGATCCGTCTGCGCTACGGAGCCGTTGGGCAGCAAGATAGCGCACTTCGCTCGCCGGGCAAAGCGAGCGGACGGTCAGCCCCGCAACTGGCGGGCGCGCCCCGCGTAGGCCAGCGCCAGCAGGGCGAGCGCCAGGGCGAAGAACGTGGCATGGGCGGTGCGGGCGTCGGGCACCGCCCCGAGGAAGTCGAGTGCCGGGATGCGCTGTAGGGGTCCCACGTACCACAGCGCCAGGAACGCCACCTCGAAGAGCTTCCCGCTGCCCGTCCACACCCCGCAGGCGAGCGCGAACGAGGGGATGAAGAGCACCCCGGCGAGCCAGCCGGTGAGCGCGCCCAGGTCGCCCGCGAGCCCGACGCGCAGGCCGTAGCTCCCGGTCGCCGCCAGCGCGAGCAGCACCCCCGCGAGCCAGGTCGCGAGCAGTTGACGGCGCAGCGGGCGCGGTGCCGAGAAGAGCATCGCCGCGGTGCCGTGACGCGTCTCGCGCCACCCCAGCGACGACCACGCCAGGAGCGGCCAGATCGCAGCCAGCGGCAGCGCCACGCCGCGTACGCCCGCCAGCGGCACGAACAGGCAGACGAGCGCCAGCCCCAGCGCCCCCGCGTACCACCAACGGCCCTGCCCCTTGAGGAGCAGCGCCATCTCGGCGTGCAGCAACGGCGTCAGACGCTCGGCCCGAGGCGCCGCCGCGAGGGAGGCGACGGAACCGTGCGGCCCCGTCGGCGCAGCCGCCTCGGCCGCGGGTTCGCCGGCCGCCGGCGCGCGGCCGCGGCGCCGCGAGCGCCGTCCCGTCGCGGCCCGCGCCGCATCGAAGCGGTCGAAGAGCGCCGCGGCGAACCCGGTCAGCAGCACCGCGATCCCCACCCACGCGAGGCGTTGGGCGAGGAGCGCCGGCGTCCAGCGCACCCCCGGGTAGGAGAACGGCGTGACGGCGCGCGCCCGGGGGCTGAAGTTGATCCCGACCGCACGTCCTTTGCCCGCCTGGTAGTCGGGATAGGCTCGCGCACAGGCCTGCTCGAGCGACGGCATCACGACGGTCATCCCGACGACGTCGCCGATGGGCAGCCGGACGGCGCTCTCCGGCACCGCGGTGGCGAGCCCCCACGCCCACAGGAAGAAGAACACGACGTTGCCGAGCCCGCCGCGCAGGCGGGGCACGACCTCGAAGAGCACGGCCACGGCCGCGACCACCAGCATGGCGGGCGCGGCGAGGAGCACGAACGGCGACGCGAGCGCCCCGAGATCCACGTGGCGGTCCTCGCCCAGCACCTGCTGCATCGCTCCCGCCACGACCAGCATCACGCCCAGCATCGCGAACAGCACCGCGGCGTTGCTGAGCGCCTTGCCGGCGATGTACGTCAGCCGCCCCATGCGGGTGGCGGCCAGGATCTGCCCCACGCCGGTGTGCCGGTCGCGCTCGACGGCGTTCTTGACCAGGTAAAAGCCCACCAGCGTCAGGAACAGGCCGGTGATGAGCGCGACGATCGATCCGGCGCCCGCCGAGTCGTAGAGCGCGCGGTGCCCGTCGAGGCTCACCGTGGTGTAGCCGGCGCCGCGCGGCGGCAGCGCGCCGTGGGCGCCCCAGGCGGCCACCGCAAGCGTGATCAGGAAGCCGTAGCGCCGGACGCGCTCGCGGAAGTCCGCACGGGCGATCGCCAGCAGCACGTGCAGGTGCACGGCGCGACGCGGGGTGGCGGTGCCCGCCGCCGGGCTCATGGCGTCGCCCCGGTGCGCTCGCGGGCCAGCACGTCGAGGTACGCGTCCTCGAGCGTGGGGGGAGCCGCCCGCGCGCCGGGGCCCGGCGCCTCGGCCGCGATCACGCGGGCCTGCACCCCGTCGCCGCGCCGCATCGTCCCGCTCACGAGATACCGCTGGCGCAGCGCGGGGAGTCCCGCGCTCGGGAGCACGAGTTCCCAGGTGCGCCCCTCGACCGAGTGCAGCAGGTCCTCGGGCGCCTGGTGGGCGACCAGCCGTCCGCGCGCGATGATGGCGATGTCGGTCGCCACGGCCTCGACGTCGGAGACGATGTGGGTCGAGAGGATGACGACGCGCTCGCCCGGCAGCTCGGCGAGCAGGTTGCGGAAGCGCACGCGCTCCTCGGGGTCGAGCCCCCCGGTGGGTTCGTCCACGATGAGCAGCCGCGGGTCGTTGAGCAGCGCCTGGGCGACGCCCACGCGCTGGCGCATGCCGCCCGAGAAGCCGCCCAGCGGCCGCCGGCGCGCGTCCCCCAGGTTCACCAGCTCGAGCAGCTCCTCGATGCGCCGGCGGGCCGCGCGGGGCTCCAGCCCCTTGGCCGCCGCGAGGTACTCGAGGAACTCGACGGCGCTCAGGTTGGGGTACACGCCGAAGTCCTGCGGCAGGTAGCCCAGCACCTCACGCACCGCGTCCGGCTGGCTCGCCACGTCGCGCCCTTCCCAGGTGACGTGGCCCTGCGTCGGCTTGGTGAGAGTGGCGATGATGCGCATGAGCGTAGACTTGCCGGCGCCGTTGGGTCCGAGCAGGCCGAGCACGCCGGGGCCGAGGTCGAGGCTGAAATCGGCGAGCGCGCGCACGCCGCCACGGTAGACCTTGGACACCCGATCGATCACGAGCCGCATGCGGGCCCTCCGTGTGGGACGCCGGCATGCCCCGAGCCTACGGGGCTACTCTCGAGAAGGTAGCGGCGGAGGCTGCTTCCCTCCGCTGACGCAGAGCCCCAAGCGGTAGGCGCATCGCATGGCGTCGTGTTCGGCCAGGGTCTCGCCACGCTGCTGCTCTGGCCGTGGGTGCGCTGCTTCTGCGCCAGGTGGCTCACCCGCCGTGGCGCAAGGTCAGGGCAGACCTCGCATCCGCGCCGCCACCAGGATGCTGTACCAGTCCTCCCGGCTGAGGGTCAGACCGTCCGCCTTCACCGCATCTTGGATTCGGGCGGGAGTGACGCTGCCGACGATCGGGATGATGCGCGAGGGATGCTTGAGCAGCCAGGCCAGCGATAGCACCGTGCGGCTCACGCCATACTGCCTCGCCTTGACGTCCAGCAGGTCAAGAAGCGCGCGCCGGCCCGACGCGCGGGGATCCTTGGGATCCACACCGCCGCCGTCACCCAGTCGGCCGCCGGCCAGCGGGCTCCAGGACACGGGAGTGATGCCGTCCTGCAGGCACTGATCGAGGGTGCCGTCCTCGAGGCAGTCGAGACGCCCCAGATGGATCTCCACCTGATTGACGACCAAGGGCATGGGGCACGCGTGCTGGATCATCGACAGGAGCGATGGGCGGAAGTTGCTGACGCCGAACTCGCGGACTTTTCCCTGCCTCTTCAGCTCGCTGAAGGCTGCGGCGACTTCCTGGGGATCGGCGAGATAGTCAGGGCGGTGCAGCATGTAGAGGTCGATGCGGTCGGTGCCGAGGCGCCGGAGGGAGTCTTCGCACGACTTCAGGATGTGCCCCCTGGAGAAATCCCAGCGATGCGGGGCCGAGTCGTCGGGATCGCCTTTCCAGCGGATGCCGCACTTGCTGGCGATCAGGATCCTGTCTCGCATGCCCGAGACGTCCTTGACCACGCGGCCAAAGATCTCCTCACATAGACCGTTGCCATAGATGTCGGCGTGGTCGAAGTGGGTGTAGCCGGCTTCGTAAGCCGCGAGGATCGCTTTCTTGGCGGCGGCTTCCAGCTCGGGCGTCAGCTTGTCGCGCTCATGTGTGCCGCTGATGCGCATGCAGCCGTAGGCCAGGCGCGAGGACACGAGAGAGCTCTTTCCGAGCGTTTGCGTGTTCACGGTATCTCCGTGGAGTGACTGACGACCGCCAAGACCGCTCTTCTCTCCTGCTTCATGGTCCGTTGCTCGGCGCTCAACACGGCGCCCATGCCGTCAGGGCCGAGCGTGCGCTCGGTCCGGTGGCCGCCGGAGAGCGCGTCCTTCGGGCAGCGTGACACGTCGGACAGGGGGCGGCCTCCGGGTCGCCGGCCCGGCGAATCTGGCGCGGAGGCCAGCGGGAGGACCTCCTCCGGGCAGGTGCGCCGACCCGGGGGGCGATTGGGCGACACACGAGTGTCCGGCCGCGCCGATCCTCACTCCGCCGCCAGCCGCTCGAGCAGCCGCCGCTCCACCGCCGGCAGCGTGTGCACGTGCTCCCAGACCGCGATCCTCGGCCGGTAGACGTACTCGGGCGGCGTTCGCTTCGCGATGCGCTCCCGCACCGGCGCCCACGCCCGCTGCGCGGCGCCCCGGTCCCCCGAGCGCATGGCGATTCCGCCATCCACGATCCGCGCCAGGTCGCACCACGGCCCCCACGCGAGCGCCTGCGTCACGTGCGCGCGCGCCGCGTCGAGATCGCCCGCGGCCAGCGCTGCCCAGCCGCGCAGCGCCCCGGCGCTCGGGTTCTCCGCGTCGAGCAATCGGGCTTCGTCCAGTTGCCTCAGGGCGTCGGCGGTCCGGCCCGCCCACAGCAGGTCGCGGGCGAAGTCGCAGCGCAGCTCCACCACTCCGGTGCGCACCCGCACGGCCTCGTCGTAGAGCCGGAACGCCTCGTCGGGCCGGCCGGCCAGCGCCAGCGCCGAGGCGCGGCCGTAGAGACCCTCGGGGCTGTCGGACTGGTAGGCGAGCACCGAGTCGAACGCCGCCAGCGCGCCGGCCGCATCGCCCATGGTCCACGCGTACGCGCCGAGCGCCGCGTCGACCTGATAGCGGTCCTCGGCGCGCACCGCGCCGCGGGCCAGCGCCAGTCCGCCACGCGCCTCCGGGAGCCCCCGCCCCGCGTGCCACCGCGCCTCGGCGAGCGCGACCCGCGCCGGGCCGCTGGCCGCGTGCGCCGCCACCGCGACCGCCGCCACCGACTCGGCCGCCGCCGGCCGTCCGGCCAGGATGAGCGCCCGCGCGTAGGCGGTGAGCGCGGTCTCGTCGTCGGCCTTGCGCGCCAGCGCCTTGCGGTAGAACGGGAGCGCCTCCTCGACCTGGCCGCGCTCGACGCGGTCGTCGCCGCCGGCGGCGTAGGCCACCGGATAGGAGCCGCTCACGTCGGTGCGCGCGAAGTGCCTCTGCACGAGCTCCTGCAGCTCCGGATCCTTGGCCGCGAGCCGCTCGCGCACCACCTCGCGCGGGTCGTAGGCGTCGCGCTTGGGCGATACCAGCGCGTTGGCGCCCTCGGCGAAGTACTCGTGCACGCTGCCGCCCGCGTAGCGCGAGAGGAAGGCGTCGCGGGTGGCGTCGTCGCGCTCCTTGGTGCGGCGGTAGAAGTCCTGGATGACGCGGGAGTCGTCGGCCGGCAGCACGGCGTGCACCTGGTGGGCGAGCTCGTGGATGACCGTGTCGTAGCGGTCGAAGACCGTGCGCTCGACGTCCTCGATGCCGGTCACCGTGTGGTAGCCGCCGCAGCCGCGCACGTCGTCCCAGAGGCGCGAGTCGTAGTCGATGCGCTGGTCGCGCAGCGTCTCCTGGTCCGGGCACTCGCTGAGCAGCATGTAGAGCGGCTTGATGTAGAAGGTGGCGCCGCCCTCCACCAGCACCGGCACGTACGCCGCCCACGGCGCCACCGACAGCGCCACGCGCTTCTGGTGGCGCGGGGTGAGCGAGCCCCAGTTGGCCACGAAGCGCTCGATCCCCGGCACGGCGGGCGTGGGCTTGGCGGCGAAGCGGCGCTCGTAGTCGGCGCGGTGCACGTCCACCGCGAAGCGCTGCGCTTCAAGTGCTTTGGCGAGCACCGCGTGGGCGCGCCCGTATTCCGGACAGATGGCCAGCGCGGCGAAGCAGCCGTCGCGCGCCGCGGCGAAGCGCCCCTCCTCGAAGTCGAGCGAGGCCAGCCGCAGGCGCGCGTCGGCGGATCCGGGATGCCGGGCGACCGCGGCCTCGTACCCCGCCCGGGCCTCGGCGCGACGTCCGGACGCCAGCTCGGCGTCGGCGGCCGCGAGCGCCGGCCGGCCGGCGGCGTCGGCGAAGGCGTCCGGATAGGCCGCCACGAGCTCCGTGTAGTTGCGCCGCGCGTAGCCGTTGCCCAGCAGGTAGTGCGACGCGTCGTGATAGGGATGCAGCCGCACCCCCCACTCCGCCGCGGCGATCGCTTCGTGGGTGCGGCCGAGCCGGATCATCGTGTTGGCCAGCGTCTCGAGCGCTTCCGGCGTGGCGTGCTCGGCGAGCGCCATCTGCAGCTCGCCCAGCGAGGCGTCCCATTCGCGACGCTTCTGCATGACGAGCGCGCGGCCGACGTGCGCGGCGGAGCGGGCCCGCCGGGCCGCGGGGGACTCCCCGGCGGCAGCGGCGGCCAGGGCGCGCACGAATAGCGAATCGGCGCGGGCATAGTCGAGCCGGTCGTAAGCCAGCCGTCCGGCCGCGAGCAGCTCGGGCACCGCGCCGGCATCGCCGCGGGCGAGTCGCATGCGGGTGAGTGAGTCGATGGTGGCGGCCGCGTCGCGCGCGTATTCCCACAGGTAGCGCGTGGAGCGCGCGTCGGCGTCGGGCAGCGCCGCGAGCCGCTCGACCAGCGGAGCGGCGGCCGCGAAGTCCTGCACGGCCAGCGCCACGCGGGCCCGCGCCGCCAGCGCGGCCGGCGTGTCGGCGCCCAGCTGCGGCGCCAGCCGCGCGGCCTCGCCGGCCTGGCCGGTGTCGAGCAGCAGCCACAGCCGCTCAGGGGTCGGGCTCGTGGCCGGCAGCTCCGCGAGCCGCGCGAGGCGCGCCTTGAGCTGGGTGGCGACCGGAGCGAACACCCCGGTGTCGGGCAAGACCGCCGCGGGGGCGCCCGAGGACGCTACGGCGTGCGCGGGGAGCGCGATCAGTCCGGGGAGCGCGACCGCCCCGGCGAGCGCGATGGCCGACGCAGCGAGTGCGAGCCGGCGGCGCGAGCGAGACAGCAGGTCGATGTGGGTGGCAGGTTCCATGGTGGTCTCCGGGCGGGAATGCCGGGACTGCGAGTCCTGCGCCCCCGCCCGGCAGCGAGGCCGCCGCCTCTTCGAAGGCTCGCGCGGTCGGGATCGTCCCGCGGCGCGCAGGCACGAAGGCCCGGCGATCGCCGGGCCTTCGTTCGCACCGATGAGACCGAGGCCTAATTCCTCTTGGCAGCCAGGAAAGCCTTGGCGGCCTCAATGCCGGCCTGGAACGCCTGCTCGTTGAGCGGGATCAGCTTGGCCTTCTCCTTGAGCGCTTCCTTGATGGCGGCGAGGAAGGTCTCCCTGGGGAAGATGTTCGTGGCGGCCTGGAGCGCGCCCAGGGCGACGATGTTCTTCACCACCAGCTTGCCCAGCCCGGCGGCGATCTCCGTGAAGGGCACGCCCACCACCGTGATGCTCGGGTCCCCCGGCTTCACGTCCTTGGCGACGGAGCTGTCGAAGACGATGAAGCCGTTCTTCTTCACCGTGAGACCGAACTTGGCGAGGCTCGGGGCGTTGAAGGCGATCAGGATGTCCGGCGTGGGGCTGGCGGGATTCAGCACCTCGTCGGTGGCCACGTGGACGTCGGCGTAGCTCGTGCCGCCGCGGCTCTCGGGGCCGTAGCTGGGGATGTGCGTCCCGTCGAAGCCCTCGTTGATGGCGGCGATGGCCACCAGCATGGCGGCCGTCTGCGCGCCGTCACCGCCCGCCCCGGCCAGCTTCATGCTGATGTCGCTGGGGTTCAGGTGCGCGGGGAACCCCTTGCAGAAACGCGCCTGGGCTTCCGTGCCGGCCTCCACGGCCTTGGTGAAGGTCTCGGCCTCGAAGTTCGGCGTGGGGAGCTTGAACCAGGGTTCTACGGTGGTGTCTTTCTTCACGCCGAGGGGAAAGACCGGAACCATGTTCTCCTTCACCCACTCCTCGGCCTTCTCCGGGGTCATCTTCAGGTGGGTGGGGCACTCGGCCAGCACCTCGACGAAGGCGTAGCCCCGGCCTTCCTTCTGGATCTGCACGGCCTTCTTGATGGCCCGGGCGGCCTTCTTGCGGCCGGCGGGGCTGAAGAGAGCCACGCGCTCCACGTAGACGGACCCGTCCAGGCTGGCGATGAGCTCGGCCATCTTGATGGGTGCGCCGTTGAGCTTCTCGCGGCCCGTGGGGCTCGTGGAAGTGGCCTGGCCCATCAGCGAGGTCGGCGCCATCTGGCCGCCGGTCATGCCGTAGATCGCATTGTTGATGAAGATGACCGTGATCGGAGCGCCCAGCTGGGCGGCGGCCACGGTCTCGGCCAGGCCGATGGAAGCCAGGTCGCCGTCCCCCTGGTAGGAGATGACGATGGCTTCGGGGTTGGCCATCTTGTGGCCGAGGGCGACGGCGGCGGCCCGGCCGTGCGCGGCCTGGGTGTTGCCGGTGTCGAAGTAGTAGTAGGCGAACACCGAGCAGCCCACCGGGCTCACCAGCACGGTGTTGTCCTGGATGCCCAGCTCGGCGATGGCCTCGGCGAGATACTTGTGGGCGAGCCCGTGGCCGCAACCGGCGCAATAGTGCGTGGACTGGCCCTTCAGGCCCTCGCCATGGGCGTGGCGCTCGAACCTCTGATAGAAGACGGACATGGGGGCCTCCCTACTCACCGAGGATGGACTTCACGTGGTCGACGATCTCGGTCTGCTGGGGCAGCATCCCGCCGGCCCGGCGCACGTGGGTCAGGCGGGGCAGCTTCTCCACTCCGGCCTGGCTCAGGCTCAGCCGGAGTTCATCCTCGATCTGGCCGCCCGCATTGGCCTCGACCACCACGAGACGCTTGGTCTTGGCAAGCAGGGCCTCGAGCTGCGGGACCGGGAAGGGCCAGATGGTGATCGGACGGAAGAGACCCGCCTTGATGCCCAGGTCGCGAAGGCTCTTCACGGCGCCCTTGGCGGCGCGGGCGGGCGTGTTGCAGGCCACCAGGAGGACCTCGGCGTCCTCGGTCATGTAAGACTCGGCCCGCGCTTCCGCTTTCATGGACCGGTACTTCTCCTCCAGATGCAAGTTGAACTTCTCCAGGTCCGCTTCCTGCAGCTGGATGGAGGAGATGAGGTTTCCGCGGTGGTCCTTGTCGCCGTAGACCGCCCACGCGGGGATGCCCGGCTTGACCATGTAATCAGGGAGCTGCACTCTGCCCGTCATCTGGCCCAAGTACCCGTCGGCCAGGACGATGACCGGGTTGCGGTACTTGAAGCTGAGATCGAAGGCCAGGATGGTGTAGTCCAGCATCTCCTGCGGGGTGCTCGGCATCAGGGTGATGCCGTGGGTGTGCCCGTGGCCCAGGCCGCGGCAGGCCAGCTTCACGTCGGACTGTTCGGGGGCGATGTTCCCGAGGCCGGGGCCGCCGCGCATGACGTTCACGAACACCCCGGGCAGCTCGGAGCCCACCATGTAGGAGACGCCTTCCAGCATCAGGGAGAAGCCGGGACCGGAGGTGAACGTCATGGAGGCGATGCCGGCGCCGCCGGTGCCGTACATGTGGTTCACCGTGGCGACCTCGGAGACCGCCTGGAGGAAGACCCCGCTCAACTTGGGCAGCAGCTTGGCCATCAGCTCCGCGCCCTCGGTGGAGGGGGTGATGGGGTAGCCGTAGAAGTGACGGCAGCCGGCCAGCAGGGCGCCCACGGCGGCCGCGTAGTTGCCCTTGATGATGAGGGGTTGGGTCTTCGGCAGCGGCACCCTCCGGGTGGGGATGTCCACGGGCTCGGGGGCGGTGCTCCGCCGGGCCCCGAAGAGCTTGGCGGGATCCTGCAACTCGTAGGCCTCGCCTTGCGCCAGCGCGCGCAGGCCGTAGGGCTCCGGGCAGGCCTCGATGCACAGACCGCATCCCGTGCAGTTCTCCAGATCCAGGACGACGGGAACAATGCCCGTGGCGGGATTGATCTCGTTGGCGAAGGCGATGCAACCTTTCGTGCACACGCTCACGCAACGGCCGCAGCCCTTGCAGTACTCGGGTACCAGGAACGGCTTGGGTTTCTCTTCCAGCTCGGGCATGGTCGCTCCCCTCGTTGCCTACCGCCTCAATCTACCATGAATCCCTGAAATGCTCACCTCGGCCGGCGGACGCACCGATCGCGGCCCTCGGCTCGCTTCCTAGCCTATCGGCGGCTCGTAGTCCAGCAGTGAAAAACCCCAGGCCGTCGCGCGGCTTGGGGCGTAAAAGGTGGCGCCGGCGGACCGGTCGGCTGGGGACGCCGCGCGGCTCGCCCGCGCCTGCACGCCCACAGCCCCGCGATCTATGCCGCTTTGGACCGCTTCTCGTAGTCGACGGGCTCCGCCACGCCGGATAGCTCCGGCTCCCTCGGCGCGCCGGCGGGAGCCCCCGTGCGCGAGCGTCGGTTTTGGGGCTTGATGAACTCCACCGGCACCCGGATGGTGAACGTGCTCCCCCGCCCGACCTGGCTCTCCGCCACGATCGTCCCGCCATGGGCCTCCACGATGCCGCCGGCGATCGGCAGGCCGAGGCCGAGCCCCGCCGAGTTGAACTCCAGCGTTCGGGAGGAATGGTGATGGCGCGGATCCCGGAGCATGAACGAGCGATCGAACAGACGCTCCCTCTTGTCCTCGGGAATCCCGATGCCCGTGTCCTGGATCTCGATCACCAGCTGGCTGCGCTCGCCGCGCGCCCGCACGGTCACCGAACCCCCATCCGGCGTGAAGCGGATGGCATTCCGGATCAGGTTCGCGATCGCGTGTGAGATCCGCGGCCCGTCGAGCCGGGCGGGCCTCAGTCCCGGCTCGACGGCGACATCGACCGCGACGCTGCGGCCCACGGCCTCGGCCACGGCCGCGTTCATCGCCGCCTCGACGACCGCCGCGATCTCGTGCTCCTCCAGAGTCAGGGTCGGCCGCTCGCTCTCCATCTGGGCCAGGAGCGTGGCGTCCTCGGTGATGCGGACGATCGCCCCCAGGCCCCCTTCGATCGTCTCGAGCGCCTTGCGCTGATCGGGCGTCACCGGGCCCAGGGTCCCGTCGGCCAGCATCTCGCTGTAGCACTTGATGATGGTCACCGGCGTCCGCAACTCGTGCGAGGCGACACTGATGAACTGGCTCTTGAGGCGGGCCACCTCTTCCAGGCTGCCCACGTAGGCACGCTCCTGTTCGCGCATGTGCCGGAAGCGCTCGGTGAGATATCCGATCTCGTCCCGGGCCCGCACTTCGAGAGGGTAGTCGTAATTGCCGCGCTCGATCTCCTCGGCGCCGCGCACGAGGCGGCCGATGGGGTCGACCACCTCGCGCGCCACGACGAAGCCGATGAAGATGGCGACGACGACGACCAGGATGGCGATCCGGGCGAGGCCGCCCTGCAGCTCGCGGAGGAACGCCAGCTCGACGTCGAGGGAGCGCTGCAGGACGTAGGACTGCCCGCTCCCCGGGGCGGAGCCGGGGATGGGACCCACCAGGGTGAGGTAGGAGCCCGAGGCCAATCGCACCTCGCTCTCGCTGCCCTTGTCGAGCGCACGGCGCAGGGCCAGCCGGTCGCCGCCGGCGCGCAGACTGCTCCCGGTGACGACCGGGCCCGAGAGGAACGTGATCTCGCCCCCCGTGAGCGCGCGCAGCTCACCGGCCAGCTCGTCGCCGATCCGCGTGCCGAGCATGACCGCCCCCACCGTGCGGCCATCGACCCGCGTCGGACGGACGGTGACCTGGTAGTGCGCTCCCCGCTCGACGAGAAGCCCCGAGACCGAACGCCCCCGCAGCGCCTCCCGGACGAGTTCGCGGCGAGGCCGAGGACTCGAGACCCCGCTCCCCACCGAAGCCAGCAGCCGGCCTCGACCGTCGAACACCTCGAACAAGTCGGTCCGGGCGATGCGATCGAAGTCGTGCGCGACCCCGCTGACCGTGGCCCGGAAGTGACGGTCGCCGGCGCCCGCGGGCAGGGTGAGGGCGGAGAAGAACCTGGGGTCGCGAACGATCACCTCGGCGGCCATCTCGAGCGCCCGCGAGCGCGAGCCGTAGACGTTCCGGAAGACCAGGGCGGCGGTCTCCAGCTGCTGATGGATGTCCGCGCGAGCGCGCTTGGCGACGCTGTGATTGACGATCCAGAGGGTTCCCAGCCCGAGGGCGAGCGGCGCCAGCACGGCCAGGAGCCGGATCTTCCAACGCAGGGGGACGGTCACCGGGACGGCCTCACCGCGACCACGCCAGATCGAGCTCGACCGGGCGCCCGCCGGTCACCTTCACCCGGCGGCTCGTCTCGCCGAGGACCGGATGCCACGCTTTCACGATGTAGGCGCCGGGAGGAAGGCGGGGCAGGGTGAAGTGGCCATCCGCCCGCGGGCAGGCGAAGAGACGGTCGGGCCGGACGAATACGAAGCCGGCCGCGGCCGGGTGCAACTCGCAGTAAAGGTTCACGACCCCGACGGTGTCGAAGACGACCGATCGCTCCTGGCCCGGGGCGCAGCCCTTCAGGCTGAACCGGCAGGCGGGAGAAACGCTGAAGGGACTGTGGTAGACGCGGTCGCGGTTCAGGAACCGGACGGTGGATCCCGCCGTCACCGGCAGCACCCTGGGCTCGAACCCGTTGGTGGTCAGGACGACCGTCCGGCGCTCGGACTGCGGCCGGTTCCGGCTTCCGGACGCCGAGTTGCCTGTCGGCGCCGGGGTGCCCCGGGAGCGATCCGGAACGACGTAGATGACGGCGTCGGTGACCGGAGCCGCACGCGACGCGCTTGAGCCGGGGTTCCCGTCGGCGGTCTCGCTGGCTGACCCCGCGGCGGCGGGCAGCAACAGCCGGCCCCGCAGTTCGGCCGTGGTCGCGCAGCCCGAGCCCAGACAGACGAGGGCCAGCAGCCCGAGAAGGCTTCTCAGGCTCGGCCCTGCACGTGCTCTGGCCCCAGCCGATGGCATGCGCGTCCCCCGAGGCGGAGGCTCCGCCTGACCCCTGTCCTTTGGATATCGGCAAGCCGGGACCGCAAGTTGAAGCCCGCCATGAAACGCCGGATGCGGGGGCCAGACCACGGGTGACGATGTCGTCGGGGACTTGAAGAACTGAAAGCACCCGCGGAACCGTGGCGACGCGCCAGGGTCCGGAGATCGCGCTCGATCACGCCCGCCGTACGCTCCCGGGCATCCAGGAAGCCGGCTACGGAATCGCCTCCCGGCCGCATTCGTTGCTCGAGCGCTGCCGGCTGCTGCGGCGTCGGTTGCTCGATGAAGATCGGTTCGTCGCCGGCCCGCATGCGCGATCCGCCGCGCCCTCGCGCCCGGGTCAGGGCGCCGCTTTCTTCCCGAAGCCCGCCTCGAGCGGGATCCACAGTACTACGAGGAAGCTCGGCACCGTCGCGAGGATCACCCAGACGAAGAAGTGCCGGTAGCCGATGAGATCCTGCAACCAGCCGCTCCACATCCCGGGGAGCATCATGCCCAGCGCCATGAAGCCGGTGCAGATCGCGTAGTGGGCGGTCTGATGCTCGCCGCGGGCGATGTAGATCATGTACATCACGTAAGCCGTGAAGCCGAAGCCGTACCCGAACTGCTCGACGGCCACCCCGATCTGGATGAGCGGCAGGCTGATCGGCTGGGCGTACGCCAGGTAGATGAAGATCGCGTCCGGCAGGTGGATGGCCAGCAGCATCGGCCACAGCCACGCCCGGAGCCCATGGCGCGCCATCACCCACCCGCCGAGGATGCCGCCCGCGGTCAACGCGATGATGCCCACCGTCCCGTAGACGAAGCCGACCTGCGTGGTGGTCAAGCCCAGCCCGCCCTGCGCCCGCGCGTCGAGCAGGAACGGCGCCACCATCTTGACGAGCTGCGCTTCGCCGAAGCGGTAGAGGAGCAGGAAGAGCAGCAGGACGGCGATACGCGGCTTGCGGAAGAACGACCCGAAGGTGCGGAGGAACTCCTTGACGAAATGCGGGATCTCGTGGGCCCCGCCCACCCGGTCGGCCGCCGGCCGCGGCAGCACGCAGCGGTGCCAGAGCCCGAAGCCCAGGAACAGGATGGCCAGCCCGCCCATCGCCACGGACCAGGCGAGACGGAGGTCGCCGGTGCGGCTCTGGATCGTGCCGGCCAGCATCACCAGCAGCCCCTGCCCCGCGATGGTGGCGACGCGGTAGAACATGGTGCGCACGCCGACGAAGAAGGCCTGCTGCTTCTCGGTCGTCGCCAGCATGTAGAAGCCGTCGGCGGCGATGTCGTGGGTGGCGGAGTTGAACGCCAGCAGCCAGAAACCGGCGAGCGTCCACTG
>Ga0315275_10003007_pt1 | contig 15417 bp, 16 predicted proteins | sample YL17G03_0_MG_FD_205557 | JGI IMG/M metagenome (GOLD analysis project Ga0315275, IMG submission 205557) | Sediment microbial communities from Yellowstone Lake, YNP, Wyoming, USA - YL17G03_0 | ecosystem: Environmental > Aquatic > Freshwater > Lake > Sediment | place: USA: Wyoming | collected... | reverse complement strand
AAACGGAAGAGCATTAAATACTATGGATTGGAGCACTGGCGGTAGCACTTACGGAACGTGGCTTAATACATCTTGGACTAATAACATATTTTATAGTTTAGATAGCACTACTTACTCTTACACTGTCACAGGAACTGGTATGAATTCCACAGGAAACTTCTGGGACTATAACTTGTATTACTTAGAACCTGGCGGGTATGCACTATTTTCAAGATATAATAACCATAGCGGTTGTATATATACCACTCTTGCTGCCGCTTTGGTAGGAACTTGTAAAGCAAATTTGTGGAACTTGAACAGCGTTGAAGACGACCCTGAGTTCACAATTCCTAGTCTTATAGGTCTTACAGATTTAACTCCGGCAGAAGGAAGTCCTGCGTGCACTATGTCAAGCACGGGAAGTTATGTTGGAGCATTGCCTTGTGCAGGAGAACCACCACTCTCGCTTTCTATTTCAAGCGTTTCTTCAAGCAATGGACTAGGAGATAGTGATGCTAACTGGACAGTAAACTATAATGCTATTAGTTCAACTGGCAATACTACTATCTGGGGAACAACTTCTAGGAAAGCAATGTTTGTATTTACAGGAGATACTTCAACCATTCAAGAGTTGTCTAGTTACGCTGCTACTGGCGTTAATCTGGGAGCAACAATAACTAGAGCATCTTCTGGGGGATGGCTTGGTAGTGGTGCATATAACTTTTCTACCTGTGCAACAGATTGTTATTTGTCGTTTAATAGCGATAGTGCTACAAGATTAACAAATAATTTAACATTAGAAGTAATGATATATCCAAGAACTATAGATAATGAATACGTTATTGCTAAAAGAAGTTTGGGGAGCGCTGGATATAATATATATTTGTCAAGTAGCGGGTATATTGGAATTTATGGCACTGCTTCTTTCCAATCGCTAGGAAAAACATATACAGCAGGGACTTGGAATCATATAGTTGTTTTATTCAACACTAGCGGGACTGGTGCAAAGGCCTGTGTTAATGGCGTTTGTGGAAGTTGGACAAGTATGGGTGCATTGCCAGATGATTCTTCTGCAAACATTACTATTGGAGATAGACAGGCAGGAAGCAGCTCATATTTTGATGGATTAATAGATGAAACAAGAATTTATAATTATCAACTTACAGAAGCGCAAATATTAGAAAACTATAACGCATTAGTCGCAACCAGAAGTCCAATGTTAATATCTGGTATGACAATTATTGGAGAAACTTGGAACGTTACTCAATGGGCAACAGACGGAACAGACTATGTTTCTGATAGTGAAACTTTCTACATTAATAACCCGACTCCAGAACCTTGTCCTGCGAGTGCTGATGTATGCCTAGATGGAGTAGAGGCAAATCAAAAATACGAGTATGGGACTACTATGTCTTTACAAATAAATGTGGGGGGAGCAGAAACGATTACGGTTAGTTCTCCGGTTTTGGGTGTAAATGAATATTATGATGGATTAACAGAAGCTAATGATACTATAGCATTAGAAGTAGAATTAGATAACTATTATGATAATACTATGAATAAAACAACAAGCACTTCATTGTCCCTTAAAACAAATCAATCTATATTTTGGAATTATTCAAACTGGTATGATATAACTGGTTTAACGTTTAATCTATCAAGTTTCAACACAACAGTTATAAATCCTATGTTTTATCTTAATAATGTTTATAACAGATACTTGTTAGGGACTATTACTGGGGGATATTTGAAAGTGTCAACGTTCTGGGACGGAGCTAGCACAGATAGTCTATTCTTCAGTTCTTCAAATATAGAACAATATACGTATTTAAATATTAGCACTCAAACTGTTAAAAATTTGACGTTCTTGCTTGGAGGATTGGAAGCCGACCCAATAGAATTAGATTATTATCAGCCGTTCTTAACCAACGAAACATCAAATATTAGCACAGTAGTAACTGGAGCATATCCTACTTTCGTGCTTGATGATTTTGAAACCAATAGGTATGACGTTACTTCTTTAGGGTCTTTATCAATTAATACTTATAATGAGGGGCAATATTGGCACATATATGATTATCTATTATATGATGGTAAGCCAAACGGGCTCTATACTGATGATAATAGCGGGTTGGCTATTTATAATCTTGTAAACTTCAGAAATTATGATGTAATTGGAATAAATATGACTTGTATAAGTGGAGCTTCTGCTAGAGATTATGATAACTCTTATGTATTTGCGCACGGAATCGCTTACTGCGAAGCTATTGTTTCGCCCGATTTAATAGATGGTGAACCCAGAGTAACTCTTAGACAAACATATTCACACTCTTATAATGATGGAGTCTGTAAGTCTTATCTGGACGGAGTTTCTGACCCAACATACCCTTGCGGTCTTTCGTTTGGTGGAGTTATTCAATTAAAGAGATTGTCAGAAGGGTCTACAACTTGGTTGGTTTATGATGATGGAGTTAATACTAAAAATGTAACAATTCCAGATGCTACTATGTATATAGGACTATATGGGAGTTCCAGTATATCTTGTAATGACCATAGTCGCAATCTAGCTTGCTTTGCTAGCGCTTCGGTAGAAGGAAATATATATGATATTACATTAGGAGGAATTGGAACTACGGATTTAGGAAATAATGTTTATAATGGAACATTTAATGTCACAAGTGTGAATATATTCAATACCACAGATAATATAACAGCCGCCATATTAACTTCAACTACATACGATACTGACAATTCTGGAGAAATGATAAGCTATTATTTAAGTCCTAACAACGGAACTACGTGGGAAACAGTAGAGAGTGGACTATATCACGTATTTACAGCTCTTGGTAAAAATCTGAAATGGAGAGTAGTTGGAAATTCAACAGACACCACATATAACTATGGTATTGCAAAGTTAGAAATAGATATTTCTTCATCCAGTCCTGAGAATGTAACGATAGATATAGGAGACGATGGGACAAACGATGCTAATGTTTCTGGCGTATTAAATTATAGCACAACCATTAACATTACAAATTCAACACCATTCGATAATTATATAGATAACTATTGTTCGGATGATGATACTTGTATAATACCAATATCATTTTCAAGCGATGCTATTGGGGGAATAATCTTGTCCAATTTGAATGTGACATCATATCTTAATCCAATAAGTTTAAGAGGAAGTAACTTTACAACAACGGGCAATATGACAATTAGAGACGATACTTCATTCAATGTGACAGTAAACGATTGGAAATTATATCTTGCCGGAGACATAGATAACATACAAATTAATACTACATTTACATATTCAGATGCTCCTAATTTAATAGATACAAAGACGGTTAATATGTCTTATTCGCCATTTAACTTAACAAGCGCATATCCAACTCTTAATTTTATTCCATCATCATTAAACGCAAAGAATGTGCAACCATATGGGCAGAGCGCAACTATACCATATTGGAATGTTACAGCAATAACAACGCATCACATAACAGACTTCTTCATAAATGCTTATGAGGATATTCCGGTTTGTGCAATTCTTATTGCCACTAATACTTCATTAGGAACCCCAGTAATACTTACAGTGGCAGGACAGAAAATAGTAAGTTTAAGTGGTAATACTAACTCTGGAATATGGCATTATCTTAACTTAACAAGTTGTTCTTCTGGATTCCCAATAGATGTTATAATAAATTCTCTATGCGAAGGATGTGTCCAAACAATAGATTTTGATTCGTGGAGCGGAGAGGCAACACCATAATGGCCTATCGAACAACTACTCGGGCTAGAGGAGGTTTTGTATATACTCCTCTTGGAGACGTATTCTATCCAAAGTGGAAGATACTAATAACTGACGATTCAAGCGTAGTCCATACTATATCTGATTTCACTACAGGGACTGCAACTAACAATTTTTTAATTAGTGGAAGTTATACCAGACCAGTAACTACTAGCTTGGCAAGTGCTAATATTACTTTTGACAATTCAGATGGACAATTTACCAATACTTTCAATGGTGGAGAAGTTGTAGAAATATATGCTGATTATGGAAGCGCAACCACTCTTCAGTTTAGAGGAAAGATAGATAATGTTACTTATTCAATAGATAGTAGTGGAGGATTTGTTGTGGAAGCATCTGCTAGAGATTATCCAGAACTTGTTGATTGGGGAACTACTGGAAGAGCGGTTAGTTCATACGCCAGTATCATTCTATTAGACTTGTTTTATGAAAACTTTTCGGATATAAAACTGGACTTTTGGAATGGAACTGCTTGGAGTAGAGCAACTTATGATTATGATACTAGGACATTAACTTGGGACCCAGCAGCACCAACTTTTCCAACAACATCTATAACTACTTCTTGGCAAAACAAGAAAGGATGGCAAGTAATACAAGATATCTGTGAAAGAGCAGGATTGTCTTGTTATATGGATTATGATACTACTAATTCGACGTGGGTATTAAAGACCTTCATTACAGATGCAATAAAGAATAATGCAGAAGCAGTTACTTATGGTGGAAATTTAATTTCTTGCAATGACTTTGGACTAGATAATACTGGGATTTATAATAGCATAACAGTATTTGGAAAGCAAGAAAGTGACAATATAATATTGTTAGCCACAGAAGAAAGCAATACTTCTATTGCATCCTTATGGAAACGGCAAAAGGTTATAAACGATTCTGCATTGACAACTAATACTGAAGTTAGAGAAAAAGCCCAATCAGAATTAGCAAAGGGAATCCAATCATTATATACTGGTAAACTAAGAGTTGTTGGAATGAATACGTTAAAACCCGGAGAACAAGTTATGGTATTTATTCCGTTTATTCAAATATCAGGATACTATACTGTTAGTAGATATACTACAGAAATTAGTCTTAATGGAGGATTTGTGACTAGCTTGGATATTAAAAGAGAAAGCTATAAAGTAGCTAATTTATTTAAAGAAAAAATTAATGTAGAAGAAGAATCTAAAGCATATCTAAATCTTAATAATATGACAGATAGCTTTAATATTTATTTTGATGAGTCTCCCTCTCTTATTGAGCACTCTGGCACAGAAGAAGTAGATGGAAAGTTACAATTACAAACTGGAGAAGTTAACGGAATAGCTACTTCATTGGGTAACTCTGCTAGTTTTGTCGTTACTTCCTGTGAATTCAGAAGATATTCTAACTTTCCTGTAGATGCTAATGATATATATGAAGTAAGTAATGATAACGGGATTACTTGGGAAACTTATGATGTTAGTTCTGGAGAAATACATAATTTTTCATCTTCAGGGAGCGTATTAAAAATTAGAATAACTCTAAACAGAACATTATCAACAGATACGTCCCCAACGTATGAAAGCGTTGTATTATTATATAAATAAAAAGACTGAGGTAACATCGATGATAAAAGAAAAAAATGGCAATGGTAAAGAATTCAGAGAAATAAAAACTAGATTAGATTATGTTGAAAAAGGAATAGAAAAGACGGAATTAGCTCTTAATAAAAGGCTTGAGGGTATGAACGAATTCAGAGAAGCTTTAAAAGACCAATCATCAAAATTCATCACTAGGCAAGAAATGGAAGACAAATTACAAGTTTTATGTGTTAAGTTAGAGGCTTTGCAAAGGCTTATGAACATAGGTATAGGGATTTTTATAATGCTTCAGATAATACTTGGGATAATATTAGCAATTGTTAAATAAAGATGAGGTGATTTAGATGGATTGGACACAGTTGTGGCAAATAGTTGCTGTTCCAGTAGTGAGTGGATTATTGGGATGGTTTCAGAATGCTGCACAAGATGGAAAGTTCACAAAATACGAGATTTTAAAGGGACTAGAAACCATTATAAGAATGGGTGCTCCTGGTCTAGCATTGTGGCTTGTGGGGAATGGTATAGGAATCGATATACAAGGATACGTTGCTGCGGCAATACCAGTAGCAGTGTATTGGTTATACAAGATATTTAACGCAACTCCTGCGCCTGTAGAACCATCAGTATAAGAACATTTTTTAACGCTCTGAGGCCACTTTCCGTGGCTTCTGAGCCACTTTTTCTATTAGAACGAGATATTCTATGGCTAACGCTATAAGTGGCTTAAAACACATCAGAAATGAGTCCTAGAACCTATTTAGAATCTGTTATCATCAAATCGTGGTTTACGATGCTTTGCATAGCATTCGCGGCAGTAAACTGGTCTATCTGCTGCCGGCACAAAAGGAACTTCTGTTTCCTTCTGGCAATCTGAACATATGCACTTGTGCATTTCTCTATTAAAACTATCCATTTTTATTAATCGTCCTCTTTATATTATATTTCTAAAAAACTAAAAAAAAGAATTTAATAGTGGTTATTTCTAACCACTATTTACTTGAAGCTTACTAAAGCAAATACTTGTTCGTCAGGGACTGAGAACTCAAACTTCTCATTGTCGCTGAAGTCACTTACTGCTTTAACTCTCATACCAACCGTGTTGATATATGCTTCGTCGTCTCCTAATGGGACGAGTCCTGCGCCACTCATATCAGCCCAAGCGTGCTTGAATAGTTTGCCGAATGCCAACAGCTTCTTAGCTGAGTCATCAACAGCATATATCCTAGTAGCGTCTGCTGTTATGAAATAGTCTGAGCCTTCAATAGCGACTGGGTTAGTTAATAATACCAAATCGTTACTGTCGTCTAAACCATATATCTTACCAGTTGTAAGTTCTACATACAACTTAACGTAGTTCTCTGTTCCTTCCTCGAATTTACCAGAAAGCCTAATGTAGTCAACACTATTCTTTGTTGCTTTCTCCATTTTAATTGGAGTATAGTCTTCTTTTGTTAATCCGTCGAACTTCATAACTACATATCCATACGGGAGTTCAAGCGTTTTTCCATATGCAAAAGCGTTGTAATCTTCATCAACGTCGTTGCCTTCGAACACTTGATTAAGTCTTATACCAAGTTCCTTGTCTGCTCCACAGATAGCCCATACCCAAATTGAGTCCTTTGTGAACTCATCTCCATCAGTATAGGTTTCTTTGACATCGTTTCCGACTCTAACTGTAACCATTCCCATCCTATTATTATACAGGACTTCTGAAAGGTATATGTCAATTCCATTAAAGCTTCGTGTCTGTCCTTCGGAGAAAGTCTTGGCAACGCCATCATAAGCTATTTCAGCGTCTCCATCATTTCCAACAAACAAGACAAGCAGTTCTTTGCCGTCTATAATCTTAGATTCTCCCTCTTTAATGGTATATTCTGTTCCTCTCCTTACAGTTATTTCGTTTCCTACCCATTCTGTTATTTCAATAGGTTGTCCTAAGAAATTAACATCTAAGTAGTTGTCATCTACACCAATGTCTGCGAGCACCAAGTTGTCGTCAAACATAACCTTATACTCTATGCCTCCTTCTGGCACAGTTAGGAATGCTTCCCCATTGTAATCGTCTTTGTTGTTCGCTATTTTCATTCCGCCAAATGTGGCTAGCTCTTCAACGTCGTATTTGTCTCCAGCAAAACTAATTTCACTATCGACTAACTTAGATACTTCCCTATCGGAAAGCACTATTAGGTCTACTAACTTACCGATTACAAGGTCATCCACCTGGTAAATGCCCTCTAACTCCGCGGCAGTTTCTTTAGTCTGGGCTAGTTCTTTTTCTAGCTCTGCCTTGGCTTTTTCAAGCTCTGAAATCTTAGATTGTGCTTCAGCAGTTTTACCTGCTTCTGTATTTACTTGCGCAGTCAACGAACTTATCTGGCTGTTAAGTCCAGTTAATTGCGTTCCCAATGCACCAATCTTGTCATTCAAAGCTGATACGTCTTTGGCTCTTTGCGCTTCTAGCTCAGCCTTTTGTGTCGCTAATAGTGAGGCAACTTTGTCATCTGAAGCTCTATTTGAGCCCCAAATAGCCAAAAATGCCACAGCAATCAGCAATACAATGGAGACTGCAACTAGAGTTGTTGTGCGTTTATCCATTCATATCACCTTTGTGTGTTTTTTCTCTAACAATAGGGACATCCCCACACATATAGATTTTTGTCTATAAGAATAAGAATCCCCTATTAATTAGCATAATATCATTGTTAAGATATTAAGTATACTATGGTTCTTCTGGTATTTAAATGTTTCGGTTATTCTTGCGGCTTTGGGTCAAATCCTTAGCTTTGGGAGCACAATATTGCTTCAAAACACTCCAAAACCACATAGTTTTTACTTCTTTTGGCTCTAAATCCAAATTATGTAACCCATAATCAGAAAGTTCTTCACTCATTTTGGCTCTCCGTATAGTTTTTTGTATTCTGATAGCTTCTTTACCATATTCATAAAGTCTGAAAATTTGAGAGAACAGTATCTTTCTGTATTGTTCCTTCTAAAAACAAGCAATGGAATCAAGTCTTTATCCCGATTATCTTGCTCAGTTTGTTTAAGAGCTGACCATATGTTAAGAGATTCCTGGCATTTTGCTTCAATTGCAAACGGAACGCTTTTTATAGCTTCTTCTGATAGCATAATGTCCTTCCCAGAACACCCCATTGGCAAACTAACTACATCCCTAGGACTAAGTTCTGGGAAATATGCCAATATTTCAGCAACTATCTCTTGCTGTAGGCGTCTTCCCTTAGCTTTGCACGTTGAAGTTTTCATCTTTGCCAGATAACCTAACAGTTATGTCTATTCCTTCTCCGCTTTCTATCTTCTTAATAACGGTTACAGGTCTAATTGTGAAGAAAAATCTTTTTATTTCCATCCTGTCTTTTTCGTCCAAGCTGTTAATCCAACCTGTAAGAATAATGGTTTCCTTCATAGGATTTATGGTTTCTGCAATAGCAAGAAACTCTTCCCAATTAGATGCTCCATATGTTCGTTCTTTCTTTGTCAATTCTCTCACCCAATATAGCTACTATCTCCTTTATCTATCTTTCCTGGCTTTGCAGGAAATCCAATGGGACCCCTTGCGCCAGCCATTATATTTGCTTGAATATCTGGAGGAAGGTCAGCTATTGGTAACTTTATTCTAAGAATTTCATTAGCCAATTCTTGAGGAGTGGGAAAGTTCTTTATTTCTTTCTCCAAGATAGCTATCTTCATTCTTAGATACATAAGATATGCTCCGACACATATGCTCCCTGCCGATATTGCTATAGTTTCTATAGTTGTCATAAATTACACCTTATACTTTAATTTAAATGCTATGAAACCCAGGCTTTTCTACTGATTTTAGTTTTTGATGAACTCGTTCCAAAATCTGAACATCTCTTTTATTATGAATTTCTATGTATTCTAAAGACTCTGGATGCCCAACACTAGCCAGTGCCCAGATATGTGGAGATAGTGGAGTTTTCTTTATAGTAACTCCAATAGCGTCTGCAATAGAATCCAGTCTATTGTTGTGAAGCCTTAATTTATACTTAGCAATAGGGTATGTGTCTTGTATAAACATTTCCATATTTCTAGGTAATCTATCTTGCAATCCGTGACTGAAAGCTCTAGTCCTTATAAATGGGACATCAAATCTTCCATCTGCTCCATAATGTGTGTATAATACATCATATTTTTTAAACGTTTCCAATAGTTCTTCCACTATTCGTTTATCGAAGTTGTAATCAAATATTTCTTTCTTCGTTATTACAGAAGAAAAGTATTCATTCTTTCCCGCTGTTTTTATATACCAACTAAGAATCATACCAAAGTCCCCGTTAAGATTACTTGCTTCAATATCAAGATACCCCACCCTTAAAGTTTTCATAGATGCTTCTCTTAATTGCTCGTAGCCAGATTCTCTCATATGCCTAATCTTAGTCATCATTGCTTCATAAGTCCTGCTTGGATTTATTTTTTTAAGTCGTGGAAATAACGTAATTGCTGTCATATTTCCCTTAAAATACTTCCCAAGTTCTCTCATTTCTTCATCATTCCATCTTTCTGTCATTTTTTTAACCTCGATTCTTTAAACATCTTATTTTCATTCTCTAATTGTCTTATAATATCACGAGAACGCAATGCTTCGTGTTTCCAAACTGCAACTTCGGAACCAGACTTTTCAGCCATTGCCTTCATCATTTTAACATTATTTTCTGCTACACGTCTATCTTGTCTTTCCTTTTCTAGCAATGACATAAGCTCTTTAATTTCATCACCTTTTGTCTTATTCATTTTCCCTTTCCTTGTCTTCCATTAACTTTTCTTGAATTTTCTCTAATGGATGAACTTGCCCGCAATGTGAACAAAAATCTCTGAGTTCCCTGCAAGTAGGAGAAGAATAACGAGCTAAGTTATTCAATATATAATTCCACTGAGATGAACAATTTCCACTCTTTATGTGTTCCCTTTCTTCATCTGTTAAAATAGATAAATATATAAACTTTGCATCATTTGTTTTATGTGCCGACAATAAAAATCTGGCTAAAAGGAATCTTGTTCTGTTCCCCTTATTCTTCATTGCCATCATAACCTTTATGCACGGAGGATACAAATCATATGCCCCATCAACATCTGGTAAAGCATTAGCAAGTTTAATGTGCTTTGCTTCTGATATGAAATCTGGATTAATCTCTTTTGCCCAATATTTCATAAATAATATGTTTAAATGGTGACTATTCTGTATACAATTTAAACTATTCTTAACAACTTCAGTATAAGACATTTTTGGCTTTATAACGACAGAATACATTTTATTGAACATATTAATAGAGCCAACTGAAATTTCTGTATCGTTTATTTTTTCATCTAAGTCTAGGAAATTAAAATCTGGAGATTGTCCAACACTCATCTTCCCTATGTTTCGTAAATGCTTTCTTAATATCTTTATAAAGTTATCGGCTCCGCCGTATCTTGTTATAGTGGAATTTGCGTTAACGTCTCCTGAAGGGACTATAGCATAAGCTTTAATACTTATACCATCAAATGCCCACGTAAATATGTCGGGATATACCGTTTCTATTGCTCTAGCTTCTTCAAGATTTTTAAGCAGCAACTGTAAAGGATTGTCTATTAGTTGCATTTCCATTTTTGGTTTTAAATCAAGCACAAATAATAAATTACCGTTCTTATATTCTATGCTTCTATGAATTTCGTGCTTGTTAAGGTCTATATTTACAATATCTTCTCCTTTAAGAATCTTTCCAAATTCTTCCTTTCCATTTGAAGGATATTTTACCATAAAAAACTTGGCGTCGGTGCAAAATTCATTTATATAATCTATTTGTTTCCCCATTATTTTCCCTCAAAATCCAAGAGTTTGTTGCTTTACTTCTTTAATATTTTTCCAGTCCCATTCCCATCCCTTAACTCTGTATATATCTTCAAGTTTCATCTTAAATATTCTTTCCATAACTTTATCCCAATCTGGAATAAACCCATCTGGAATCTTTTCTTCATACGTTATTACGCTAGTGTTTGGATATCCAGGAGGGACCGCACGTATATACATAAACTTTGGCTTATCTCCTCTTGAAAATCTAGTTCCTAAATACTTATTGCTATAAAGCGCTCCATTAACTATTGGTCCCGCTGTCTTATATGCCAACAAAGATGCCTTAATTCTCTTTGGAAAGCCAACTTCAACTTCTGATACTTTCCCAGAAATTATGTTGTCGTATATACTTTTTAAATATGCGTCCACATCTGTTCTTTGCTTCTTCCTTAATATCATATCTAAAACAGTCTCTTGTATCTCCCTTGCTATACGAGGACTATCGCTCCTGACTGCATCGAACCCAGTATATTCTATTTTATCCTTTACTATTTTACCATTAATCCAATATGGTAGAACGGCATATTTCTTTTTGGCTCCCCCTTCTTCATTTCGCTTAGAAACAAATATTATTGATTTATAAACTTTTTCAAATTCCATTTCTATATAGCAAGTCTCTCCTCCGTGTTTCTTTACAACTTCCTCAAAAGACTTATTAACAGAATCTAATAATTTTTTGCTATCTGAAATTATGTCAAAAATTGTTGTTTTATTAGAAACGAAACAACACGAATCTGTATCTGAGTATATTACTTTGTATCCCTGTTTAGTAATGAATTCATTAATCCAAATACTTAGTTCTCTTCCCATAGTCGTTATTGCGTTTGCAACTTCTTTCTTATAAAGTCTACTGTTAGGATAACCAAGGTAACCAAACATAGCATTCATCAACACTTTTATAGCGTATTGTTTATAATGATACACCAATCCCTCAGTTTCGTTCCCGTTAGCATATGCAAATTTCATTTTCTTCTTATAAGAGTCTCTTTCTTGCTGAAGATTTGTCAGCACTTTTGGAATAATCCCTGCTCCCCTATTAAATCCTATTCCTTCACTTATTTGTATTTCTCCTTTTGGATTGAAAGTTTCATAACCAATATTGAAAGTCTTAATTATTGCCGGATACATCCCCTTAACATCATAAACTACAGCATTTTCATACACTCCGGGAACTGGCTTGAATACGAATGCTCCAGAAAACTTTTCTTCATCTCCAGTCTTTCCTGGCTTACTTGGGAACACAATCTCTCCCTTACAAGTTCTGAGCAATAACCCATCTATTAAAATGGAAGTAAAATAAATTTGTCTTAACTGAGCACAGGCTTTACATCTTAAACTATTAAAGAACGTTATAACATCTAGTTTATCGTTTATTTCTTTAACCAATCTAACATCCAAAGCATTATATTCTGCTAACTTTTCTGGCGTTTTTTCCCACATCTCAGAGAAAGTTTCTTTGTGCTTCATCTTTCCCTTACCAAGAACTTTATTGGCAGTATATTCTAAACTATAACTTTCTGCTTGTCCCTGATTAGACATCTTCCTATATTGTTCGTATGCTCTCATCATATCAAAGACTATTCGTCCCTTAATTGTGACTTCTTCATACTTATCATTTATTGAAACTTTCCCAATTGGAGAAAGCTTATTAGATTCTATACCTAATCTGTCCATTCTTCCTAATAAATACATCAAGTCAAACTTTTCACAATTCCATCCAGAAATAACATCGGGGTCGTATTTAATTAGATACCCCAAAAATGCTTCAAGTAATTCTTTCTCAGAGTCGTAAAGCTTCAAATCAGAAGTTTCTTTCAAGTCCCCTTTATAATCAGGATATTTCCACATCAATACTAAGCAATTATCAGTAAAACTATCTAAGAGAGAAATACAAGTTATTTCTTGATTTGCAGATTTAATATCTGGCAATTCTTTATGAGTATTCAATTCAATATCAAAATACAGGATTCTTAATGGATATGGCTCTATTTCTCCGATTTCGTCTATTATGTATCTTTGGGCGAAAAGTATGTCTGCTTCAAATGATTTCTTAAATATTTCTCGAAGGTCTGCAACATCAGATGACCGTCTAGCATAGATTTTCTTAACTGGCTTTCCTAGTATACTGGTATACCCCTTTTCCACACCAGTAATCCTAAAGTCTATGGGGACTTCTTCAGATTCAAGAACGTAAAAATAGGGACGAAAATCAGATATTCTTTTAGTATACTTTATTCCGTCTTTGTCTCTACCAAAGACTAAGATATCCGTATTCCTATCATTTTGTTCGCTTTCTACGATAAACAACTTCTCACCTATACTTGTTCAATATGAACTTCTTTCTTACATATGGCACAATAAAATACTCCTGATAACTTTTCTTGGACTATCCATCCATTATAACAGTGAGGACATAATGCTAGTCCTTTTTCTTTCTCTTCATTTGAATATTTTGTCAGCATAAACAAATTTTCCCTTAATGATTATTGGAACATAAAGGTTGTAAATTCCTTGTTCCCTAACATACATTATTCCAAATCCGTGAACCCATCGATTTGGTTTTCCATACTTAAACTCTGGCGCTCTATTACAAAGGCAACCAATGCTTTGTGCTGAATGATAATCTACTGGGTCTTCCATATGAACTTTCGTGAACATCTGAACATCGTGCGTGTGCCCGTAAGCAACGCTTTTATCAAATGCTTGGCTTGTTTGACTTGCGTGATGTTTGCCAAGATAGTTGCCGTGAAACAATGTCAATTTTCCAACTTTATGCATTCCACGATAATGATTTCCATCTTTAACTACTTTGTAAGGAATCCATTCCCAACCCTTCTTTTTGAGTTCCAACGCATTCTGGGGCTCTAATAAACCTTCTAATTGAGGATTAGTATTTATTAACTGTTCTGCCCAATCTTCGTGATTCCCCCCCATATAAACTTTTTTGCATTTAGCACCTACTAATTTACTTAATGGGTCTAAAATTTCTTTATTAAATGAATCATAATCGAATAATAATCTTTTCCCTTCAAAGTGTCTAATATTTTTCTTTTCCTGCTTCCAATGGTCAATGCTACGCATTTCCATAGCGTCCCCGAGCAACACTATTTCATCGGGTTTAAAATAACTAACGAAATCAAATACTGCGCTCATAGCAGGTTTGTCGTGATACGGGTGATGAATATCTGGCAAGATTACAATTTTTTCTAGCTTCTCTACATTTTTTGGTGTTACTGTCATCTTTAAATCCCCCCAAAGTTGTTAATCCTAGTGCTTTTCTTTCTCTGTTATCATATGCGTAATGTATTGCTATTGTTTCTTTAAGCTTATCAATGTCGAGCAATCTAATGCTTTTTCTTAGTTCGTTACCTGTCCATCCAAAAAAACGACAAATATCATCATAGAAAAACTCAATATTAGACTCCTCCTTGGAAGCACTTGGAAATTTCATAAAATGCTTCACTCTATTATTTAATGTCATTACATCTATTAATACTTTTCGGTTTGCATACTTGAACTTGTAATTAATGGCTTGGCACATTTCTATATTGTAGATACTTCCCGATAACCATCTAAGTAATGGGACGAAGAACTCTTCGTTGGGGACTATCCCGCTTATTATCTTCTTATATTCATCTGTTATTTGTCCCATTAAAACAACTCTGATAGTGTTTGTATCTTTGTAGGAATATTCTTCCACATAAATTCTGCTCTAAACTTGTCCTCGGCTTTATCCAAACCATTCTTTAGAGCATAATCTATGAACTTTAGTGCTATTTTAGTAGATTCGGGGAATTCTTTGCTTCCTAACACATAATTCTTCAAATCCTCAGCAGTTTCAAAAGAATCAAAAAATTCCATTTTCTTAATCTCCCAGAACAAGTTGTGTAGCGTGACGAAATTTGAATCTTCAATCATACGTTCCATAGAGATATTCTGGCATATTGGACACGGACAGAATTTATTAGATTTGAGTTTCCCTTTAGCCATCTTACCAATGCTTAATCTTTCCATAAGAAATGCAGGATTACGCATATCAGCCATAATCCCCTCTCTACCATACTTGGTAGAATCAAAACTAATAGACTTAACCAGTCCCAATTTACCGATATAGTAAATAATTGGTAAATTCTTATTCCCTGTAAGTCCAAGGAAGTGGAATCTCTTGTTTGGTAAAGTCT
>Ga0315275_10003005_pt1 | contig 15419 bp, 14 predicted proteins | sample YL17G03_0_MG_FD_205557 | JGI IMG/M metagenome (GOLD analysis project Ga0315275, IMG submission 205557) | Sediment microbial communities from Yellowstone Lake, YNP, Wyoming, USA - YL17G03_0 | ecosystem: Environmental > Aquatic > Freshwater > Lake > Sediment | place: USA: Wyoming | collected... | reverse complement strand
GAGGAGCTGGGAAAGTAGATGTTCGGGAAAAAGAAGGAAGAGAAGAAAGACGACGAGCTGAAGAAGGCCGATGAGGAGCAGAAGAAGCTCGAGGCGATTGCAGCAGCCGAGGCCAAGGAGCCGAAGGAAGCCAAAGACGAAAGCCTGGAGGGGCTGAAGAACATGGGAGACATGGGCTCACCCGGGGGCGGCGAACCGAAGGAGGAGGCACCCCGGGAAGAAATGGAACAAGAGGAAGAGAATATCGAAGAGACGCACAGAAAGGAACCGAAAAAAGATGCCCATCATCCGAAAAAAGCGGAAGCTGAAGAGAAAGATGAGGCCGGGCCTGAAGAGACGCACGAGAAGAAAAAGAAGGCGGACCCCGAGACGCTCAAGCTCAGGAAGCAGCTGGAGACGCAGAAGGACACCATAAAATCCCTTGAGAAGGAAAGGGGAGAGGCCATGAAGAAGAGCGACGAGCTCGCAGAGCTCATCGAGGACCTTTCCAGCGAGGTGAAGGAAGTCAAGTCCTCTTCCAAGAAGGAAGTTGCGCAGCCCGCCATCGACATCGAGCCCAGGCTGAGGGAGCTTCAGGAGAAGATGGGCTCCCAGATTGGCGAGCTGAAGTCTGCCATACAGTCCATGGCTACCAAGGGCGACGAGGACAAGGAGGGCGAGGAACAGGTCGCCGAGACCATGAAGAAGATGTTCGACAAGAGGCTGAAGGAGCTGACCGACAAGCTCGAAGATGTCAGGCCCCAACCCTCCGGGAAAGATGAGGGTGCACGCCCCGGGGAAGTCTCCGGAGGCCTGATGGCCATGGGCGGCGGCATAGAGTTTCAGAACGAGATAGACAAGCTGAAGAAGTCCATCAAGGACATTGCCACGCTCATGGACGCCTTCAAGGAGGAGGCAGAGAACAGGTTCCTTGCCATAGACAGGGAGCTTGAGACGGTCGAGAAGCTGCCGGACCTGGAGGACAAGATGGAGCAGTTCGAGAAGAAGCTCGGCCAGGAGAACGTGCAGAAGCTGAGAACGCTCATATCATCTGCCGACGACATCAAGCAGGAGTTCATACCGCGCACAGTCAAAAGGGCCGTTGAGGAGAACCTCGACCCGTTCTCCAAGAGGGTGAAGGGCATCGAGGATGCCCTCGAGAAGACCAACGCGAAGACCCAGGGCATCGCCGGCGAGATGGACACGGACAAGAAGGAGATCAAGACCCTTTGGAAGTTCGAGGACAGGATTTCCAAGCTGGAGGATGGCATAGCTGAAATCAAGAAGATCATTTCTGAAACCAGGGCGTCGATAAGGGATCTGGACAAGGCGCACCAGAAGGCGACGGAGGAGAAGATAAAGGAGCTCCTGCCAAAGATGCTCGAGGCCGAGGCCAGCAGCCTGAAGAAGGAGTTCGCCGGCAGGTTCGCCTTCATGGACGACAAGCTGGATTCCGCCGAGAACACGGTTTCAGAATCCCGCAAGGAGATAAGCGAACTAGCCGTGCTGAAGGGCGAGGTCGGCAAGATGGATGATGAGATGGTGAAGCTCAAGGAGATGGATGAGAAACTGCTCAACAGGATAAATGCGCTGAAGGCGGAGGATGCCGATCTGGAGGACAAGATAGAGACACTGAAGACGCCAAAGGAGATAATAACCGAGCTCGACAACAAGACCAAGGACATCCTTGAGATACGCGAGTTCTTCGTCAGGAGGGCCGACGGCCTTGAGGACATGATAAAGAAGCTGGACACAAGGGCCGTGCCGGTGGAGAAGATCAACGAGAAGGTCGACTCGCTCCTTAAGGAGATAGCAGGGCTGCGCGAGGCACACACAAAGCTCGAGCAGAAGACCGAGAGCGAGAAGAGGGAGCTGCATGTGCTCATAAGGCAGCACGCCGAGGAGAAGAAGCATCTTGAGGAGAAGCTGAATGAGCAGAGGGTGAGGATATCAACTCTGATAAAGGAGTTCAGGTGAATTGATGGCTGACGAGATAAGCGAAGTCGCGGTAGAGCTGAAGAGGCTGAGGGAGGAGGCCGAGCGCCAGAAGTCATTCGCGAAGGACCTCAAGAAGGAGAACGAGACCCTCCAGAGCAGGAACGAGTATATCGTCAACAAGCTGAAGGAGGCGTCCTATGTCTACGGGGAGGCCGGCAAGAGGCTGCTCTATTTCATCAACAACCAGGTGAACCCGGTCACCGAGAGGCTCAACCAGATGGATGCCGGCCAGAAGAAGATCATGGCAGAGGAGAAGTCCATAAGGGAGCTCATCGGGGCGCTGGACAAGGCGGTGAAGGACAGCGCGCAGAAGACCGAGTCAAGGGTCAATTCACTGGGGCAGACCATTTCCTCCTTCGACACGAAGAATTCCACAGCTATAAAGGCCTCGCTGAAGAAGATGCAGAGGTCGGACGAGGCCATTGACGCAAAGATTGCTGCAGCGGCCGCTGGCCTGGAGAACAGGCTCGAGTCGTTGAAGGTTTCCACTGACAGGAAGACATCGGCGAAGATGTCGGCATTCGAGAAAGTCCTTGAAGGGAAGATGAACATGCTGAAGGAGAGGAGCCTGCTCATCGGGAAGGACATAGAGGAGCTGAGGAAGCTGGAATCCGGCGTCAGCGGGCTTGAGGGCAGGGCACAGGAGACCATAGCGCACCTCACCCAGACCAAGCTGGACATAGGCAAGATGGAGCAGCAGCTCAAGGGTGCAGTGGCCGGCATAAAGGCCGACGTGAAGAAGGAGACGGATGCAATCTCCATTGATGTTGAGAAGAAGGTGCTCACATTCGCCTCGGAACTCAAAGCCGCCGACGAGAAGAACCTCGGCGCAATCAGGCTTGAGCTGAACAGGAACAGGGAAGACCAGGAGAAGGCCATTTCACTTTTCGAGACCAAGGTCATGTCCTATGAGAACGTCCTGAACCAGAAGATGCAGAAGGCCGAATCAGAGATAAAGAAGGAATCCCTTGCATTCGTTGGCAGCGCGGAGAAGAGGCTGAAGATGCTTGAGAAGAGCTTGGAGGCCAGCGGCAAGAGCAGCACGGATTTCGAGCGTGCCATAACGGCCAAGATGTCCTCTATGGAAACCAGGCAGGCCGCGCTCTCCGGCGAGGTCGAGAACCTCAAGGGCATGAAGGCGAAGCTTGCGGACCTCGTCAGGCAGGCGGAGCTCGCCCAGCAGAGGATTGACAAGAGGTCGGCGGCGCTCAATGAGAACATCGAGGTCTTCAGGGACAAGTTCGAGAAGAACAGGATAGTCATCGCAAACGAGCTGGAGAAGATAGACAAGAAGATCGACCAGAGGGTCAGGCTCGCCAGCTCGGAGCTCGAGAAGCAGAACGCCGGCGTGATGGCGAGGATGAGGGAGGAGTTCCTGTCCGACGTGAATTCGATTGGCTCCAAGTCTGACATGCTCTCAAAGGACATAGACGGCCTGAAGGCAATGGGGCAGGACATCAAAAGCCTCGAAGCCGGCATAAAGGAGAGGGAGGAAGCCGCGACTGCCATGAAGAACGAGGTGAAAAACCTCCGCGCCCTTGCCACGGTCGTAGGGACGCTGCAGAAGGAGGTCGCGGGCCTTGGCAGGAAGGTTGATGACATGGGGCACTCAGTCGAGAAGGTATCCACAGTCACGGCATCGAGCCTCGAGACGGAGGCACTCAGGATAAGCAAGGACATGGGGTCCACGGCGGCGAAGCTCAAGGCCGACATGAAGGACATGATTTCTGCTGAAAAGGAGAAGTTCGCAGGGCAGAGCGCCGACCTCAGCACCAGGTATGAGGGAGTGAGCCAGAAGGTCGAGGATGCCGCCGCGAGGCTGTCAGGGCTGGCCGGCGAAATCGGGAGCACGAAGGAATTCTCCGCAGCCAACAGGAGGCAGATAGGCGAGCTCGAGAAGAGGATGAAGAAACTGTCAGCCGAAATAGTCGGATGGAAGAAGGAATACAAGATGGAGCTCAACAAGCTGCTGAAAGAGATAGAGGGCTGAAATGGACACCTTCAATAAGATCAGAAGCGGGATAGGCGAGCTGAAGAAGGAAAAGGAAGATTTGAGGACCAGGTACCAATTTCTCTCAGGCGAGCTCGGAAGGATAGTCGAGACCAATACAAAAGAGATAAGGCTTTTGCACCAGCAGATTGCTGCCCAGGCCCAGGCGCTCGCAGCCGCGGACGCAAGGATACGGAAGATGGAAGAGGGCATGAAGGGCTCGGAAGCCAGGCTCTCGACGCAGATTTCTTCCCTGGGCAAGCAGTCCGGGGATTACAGGGAGGCGCTGACTGAGGTAGGCCAGAGGATACAGCGCGCCCAGAGCACGGCAGAGGGCGCTACGAAAGGCATCGCGCAGGACAGGGAGTACGAGAAGTCCATCACGAAGCATATTGATACCCTTCAGAAGAGGATAGGGGATCTGGAGTCCCTCAGGGAGAGGGTTGCTGAAGTCAGCAAGAACGCCGATGTCCTTTTCAAAGGGGTCGGCGACTTGGAAAAGCTGAGGAGCGAGGTCGCATCGGTCCAGGAGAAGACATCCGCGCTTGACGCAACGATCACAGGAAAGGCGGACCTGCTGGAGAGCAAGCTGTCCCCGGACATAACGGCGCTCAGGAACGGCCTTAAGTCGGGTTCCCAGAATGTCGTCAAGCTGCAGAGCGCAATGGAGAAGGTCGCGCTGGAGCTGCAGGCGATAAAGAAGGACATGGTCTCGGAGCGGGAGAGCATAGGGCGCGTCAGGGAAGGCACTACGGAGAACAGGAGAAGGCTGGAGCTTGTCGGCACGCTGCAGACGAAGATAAAGAACCTCGAGGATCTGAAATCGGAGCTCGTGAAGGGCGTAGAATCGCTGAAGAGCTTGACGAACACCATGGCTGCGCTCGAGCAGAGGACCAGGGATGTGGACGCAAGGCTGACCAGTGCGGACAAGGCGCTCGAGGCGAAGGTGCTCGAGAAGGGCGGCCTGCTGGAGAAGATGTTTTCCGAGAAGACAAGGGCAATGGAATCCCAGATGCAGGAAAGGCTGAAGTTCCTTGAGGCGAACCTCACGGAGAGGGGCAGGACCATGGAGACCAGGATTGTGGAAGGCGGCAAGCAGATGGAGATGAAGGTCTCGACGCAGCTTTCCGAGATGGAGAAGGGCATCACCGTTCATGTTTCAGGAATGCAGAAGATGAAGAAAGAGGTTCAGGCAGCGAAATCCGGGATGAGGTCTTTGGAGAACAGCTCGGCAACGCTTCAGGCTGGCATGGCGGAGATGAAAAAGTCGCTGGCTTTGAACTCCGCCGCCTTGACAAAGATGGACGCTGGCCTTGGAAGGAAGATGGCACTTGATTTGCAGTCGATGAAAAAAGATATGACGGCAACAAGTGAAAAACTGGCCACGCTAACCGGTGAAATAGCCGGCACAAAAACAAAGGTTCTGGTACTGGACAAGGCGCAGACAAGGCTGAGGGATGTTGAAAAGCTGCAGAAGTCCCTCGCAGCCGAGCTGAAGGAAGCCAGGGCGATGCAGAAGGACATCACGGAACTGGGCCATGCCATTGATTCACTCAGGACGGAACTGGGCAACAGGGAGGCGGTCCTCGAGACAAAGCTTGACAATGCGGCGACATCGATCAGGAAGGACACCGGTTTCAATTCCGCCTCCATATCCAGGATCGACTCCGAGGTCAAGAAGTCCTCCTTGGAGATGCAGTCCCTCAGGAAGGACCTTCAGGCCGGGCTAAGGGAGATTGCAAGGGCCCAGGGCGACGCTGCCCAGACCCACAAGAAGCTGGGGGAAATCGAGAAGCTCCAGATAAGGCTTACCGAAATCGAGAACTCCAAGGACGCCATGAGCGCTGCCATGGAGTCCCAGCTGGAGGACAAGATAAAGTTCCTTGACACGACGCTCAGGCAGAAGGCTGACAACATCGAGATTGCCCTCGAGGAGAAGACCAGGGGCGTGCTCTCAAAGCTTGATTCCACGATAGCCGCCGTCAAGAAGGAGATATCAGCCAACGCAAAGGCGACCGAGGCAGTTAAGGGAAGGCTCGACTCGCTCGCGAGGTTCGACGAGCGGCTGGGCAGCATGGAACAGGACAAGGAGGAGATAGCGAAGAGCCTCTCATCGCTCCATGGCCTGAGGGCGGCGCTCTCGGAGAGCAGCGAGAAGGTGAGGAATGTCGACAGGCAGCTGGCCGAGATGAAGTCCGGGCTCTCCAGGGACATGGCCGAGATAAGGGGGCAGATAGATGTGGCGAAGACAGAGAAGAGGGACAAGTTCGACTCCGCGGTAAAGGCCTTCCTGACATCAAGGGCCGACATCAGCAACGGCATGACAGCACTCAGCGTGAAGCTTTCCGAGATGGAGAAGAGGGTGGACGCGTTCAGCCGCATGGCCACCAGGATAGACCTCATTGAGAAGAAGATGGACAGGCTGACCGAGAAGAGCACGGAGATAAGAAGAGACGTGGACCATCTGGAGAGGAAGGGCGGCGGAGAGGAGAAGGTGCTTTTCGTGGACCTGGACAGGGAGAGCGAAGGCGTCTGACCTCCTGAATCTGGAATATTTTTAGAAAATCGAAAAACCAATGGATTTTATGGAAACATACACGCTGGTTGTGATGGGAATTGCGACGCTGTGCTTTGCCGCTGCAGGCGTTTATCTGCGCATGCTGCGCAAAAGGTCGGAGAATGCCGCACCCGAGCTTTTCCTGAATCCGTACACGAAGCATAAGCCGAAAAAGAAGAAGTGACAATCAGATTCGTTCCACGTCATCAGGCGCTGCCAAATTCATTCATCATTTCCCCCGCTGAAAGTTCATCTCTTCTTTCCCTGAATCGGTTTTGATTCAATGTATGCTGTCGCCCCCCTAGGGATATTTGATGTCTCCAATCCTTGCCTTTGCTTTTATACTCAATCCAGCCCCCTGGCCTGTGGTATTGGCCATAGATAATCCTTTCAAGACCAGTTAAATGGTCTACATCCACCCCCATTTCCTGAAGGAATCTTATGCCGGCCCCGTCTATGTCAGGATTTACATCAAAGGCACCGAATACAACCCTTCTAATCCCTGAATCCGCTATCAGCCTTGCGCAGCATGGTATGACGGGAATCATGGCATCATCGCCATCCGAGATATCAAAGCATGGCTCTATGGTAGAATAAAGCGTGGCTCCTTCCGCATGTTGGCCTGCTTTTTGGATTGCCACCCTTTCCGCATGAAAAACTGTTCTGTGCGCATAACCATCATTATAAGTATCACCAGCGAACTGTTGGCACCCATCGAAAATGTACGGGCCGTTGACGACCACTGCGCCCACGATGCGGCCAAAAATGGACGGATCCGTCATTGATGCAACAGTTACTGCCCTGCGCATAAAATATGCATCGCCCATATTCTATATTGCTGATAGAAAAACAATAAAAAGGGAACATTTCGCACAGGCAATGATATTGGAACGTCCAGGAAAGGGGCTCGAAAAGGAACAAATACTGACCGGACAACGCATCAATTTATTATACTCCCTTTTATTCTCAATTATTGGAGATTGTTTATATGAGGAAATTCACAAGGCTGTCCAAGAGTCCGCGCGTCTTCCATGAGGCACCGCCGGAAAGGCGGGGGGCGCCAAGAATCACGGTGATAGACTACGATGATAAGCACCTGCAAGAGAAGGAGGTGAAGAATCCCGAGAGCTGCTTCCGCTTCAAGCGCACTAAAACGGTCTCGTGGATAAACATCGACGGCATCCACGACCACGGGCTCATCGAGAAGATGGGAACGGGGATGGACCTACACCCAATAGTACTGGAGAACATCATGAACAGGGACCAGAGGCCCATGATAGAGGATTTCGGGGACCACATATTCGTCGTCCTCAAGATGCTCTATTTCGACGACAGGGAAAAGCTGATAAAGTTCGAGCACGTGAGCATCATCTTCGGGAAGACCTTCGTCATCACGTTCCAGGAAGGCGGAGGCGACGTCTTCGGTTCGGTGAGGGAAAGGATAAGGAACCCGAAGAGCAGGATAAGGAAGCATGGGACGGATTACCTTGCGTATGCGCTGATAGATGCCATAGTGGAGAACTACTTCATCATCTTGGAGAAGTTCGGCGAGATGGTCGAGGGCATAGAGGAGGAGCTGGTAAGCGACCCAAAGATGGGAACGCTGAGGGCCATACACGAGCTTAAGAGGGAGATGCTGTTCCTAAGGAAGTCCGCCTGGCCCCTCAGGGAAGTCATCGACAGGATGGAGAAGACGGAATCGAATCTGATAAGGAAGACCACCGGCATATACCTGAGGAGCGTGTACGACCACACCATACAGGTCATCGACACCGCGGAGATACTCAGGGAGACGCTTTCGGGGATGCTCGACATCTACCTTTCCAGCATCAGCAACAAGCTCAACGAGGTCATGAAGGTCCTGACGATAATCGCCACCATATTCATACCGCTCACATTCATAGCGGGCGTCTACGGCATGAACTTCAGGCACATGCCGGAGCTGGAGTGGGCCTTCGGATACCCGATGGCACTGTCGCTGATGCTCGGAGTCGGGATCCTTCTGCTCATTTATTTCAGAAGAAAGAAGTGGATGTAAGCAAGCCGGCAGTCCCAATGAACCGTGTCCTCAGAAAATGTCACTATCAGCCCCAGATAATCAGGCTGACCCTGGCTATCCTGCCGTTGTAGAGCGAATAGCGCTCCGCGGGAATCACCATCGCCGCCGCAGGGCTCAGCGGGGTTGTCGTATTTTGTATAACCGTTCCGTTGAGGTCGGCAACCTCGAAATAGAATTCATAGGGCCCCATGTTCAGGAGCGCCCTCGCCCGCTCGTAGTCCGTGTTGCTCATGCTTATGAAGTGGCTTACCTTTGTGACGTTGAGCACGTTCTCATCCTCCGCCAGGCCAATGACCTCGACCGTGGTCTCGTTCCATTCCGCCGGGATTCCGGGGGTCCTGATGAGAGAGTCCGAAAGCGCCAGCACCTTATACTGCAGCTCCTTCATCTCCTGCGTCTCCGCGGCATTGGCGCTTATGTAGTTCCACGCGAAAGCCACCGCCAGGACCGCGCTCATGAAAATCAGCAGGGACATCACGAAGTCGAGAGACCAAAGCTGAGCCTTCCTGCCCATTTTCACCCACCTGTTATCTTTTTTGTCGAGTACCCTTTTAGTTCCCCGATTTTCACGATCATGGGGCTTATCCCCGCATCCCTCAGCATCTTCGTGATCTCCTCTTCGCTCTGGTCATAGCCCAGCGCTATCACCTCTGGCTCCTCCTCCTTGACCACCTTCATCATGTCACTCTCGTCCCCAATCACAACCTTGTCGACAAACTTGAGGTTCCTGACCATCTTCGCCCTGATATCCGCAGGGAAGATGAGCTTCTTGTTGCTTTTTAGTGCAGTCCTGTCGGAGGCGACCACCACCACCAGCTCGTCGCCCAGCTTCTTCGCCTTCTCAAGGAAATGGACATGCCCCGGATGTATTATGTTGAACACGCCCCCGGCAAGGACCCTTACACTCCTCTTCCCTAGCATCCTGCTGCTGTCTTCGATAATTTTTCCATGGTCGAATGCGAGGTTTGGAGGAATCTTGCCGATATCGAAGAATGCCAAGTCACTGGCGTCCGAGCCTGCCTTCTCCTTTCCCTTCACGATGTCGCACAGCCAAACCACGGAGATGTTGCCCCTTTTATCCCTGCTCGTGCCGTCATATACCCCGACCATCCTGACAGGATCCACCGTGAGGCCGGTCTCCTCCCCGGCCTCCCTGACCACTGCGGTTTTGATATCCTCCCTTTCCTCCATGTATCCTCCCGGCAGCGCCCAGCATCCGCTGAAGGGCTCGTTCTTCCTTTTGATAAGAAGTATCTCGGGCTTTTTCCCGCGCCCTTTCCTAACGATTACGGCATCAACGGTCAGCATCCTCGGCATATTATTCCCCAAAGATGGAATTCTTTCCGTGCAATATAAGGTTAAGCAGCCTGGCACAGGAGCGGGGATACATAAAATAAGAAAATGGGGCCGCTGAGATTTGCCCAACCGCTTTGCGATTTTTGCGCCGCATATTTTCCGCTAACGCTTTTGCGCACCTTCCTGCGCAAAAGGGTTATTGAACTCAGGTCGCCAGCACCCCAAGCTGGAATGATAGACCACTATAGAGCCTCTCTTCATAGGGGATTGCCCCTTGGAAGCTTGGACAAGGCTTAGCTACACTACGGCCCCATTTATGAGAATAAATGTGAGAAGGCTTTTATATATGTTTACAGTAAAGCGTTTCCCGTTAACGCCAAGCTTTTAGAAAAAGCTTAAGCAAAATAAGCTTTTTACGGCAGCTGCCGCTTGCACAAAAACCTTAAGGAAAAACATGAAACAAAAATAGTTTTCCGCTAACGCTTTTGAACATCCGGCCAGAAAAGGGTTATTCGCTGTGGAACTTTATGATATTCTTCTCCACATACTCGACCGGTATGAGTATTATGAGCAGGATGATTGTGGAGACGACGGCTGCAATGTACATTCCGACACCGACTACGAATCCTGTCGCTGCAATGGACCATATGAGGGCGGCGGTCGTAAGGCCATTGATCTTGTTCTCAGACTTGAAAACGGTCGCTGCCCCGAGGAAGCCTATGCCTGTTATGACCCCGGCCGCGACACGGATGTCGGTGTAGACTGAGGCCACCGTGAAAAGGGCCGAGCCCATGCAGACGATGGCGAAGGTCTTTATTCCCGCAGTCTTCCTGCTGTACTCCCTTTCGAGGCCGATTATCCCCCCAAGTACTGCGGACAAAACCAGCTTTGTTATTACTTCCATCTCCATGGGGCTGATAGTGAATGTCATAGAAAGATAATTGTATTCCTCGGTTTATATTTTTTGGCTATTTCAGGTAAACGTGCCCCTTTATCTTGCTGTCCCATATCCAGGAGTCCTCGGTGTTCGCCTCCCGCTTGAGCCTGAGGAAGATGTCGATATGCGCATCCGCCTCGTCAGCATAATATACCGCGACGGCCTCCGGGAACTGTGGCTGCTTGCTGGCCCCCTGCTCCAGCTTCCCATGGTGGCTCAGTATTATATGCAGCAGCTTGAGGCCCAGCTCTTTCGGGAAGCCCTCCACTTCCTTTATCCTGCCGGAGAGGGTTTCGTAGCCTATGATTATGTGGCCGACCAGCATGCCCTCATTTGAGATGTCTATGACGCCGCCCGACACGTCGAACTCCGTTATCTTTCCGAGGTCGTGGAGGAATGCCCCTGTGAGCACTATGTCCCTGTCGAGTTCGGGATGTATCGCACAGAAGTTGTCCCCGATCTTCATGACGTTGAGCGTGTGCTCCATGAGCCCCCCGATGTAGTTCTGGTGGTATTCCATGGCCGCGGGAGCCTTCATGAATGCGCGCAGGAAGTTCTCGTCGTCCATGTATTTGTTTATGAGTTTTTTTAGATGCTCGTTCTTTACAGTAGAGAGCATATTCTTGATTTCCTCCAGCATCATTTTGGTGTCTTTCTTTGTGGTCGCGACGAAATCCTCGATGTCATATTCGCCCTCGGCGCACTTTTTGAGGCTGCCTTTTGAGGAATCGATTGATATGGAGAGCTTCCCGCTGCCTGCCGGATACTCCTGAATCTCGCCAGCGACGTGGACGATGTCACCTCTGGAAATGGTGCTGTAAATCCTGTCGGTCTCCTGGTCGTTCCTCCCCCAGAACTTGGCCGTCATCTCCCCTGTCTTGTCGGCTAGCCTCAGCTCGAACCATTTCCCCTGCTTGCCACCTCCCTTGTATGGGACAGGAGGCTTCTTGAACTTCACAGCGAACTTCGTGTCGACCTTCTCCCCTGTCTGCGAAAACGAGTTTGTATACTGGCTTTTCATTGGAACCACTTTTTATCTTTGGATATTTGATTTAAAAGTAACCTTTTCTGGCCAAGACAGGCAAAAGCGTTAACGGAAAACCTGCAATGCTTCTGTTTTTGATTAAGCTTTTCTAAAAGCTTATAGCTCCATCTCGAGCATCTTGTACTTGACCTTGATTCTGTAGCCGGAGCCCTTTATCTGCTTCAGCAAGGAGCTGCCGGACTTCCCTTTGCCGCCCTTCAGAAGATGCATGACCCCCAGCTCGATGGCAAGCAGCGGATTCTTTATATCTGCGACTATCTCCTTGTCCTTCAGGATTACCTCTATAGCCGGGACGCTTCCGACGGTAAGGTAGAAGTGCACCTTGCCCTGGATTATCTCCAGCATATCCTTTGTGGCGCTCATAAAACCAATACGCTTTTGAAAAAACAATGAGGACTACTTCTTCTTTCCCTTGCCGGCAGAAGGAACCACGGTAAACATTATGTTACCATTCAGTTCGACCGAAGTCTTGCCAACCTTGAATTTCACGCCATCGAGATTCACATTGGCCTTTGTTTCCTTGCCTTCCATCAGGCTTAGGAATTTGACAAGCAGTTCTTCCTTGTTCTTCAGCAACTCTTCGACTATGCCCATAAACACACCTCCGATTTCACCAAAACCTTACGCAAAACGTGCGGAATCTTGCTGAATTTTCCTGAAATACCATTCCGCTAACGCCTTTTCATTTATTTAGTGGAAAGCGGTTAATAAATATACGCGGCGGCATTAATAAATTATACCCAGGGGGTCTGTTTGTCATGGAAAATATCATAATCGGCAGGGACAAGGAAGACCTGCAGAAGTTCGGCGAGAAGGGGACGGCCTTCATAGGCAAGCACATCGTCGGGAAAGGCGAGGATGCCCATCTCACCAACCGCATACTGATGGATGTTACAAGGCCGCATGTCCTTCTGGTCTGCGGCAAGAGAGGGACCGGAAAGAGCTACTCCGCCGGCATAATCGCCGAGGAGATAGCCGCGCTCCCGAAGGATATCAGGTCGAACCTTTCTGTCATAATGATAGACACCATGGGCATATACTGGTCCATGAAGACCGAGAATGAGAAGGACAAGGACCTGCTAAAGGAATGGGGCCTGAAGCCTGAGGGCCTCGAAGCGAAGCTGTTCATACCTGCAGGATACGCGGAAGAGTACGAGCGCGCGGGCGTCGCCTATGACCATCCCATCAGCCTTGTCTGCAGCGAGCTCACGGCCGAGGACTGGATACTCACCTTCGGGTTCTCTTTCATCGACGACTTCGGCATGACCATAGAAAGGGTGATAAAGCAGGTGAAGAAGGCCATGGGGGAGAAGCCCTACTCGATAAAGGACATAATCGTCGCCATAGAGGCCGACAGGAGGGCCGAGCAGAGGGTGAAGGACGCCCTGGTCAACAGGTTCAGCGCGGCGGATGACTGGGGAATATTCGGCAAGGAGGGCATAACCATGGATGACCTTGTAAGCCCGGGAAGGGTATCCATCATCGATGTTTCCCACTACATGCAGATATCGGAGGGCTGGTCCGTCCGTTCCATGCTCGTGGGCCTTGTATGCAGGAAAGTGTTCCATGCGAGGCTGATGGCCAGGAAGTCCGAGGAGCTGGAGACGATGACCGGCGAGACGAGGTCTTCGATGCCCATGGTCTGGCTGATAATGGACGAGGCGCACCAGTTCCTACCATCAAGAGGCAAGACGGCGGCGACAGAACCGCTTCTGACGCTGGTCAGGCAGGGCAGGGAGCCTGGCATATCGCTCCTCTTCATAACCCAGAGGCCCAACAAGCTGCACGAGGACGCCCTGGCGCAGTCCGACCTGATAATCGCCCACAGGCTCACGGCGGAGGCGGACCTGCAGGCCCTGAGGGGCATAATGCAGACCTACATGCTTGATGACATCGGCGAATACATCAACTCACTTCCCAGGCAGAAGGGGACTGCCATCATCCTGGACGACAACTCCGAGCGCATATACACGATGCAGGCGAGGCCGAGGAAGACATGGCACGCTGGCGGCTCGCCCGTAGCGATGAGGGAAGCTGGTATTTTAGGCTGAACGTACAAAAAGGAATAAGGAGGTGAAATAATGGCAGAAGAAACAGCAGTAGTGCAGCAGCCGGCAGCGAAAGGAAAATCATCGGCACCTTTCATACTGTCGCTGATAGGAGGCATATTCATCCTGATCAATGGCGTGCTGATTGCCGCACTCGGAGGAATTATAACAGCAATGAGCAGTGCTGTACCAGGAATGGAAGGCATATTGGGTGCGACAGGGATAGTAATGGCAGTAGTCGGGCTAGCACTCGGTGTGCTTGTAATTGTCGGCACAGTGTTGATGAGGAATCCTGCGAAGGCGAAGATGGGAGCCATACTCGTTATTGTGTTCTCATTAATTTCCCTCGTCATTGGCGGTGGTTTCCTGATTGGCACGATTCTAGGAGTAATCGGTGGCGCTCTGGGTCTGAAGAAGTAAATCAGGGCCAAACCCAGGCCCATCTTATTTATTTTTAGATTTTTCTATCATTATTTCTTAATGGCGGAATTGGATAAAGTTGCGGGATTCGACGAGTTCTCCATCGAGATGGAGGATTTCGAGTACGATCAGGTCAATAACTTCGACAGGATTTTCAACATCGGAGAGGGTGGCAGCCTGTCCCAGAAGCCGCTGGTCCATAACGAAATCGTTTATGTCGGCAGCATGGACCATAACCTCTACGCCCTTGATGCCCGGAACGGCGGGCTCCTATGGAAGTTCAGGGCAAGCCATGGTTTTATGATATCCTCGCCGGTGATTGACGATGGGATAATATACATAGGCTGCTACGACTACAACATGTACGCCCTGGATGCGAAAACAGGAATGCTGCTCTGGAAGTTCCCGACGAAGGGGAAGATAGTGGCATCCGCAACAGTCAGCGATGGCCGTGTATATTTCGGCTCCGAGGATTACAACGTATACTGCCTGGATTCGAAGAAGGGGAATCTGGTATGGAAGTTCAAGACGCAGGGAGCGGTGGCCTGCACACCCGCAATCCATAAAGGCAGGGTTTTGATAGGTTCCTATGACCATCTGCTTTACTGCCTGGATGCGGCCACAGGCAGGCTTGTCTGGAAGTTCGAGACGCAGGGCAATGTATTTTCCCTTGAGCAGATTCTGGTGCATGATGACAGGGTATACTTCCCCTCATTCGACAATTACCTGCGCGCTGCGGACTTCAATACGGGGAGGCTCATCTGGAAGTTCAAGACGGGCTCCTATGGAGGCATGGGTGCGCCGCCGTTCATCTACGGGGATACGCTCTACCAGTCCAACAGGGAAGGGGTGCTCTATGCGCTCACGATGGACGGCAAAGAGCTGTGGAAATTCCGGATAAATGAGGCCATGGCATATCCACTCGTCCAAGGCGGCAGGATATATTTCGGCTCGGAGGACCAGAACCTCTACTGCCTTGACCTGAAGGGGAAGAAGCTATGGACCTTCCGGACTCAGGGCGTCCTTTGGTGGAAGCCAACAATCTGGGAAGGCAGAATATATTTCACCTCATGGGATTGCAACCTTTATT
>Ga0315275_10003004_pt1 | contig 15419 bp, 12 predicted proteins | sample YL17G03_0_MG_FD_205557 | JGI IMG/M metagenome (GOLD analysis project Ga0315275, IMG submission 205557) | Sediment microbial communities from Yellowstone Lake, YNP, Wyoming, USA - YL17G03_0 | ecosystem: Environmental > Aquatic > Freshwater > Lake > Sediment | place: USA: Wyoming | collected... | reverse complement strand
GCCCGCGGCTTTGACATACCGGCCCAGCTCTTGGGCCGAGAACGGCCGGACGTGACTTTCCGGCTGGGCGCCCCGCTTTTCCCCGGCGATGAACGGCCCTTCCAGGTGGAGACCAAGGACGGCAGGGAGGACATCCTCGGCGGCAGGGGCGGGCGCATTGGCCAGCACCCCCGCGCCAGCCGGTGCCCCGGGCTTTGCCCGGGGATCCACTTCCGCCGCGAAGGCTCGTCCCTTGATGGCCGTTTTGAGCTTTTTCACGGCTTGAATGGCCTTGATGATCGCTTCGGGAGCGGCCGTCATCAAGGTCGGGACGGCCGCCGTGGTCCCTTTCTTCATGTGTGTCTTCAGGACGCGAAGACAGGCCTCTTCCGTGCCGTCCATGAAATCCGAGCCGGCCCCCCCGTGGAGGTGGATGTCGATGAACCCGGGCACGGCGATATAGCCCTTGAGGTCGAAGATCTTTACGGGTGATCCCGATTCCGGGGACACTAACCTTAATTTCCGAATTAAGGTTAGTGTCCCCGGAATCGAGGCCAGAGGACCGGCATAAGCGATCCGGCCGTTCTTGATGAGGATCGCGCCGTTCGAGACGCGTTTTGTCGGCGTGTAGATCTCGACGTTCTTGATCAGGATCATATCTTGTTTTTTAGTTCCGCGATCTCTGTCTTCAGCCGCCGGATGGCCGCCTTGGCGACGCTTTCCGTCCTGGCTTCGGAGATGATCCGGATGATCGGCTCGGTATTGGAGGGCCGGACGTGGATCCAGTGATCGGGGAAATCGATCTTCAGACCGTCGAGCAGGCTGATCCTGCCCTGTCCCTCGTATCTTTTCTTGAGCAGGCCGACCAGACGGTAGCCCTGCTCGGCCGATCCTTCGATCTTGTCCTTGATCATCACATACCGGGGAACGCGTTTTTGAAGAGCGGAGATCGTCCGGCCTGAGGCGGCCATATATTCCAGGATCAGGCCCATTCCGGTGAAACTGTCGCGGCAGGGATGGATTTCGGGCAGGATGACGCCGCCGTTGCCCTCGCCGGCGATCACGGCGGCGGGTTCGGCCGACAGCACCTTTTCCACCACGTTGATCTCGCCGATCTTCGTCCGGAAGACGGGCGCTTTTCTCGCGGCGGCGATGTCGTCGATGGCCCGCGTCGTCGAGAGGTTGCAGACGACCGATCCTTTCTTTTTGCCGAGGATGTACTGGGCCGCCAGGGCCAGGGTCAGCTCCTCCCCGAGCGGCTTGCCTTTCTCGTTGACGACGGCCAGCCGGTCGGCGTCGGCGTCCTGGACGAAGCCGATGTCGGCCCGGCTCTTGACCACGGTCCGGCAGATCTCGCGGATGTTCTCCGGCAGGGGCTCGGATTGGTCAAGGGACGAGCCTTCGGCTCGCCACTCGCCCGTGTTTTGTATCAACGGGCGAGTACGGCGGAAGTGGACCCCCGGGTAAAGCCCGGGGCCCCGGCCGCCGTGGGCGAACGAGCCGTCGGGGACGGCGTTGATGACTACGGCCTCGCAGCCCAGCTCCTGCAGGAGGCGCGGGGCGAGAATAGCGCCGGCGCCGTTGCCGCAGTCGAGGGCCACCTTGAATTTCTTGCGCCGGATAAGGTCGGCGTTAAAGTAGCCGAGGAGCTTCTTAAGATGAGGCTCGACGGGCTGGGATTCGGACCGGAGGATTTTCAGCCGGTCCGGTCCGGCATACGTGAAGTCTCCCTGGTGGTAGATGTCCAGGAACTCCTCGACTTGATGGGGCGTCAGGTACAGCCCGTCGCGGCTGATGAATTTCAGGCCGTTCCATTCCTTGGGATTGTGGCTCGCCGTCACGGCGATGCCGCCCGAGGATTTGGAATCCTTGGCCAGGAACAGGAACGAGGGGATGGGGCAGATCCCGACGTCCACCGGCTGGCAGCCGGAGGACAGAAGCCCTGAGATGACGGCCTGAAGGATCATCCGCCCCGAAGGCCGGGCGTCCCGGCCGACGATGACCGGACCGCCGCCAACGTAGGTGCCGAAGGCCTGGGCCAAGGCGCCGGCGAGCTGAGGAGTCAAACTGTCGCCGATGATCCCCCGGACGCCGGAGATGCTGATCTTCAGGGACGATATCTTTTTCATTGGATTGAGACGTTTATGAAATCGATGACTTCGTCGGCCCGTTCCCGCGCCTTGGCTTTGACCCGGTCCTCGGCGATGATCCGGATCATCGGTTCGGTTCCGGACGTCCGGACTTGGACCCAGCCGCTCTTGTCTTCGACGCGGATGCCGTCCGAGTCGTCGATCTCGTGCCGGCCGAAGAATTTTTTCACTTCGCTGACGACGGAATGAACCCTCGAGGGGGGACAGGGGATCTTTTCCTTAACGATATGATAGCGGGGAAGCTCGCCGACGAAGCGGGAGATGGTCCGGCCGCGCAGGGCCATCGTCTGCAGGATGAAGCCTATAGTCGCGAAGCTATCGAACGCCGGTTGGAACGCGGCCAGGGCCACGCCGCCGCTGCCTTCGCCGGCGAGCACAGCTTCCTCCTGAAGAAGGGCATGAACGGCATAGGACTGGCCGACCTTGGTCCGGACGAGCGGGCAGTTGCGGCCGCGGGCCACGTCCTCGATCATCCGCGAGGTCGAAAGGTTGGTCACGACGGGGCCGCAGCGGTCCTTCAGATATTCGGAGGCCACGAGCGGAAAGGTGAACTCCTCGGACAGGCTCTCGCCCGTTTCCGTGACGCAGGAAACGCGGCTGACGTCGCTGTTCAGGAGAAAGCCGGCGTCCGCGCCGACCGCCTTGATAACGGCCACGACCTGCTGGGCGTTGCGCGGCCTTGGCTCGGGATCGTGGGGGAAGAAGCCGTTGGGCTCGTTGTTGACCGGGATGAGCTCGAACCCCAGGGCGCGGGCCATGGGTTCTAGGAAAGGGGCGCCCGCGCCGTTGCAGGCATCGATGACGACTTTCAGCCGGGCCTTGCCGATGGCCTCGGTGTCGAGAAACTTTCTCAGCCCGTCGAAATACTCGTCGGCGTAGAGGGCCACCTCCCGGATGCGGCCGAGGCGGTCCGTGGACGCCTTCTTGAACTTGCCGAGGTGATAGATGTCCAGGACCTCGGCGCCCTGGAACGGATTGAGGGACATCCCGTCCTGGTTGATAAAGGAGAGGGCGTTCCACTGGATGTCGTTATGGCCGGCGGTGATGGACATTCCCCCTCCGGCTTTCAGCCGCGTGACCATGTATTGGAGGATCGGGGTCGGACAAACGCCCAAGTCCAGGACGTCGCAGCCTGTGGAGAGGAGCGCGGCCAGTCCGGCGGCGTGGAGCATGGGCCCGGAGATCCGCGTGTCGCGGCCGACCAGAACGGGCCGCGAATGGACGCGCGTGCCGAAGGCCGCGGCGAAATCCATGACGAGTTTGGGGGTGATGGAATCGCCGACGATGCCGCGGACGCCCGAAATGCCGATCTTGAGCAGTTTCAATTTTTCTGTCTCATGTTGTCATTACGAGGCCTCTTGGCTGTGGCAATCCGACCCAAGCCGAATTCATATCCCCCGCCGGCCATCAGGCCTTTCCAGACCTGGACCTCGAGATAGGGCAGATAAATACTTTGTTCCCCATAGACGGACCTGATTTTAGCGTCTTGGATCTTCTGCGGGCCATACCAGAGGCCCGGTCGGATGGTGATCGCCCCGCTCCATGAGGCCAAGGCAAGCACTCCCAACGCCGCCGCTACGATTCTCTTTCTCAATTTCCGATGTCCGCGGGATCGCTGGTCGCGCTGTTGATGTCCACCGCGACCAGGCGATAGTCATAGAGCTCGTCCTTTCTCAGGTTCTTGTGGACGAAGGACCGGGCGCCGGCCGACAACTCGGCGAGAAGAATATAAACGTCGTCCCCGACGTTCTTGAGTTTTTTATAAAGCAGGAACTTGAGCGGCGTCGTCCGGTTCTTGGGGTTCAGCTCCCAGGTCAGCCGGTTGTCGTACAGCTTGAAAAAAATGTAATCGTTCTCCAGCCGCTGGACCCCGAATCCCTGAGGGGGGTAGAGGGTGTAATGGATGTCCGCGGTGAAATTCATGGACGGCCCCGATGGTCCGATCCCGGTGACGGACACCCCCGAGGTCGAGGCGTCGTAGCGGTTGCTGTCGGGGAGCGTGGCCGGGCCGATTTGCTTTCCCTGGATGTAGTAATCGGCGGCCGTAGCGGAGTATCCTTTTTCGATCTGTTCGAGGCCGTCCGCTTCCATCAGCCGCAGGAGCTTATGATCTGAGTAGGAATTGTTGTATTTGAAGCCGCCGCCGCTCAGCCTGGCGTCCACGTGCCAGATGAGGAGGCCGTCGCCGGGAAGGGCGGCGTCGTTCTCGACGCGGAATCGGTTCTGGACAAGGAAGAACTCGTCGAATGGCTGAGCCCGGGAAAATTCGGGCATGAGGAGGAGGGCGTCGGGTGTGTTGCCCGAGGCGCTCAAGGTCGAGGGCTGCGTCCCATAATTGAAAAATTGGGGCGTGATCCAGTCGAGGAGCATCTTGCTGAAAGAGTTGTGGTCGCCGCGGTTGGCGTCCATCATGTCCAATCCGCCGAGCCCGCCTTTCGGCCCGACCGCGGCGTCATAATCGTAGTAATCGGGCAGCCCCAGGGCGTGGCCCGTTTCGTGCATGACGACGATCTGGTCGTACGGACCCGGCCAGTTCCTCGCTTCCCACTGCCAGGAATAACGCGTCCCGTTGAAGCTCTTCCCGTCCAGGACAAAGCTCGCGTCCGAGAACGAGGTTTGGTAGCCCCACCAGAAGTTGGACCAGCCGTTGTTCGGTCCGGTCCAGACCACGATGAAATAATCGATCTTGCCGTTTCCGTCGTTGTCGTACTGGGAATAGTCGTGGCCCCGGTCATGGAAATAGGTCAGAGCTTCCTTAATCAGGGCTTGGCGGGCCGCTGTCGTCATGGGCATGCCGGCCCGGGTATAGGAAGGCGCGTACCATCCCAAGACGCTGCCCTGGATCTCGAGCTGATTGTATGAAGCGCGCCGATAAAAGTTACGGAGGCTTTCATAAGGCCGGCCCCCGTCGCCGTCGCCGAACAATTTCGAAGTGATGGTCTCCACGCCGTTGACGGCGGGATAGTCGGAAAACGAGATCAGGAGAGCGAGGACTTTGACCGTTCCTTTGCTTTTAAGCGTGTTCGTCGTTCCGGGGGGGAGACCCAGAGTTTGGCCAAAGGCGTCGTTTCCCCCCGGCCTCCGCGCGGACCGCAACCGATCGAGCCGAGTTCTGAGGTCCGTAACGAGTCCGGGGTCGATGAGGTGATTGCCGAGCGTGTAGGCATATTGGACCCGCCAGGCGAGAGAGCCGTCCCTGGCATATTGCTCGAGTTGTGCCCTGGTCGGCGGTTCGAGGGCCCAAGCGGCCGAAGCGCATAAAAGAGCGATCCCGACCAGTCCTTTTCTGCCCCACATGAAGGGTCAGTTTAACATCGGTCCGGTCAAAGTTCAATCAGGCCGGAGGACGCGATGATCTCGTCCCTGAAAACGTTTAGGGGTCCGGGATGGCGCGGTTTGACTGGGCCAGGAGTTTCTCTTATCATGAATCGTTCCCTTGATCGAACAAATCCAGACAAGGACCAACGATGTTTGACCAGCTTTCGGACCGTCTTCAGAAGGTGATGAAGTTCCTCAAGGGCGAGGGCAAGATCACCGAAAAGAACATGGCCGAGGCTTTGAAGATGATCCGGATGGCCTTTCTCGAGGCCGACGTCAACTACAAGGTGGTCAAGGATTTCGAGGCGCGGATCAAAGAGAAGGCGCTCCATCAGGAGGTCCTCGACAGCCTGACCCCCGCCCAGCAGGTGATCAAGATCGTCCGGGACGAGCTGACGGAGATCCTCGGGACGACGGACAAGCCCCTGACGTTCGCCGGGACGCCGCCGTCCATCTTCATGCTCGTCGGCCTCCAGGGCAGCGGCAAGACGACAACCTGCGGCAAGCTGGCCAAGTGGGCTCGCGGCCATGGCAAGAACCCCTTGCTCGTCTCCTTCGATCTCAAGCGCGCGGCGGCCCAGGACCAGCTCAAGATGATCGCCGGCTCGCTCGGCCTTCCCTTCTACGAGATGACCGCGGAGCGGATGGCCTCGCCCAAGGCCGCCCTGGGCGAGCTGCTGAAAGAGATCAGAAACCGCGGCTATGATCTCCTCCTCGTCGACACCGCCGGCCGGCTCCATGTGGACGACGAGCTGATGGAGGAGCTGCGCCTGGTCAAGGATATCCTGCATCCGATCGAGGTCGTCTACGTCGGCGACGCGCTGACCGGACAGGACGCGGTCAAGAGCGCCCAGGTCTTCGCCGAGCGGATCGGCCTGACCTCGATCATCCTGACCAAGCTCGACGGCGACGCGCGGGGAGGCGCGGCGCTGTCCATCGTCTCGGTGACGGGGAGGCCGATCAAGTTCGTCGGCGTCGGCGAGAAATTCGACAAGCTCGAGGTCTTCCATCCCGACCGCATGGCCTCGCGCATTCTGGGCATGGGCGACATCCTCGGCCTCATCGAAAAGGCGGAGGAGGAGGCCGACGTTCAGGAGGCCGAGGACCTCGCCCGCAAGATTCGCCGGCAGGAATTCACCCTCGAGGACTTCAAGAAACAGATAAGCCAGCTCAAGAAGATGGGCTCGCTCTCAAGCCTGCTCGGACACCTCCCTAACGTCGGGCCCTTTAAAAACCTGAGTCAGGCCGAGATCGACGACCGGAAGGTGCTCCACTTCGAAGCCATCATCAATTCGATGACCCCCGAAGAGCGCCTCGATCCGAAGATCATCAGCGGCAGCCGCCGACTGCGCATCGCCCGGGGCAGCGGCCGGCCCGTTCACGAGGTCAACCAGCTGCTCAAGCAGTTCAATGAAATGAAGTCCATGATGAAAAAGTCGGCTTTCCAAAAGATCCTGTCCTCGTTCAAATGACCATGTCATCCAAAACTTTTTTCGCCCTGATCCTTTTCTCCGTCGCTTTATTCTCGTCCTGCCAAAAAGAAGGCGGGGCCGGCGGCGCGGCCGGGGGTCTCCGGATCGAGGTCTCCGTGGACAAGACCCGGCCGAAGCGGGGCGAGACCGTCCAAGTCAGCGCTACGGTCCAGACCCCCGGCTCCATCGACGAGGTCGATCTTCAGGGCACCCTCCTTGTGCCGACAAAGGGACCGCGGGACCTGACTCTCAGCCTGGCCAGCCGGGAACTCGGGCTGTTCAAGGGCGAGGTCCGGCTGGCCGCCGATGCGCCCCAAGGATTCTACGGGATCACCGTCGCGTCCGCGGCCGCCGCGCCGTCTGCCGTGGGGAAGGCCAGCTTCATCGTCGGCAAGGTGGTCGGCGATTTCCTGATCGCCAGCGCCATGCCCGCTTCCGGCGCCGCGGAGGACGCGGCCGCATATATGCGGAATTTCCTGGGTGTGGGCGGCAATATGCTCGTCATCCACGACATCATCAATCAAAAGGCCTGGTATCCCTCGAAGGTCTGCGCCGCGGCCGCCCTGCCCGGTTCTTCCGACGACCGGGTCGGAATGGCGCTCGACCTGGCCGACCGGCTCGGACTTCCGTCCATGATCACGGTCGTTTGGGACATGACCAAAAAAATGCCGTATTCTCAATATATGGACAGCATGAAGGCCGTCATGGGAGAGCTCTGGGGACTCTACGGCCGCCATCCCTCCCTCATCGGTTTCTATGATTACCAGGAGGGGAGCGGGACGTATTTTGCCGCTCACGTCCGGGAATTCGCCGATGCCGTCAAATCCCTGAACCAAGGGCTGCTGTCCGGCTGCGCCCCCTATGTCGACGATCCGCTGCTGGCCGGCTATCTCGCGGCCATCGAAAGCCTCGACGTCGTGATCTATCAGGGCGCCGTGATGGCCTCTTATCGCCCAGACAACCGGAAACGCTTTCCCCTGAGAAGAACGAGGGATTTCGCCGCGCTCTCCGCCGGGGCCATGATCCAGAAAGGCAAGATCGCTCTGTCCCATGTCGAGCTTTTCGGTTACCTGGAAAAGAGCTTCGCCGGCCAATATCTGGCCGGCCCGGATGACGTCTATGACCAGATCCTGAGCGCCGCGTCCTGCTATGGGCCGGATGGGATCACGCTTTTCACTTATCATTACAATGTCCACACCATGGGCAAGACGGTCGCCGAGGTCCGGAAGACCGGGCCGGCCGTGGAGAACGGGCTCAAGGCTTTCCAGATGCTCGCCCGCGACGTCGTTAACGCGTCCGGCCATCTCGCCGTCTATATTCCTTACAACGACTGGTGGGTGGAACGCTGGACGGAATGCATCGTCCCGGCCCTCGACGGGTTCCGGCGGCTCGGTCTCGCCGCCGAGATCATTCCTTTCATCCCGCCCAAAGGCGAGGAGATCCTTCCTTACTATCCGTATCACTTGAACGAAGAGCAGCTCGAATATCTGCTGGCCGGGAAATACGTCCTCGTCCTGCCGGATATCGCCGGGATGCAGGACACGGACAGCCTGCTCATCAAAAGCTTCGTCGAACGGGGAGGAACGGTTCTTCTGTTCGGTCCGCGGATTCCCTTCGGAGACCAATTCGATCAGGAAGCGCTTGTCGGAGGGCAGGAGCGGGTGGCCGCTCGGCACGCCTTCCTCGAAATGGATGAACCGCTTTTCACGCGGGTCAAACAAGGAGCGCGTTTCAGGGTTGGCCCCGCGGCCTTGGCTTCATGGAAGCCGACAACGGCGAAAAGCGCGGCCGAGTTCGAGGACGGATCGGCCGCGGTCCTCGTCAACTCCGTCGGCAAAGGCGCGATCGTGACGGTCCCGTTGGCCTTGGCGGAGGCGGCCGGGACGATGCCCGACCTCATCCGCGATGTCCTGGATTTCGCCCTGGCCCGCCATGGGCTGAAGCGGCCGTTCGATATCGAAGGGGTGAGCGGGGACATGGACGTGGCCATGACTGCCGGGGAGGGCGAACCGGCCGCCGCCGTCATGAACTACGGACCGAAATCCGCGGACATTTCGATCTTCCCCTTGAGCCTCGAGCCCGGCCGGACCTATGTCGTGACCGACCTGAAGACGGGAGGGCGAACGACGAGGCAGGGAAAAGAGCTCTATCCATGGCGGGTGACGGTCAAAAGCCACGACTTCATCGCCCTCCGGATTAAAGGGGAATAGATATGAAGAAACCATTCTCTTTGGGAGGAGCGTCCTTGACCTTCATCCTTGCCTTTTTTCCTTTTCTTTCAGCCCAAAATGTCGAGACGAAGGAGGGCGTCCGTCTCGTCCACAACGTCAAGGGCGGAACTTGGGGCGCGACGCCCAAAGTCGATCTCAAGCTCGTCAGGAAGCTCGGCGACGTCGACAGCGAAAATGAGAACCTGGCCTTCAGCTCGCCCGGAGACATCGTCGAAGATCGGGCGGGAAATGTTTATATCGCCGATGTCGGCGCATATCGCCTCTTGAAATTCGATAAAGATGGAAAATTTCTGGTCTCATTCGGACGGAAAGGCCAGGGACCCGGCGAATTTTCTTCGATAAGTTCGTTGACCGTCGATTCGGCGGATCGGCTCCATGTCTTGGACTCGAGCCAAAGAAGGATCCAGATCTTTTCGACGGAAGGCCGAGTATTACAATCGGTCCGCCTTCTCAAAGGCTATATTAACCGACTCCGATGGATAAAGGATGATCTTTACCTCGTCCATGAGTCGGTGCCCGGCCCGCGGCCGGTCGAACAGAAAGCGCTTCTGAAAATTCTCGACGCGAAGGAATCGGTCCAGAGCGAGTTTTGCGCTCCCTTTGACTATGGAGAAAGCGTGACCAATCAGGTCGGGAATTCTTTCCATTTCACGGTCGGGCGGGACGGATCGATCATCGTCTCGTTTGCCTCCCAGAACAGGATCGAGAAATATACCCCTCAGGGGAAGCTCGTTTGGAAGGCCGATCGGCCTTTGAACTTCGAGACGAAAGTCCTTGAGAAGGGGAAATACGAAGCCTCGGCAAACATGACTCGCTATACGGGGCCCAAAATGAACTCCTGCTCCCGCGGGATTGCGGTCGATGATGCCGGCCGGAGCTGGGTCGTGACGTATAGGCGCCAGATCAAACCCGAAGAGGTCATCAGCGTCTCCCAGTCCGGATCGGCGGCGGGCGTGACCATCAAGCGGACGGGGAACACCGACCTCCGCGCGACCGACATGTACCATTTGGAGGTTTTCGACAGCGAGGGGATCCTCCTCGGGGCGATCCCTCTTTCGCATTTCGTCGACGGCATCTGGATTTTCCAGGATCGGCTCTACCTCCTCGACCGCGACCGGGGCGTCACCTATTACCAGTACACGATCGTGGAGCGATAACGACGGTCCGACTACGACCTTTATTGGCCGTAGGATGGAATCAGGCGTTACCGCACGGAGTGAAACGCCGTGGGAAGCATAATCCCCCCTCACCCCCCTTTAGGAAAGGGGGGGAAGCGAGCCCCCTTTCCTAAAAGGGGGGGGTGAGGGGGCACTAAACCGCCGTAAGTACCTGCCGGCTCTCGCCCAGAATGATCCTTTCGATATCCGGCGTGAAGGGAAATCCCTGGTAGAACATCGGCGCGCAATAGCAGGCGTAATCCGATCCGTCCCGGTAGGCGTTTCGCGACGGGATGTAGCCAATGCTGCCGTTGGCGTAGCCGATGGGGACGAGCGGGGCGAACGCTTTCTGCAGTTTGAGCCCGATCCTGCAAAAGACCTCGCCGGGCAATCCCAGAATTTTCAGCGGGCCGAAGGCCATCGCCTGGATGGGCACATTTTCGAGAAAGGGCGTTTTCTGACGCGCCCTGAAATTCGCCAGCGCCCCAGCTCTCCATTCGCCGGCGAATTTTTCGGCGCCGGGGAATTGGGAATATTTTTTCCGGAAGGCCGCGGCCTCGCGCTCGATGTCCCTTTTCCCATAAATGTTCAAGGGAAGGCGGATCCGCTTTTCTGCGGCGGCCAAGCCGGTCCGATCCTGGACCTCGGCGAATTTTTCGGCCTTGTCCAAGCGCCGTTTGAGGAAGTCGCCGTAGAATTGAAGATCCTCGGGCGTGCCCTGCCCCCATCGGTTCATTTGGGTCACGGGATCGATATCGCCGCAGAAACCCTGGAAGAAGACCGCTCTATGTCCGTCTTTTTCGATCTCCCGGATCCAGGCGCCCGGCCAATCGGCCGAAATGTCCTTCCGCGGCCCGAAGACGACGGGGTGGCAGGCGTAATTGAGAAGATAGATCTTAGCCCGTTCCGTCTTGAAGATGACGGCCCTTAACCGGGGATCGATATCGCGGAAATCGTTATCACGCCGGTTGTAGCCGATGGGTTCTATGGCTTCGAAGGCGAAACGGAATTCCGATGGTAGGGAGTCATCCACGGCTTCCCCGGCGGCCTCGATGATCCGCTTCGCGACGCTTTTCATATAGGCGGCATCCACTTCGCCCAGTCCGGGCAGCGGCTGAGCGGCGGGCCCGGAATGGGTGTGGGTGCAGGCCAAAAGAACGTGCGAAGCGGGGATGCGGTGGGCCGAAGCGACCTCGGCCCTGATCCGATCGGAAAAATCGACGGTCAGGCCGATGAGGTCGCAGACGATCAAAATGAGCGCGCGATCCCCGTCCGAGAGATAGAGAGCCCTAACCTTGAGATCGTCCAGAACGTTGTCGGCTTTGCGATCGAGATAGAATCCGTATCCGCAGAGGTCAACGCCGAGCGGGGGAGTGATGATCCGTTCGCCGTAGCCGGCGCGCAGGTTGTCCGTCATCGGCTCAAGACGAGGTCCAGGCAGCGCAGCCAGAACTCGTTATATCCTTTCCAATAGACGAAATTGCAGCCCCAATGCGGCGCGGGATCGGAGGTGTAGGCGAGCACGCGGCCCTTTCCGAAATCCCGTACGGCCAGGAGCGGATCGCCCGTTTCTTTAACCTCGAGGAGGATCTTGCCTGCCTCGAGCGGCAGGGTCTTGTTGTAACCGAGGAGCGGGGGCATGGTCTCGAGCTTCAAGCCCGCGGCGAAGCGTTTCCCGATCGCCCTAGCCCGGGCCGAGAATCCTTCCGTGCTCTCGATGAGGTCCTCGTATTCGAGACAGGCGACGGGAAGCAGGTCCTTGAGGAGCGTCCGGCCCCAGCCGCCCTTGCCCATCTCTCCCGTGAACGAGTACCAGCCGCCGAGGAGCATGAGTCCCTTGCCGGCGGCGACAGCCTCTTTCGTCAGCCTGAGGCGGTCCGGGAAGGTCAGCGCTTTCCGGCCGAATTTCGACCGGTCGAAGAAGTTCGGGGCGAGCTGGAAGAGCTTGGCGTCCACGTCGCTGAAGATGAGGACGTCGTATGCGTCCAGGACTTTCTCGTAGTCGCCCGGCCCGAGGTTGTTGTAAAACTCCCAGCTCGGGACGGAATTGACCGCGTGCCGGCCCGTGGACTCGAGGGCTTCCTTGAGCCATTTCCCATAGTTGAAGATGTCGAGTCCCTTTGGAGAATGGAAAAAGGGCGTTTCGGCGAAGACGGGGCCGGTCATGACCGCCCAATCCCCGACGTAATAGATCTTGGCCATGGCCTCTGCCTCCTTTATTTCTTTCGAATCGCGCTCGGCGCGAAACTCTTTTTGGATTTTTCCCAGGCCTCTATCTTTTATAAAATCCTTTTGATCAGCCACCCGCCGAAACCGGCCGCGGCCGATAGGCCGACCGCGAAAAGTCCCCAGGCGCCGGCGAAGACGGCATTGGTCGCCACGACCAGACCGAAGCAGGCGATGATGCCCAAACCGCAATCGACCATCAGATGACCGGTCGATGGATCTCCGGTCTCTTGAACGCGGGCGATCGCCCGGATGGGCTCCCAGAATCCCGGCGGCCGGCACCGCTCGTAGAAACGGACGAGCGTCTCCTCCGATTCCGCCGGCGTCAGGAGCGAGACGCCGACCAGCACGGCGTTGCTGGCGAGAAAAAGGATGCCCGTTCCCTGCCAGAACGGCCTGTTCTGAAAACCGAGGATGAACCAGAGGAGAATGGACAAGGGAAGACCCATGACGATGGCCGCGATTTCGCCCCAGACGTTGAACCTCCACCAGAAAAAGCGGAGCCAGGAGAGCGGCAGGATGAAGATGACCATGACCGAATTGATGAAGAGGAACCAGCTGACCATGCCCTCGACGAAAAAGACGGCCACGAACGCCGCCAGCAGGAAGAGCAGGAGTGTGGCCAGGCGGCTGGTGAGGACCTGGCGGCGGGGCGATTCGTTCGGCCGCAGCGGCCGGTAAACATCGTTGATGACCAGGCTCGAGCCCCAGTTGATGAGCGAGCTGAGCGTGGACATAAAGGCAGCCGCCTCGGACGCGACCAGGACGCCGATGAAACCCAAGGGCAGTTTCGTGGCGTTGATGAGCTCCCCCCAGGCGTGGGCCGGGTCGGCGAGAAGCTTCATCCCGCTGGGCGTTGGACCAGCCTGTTGAAGAAGGTCTTTGGTCCAAAACAGAGACAGGGCGACGACGCCCAGTCCGATCAAGGGGATGGTCCGCAGCGAGAGGGCTAGAAACGAGTTGAACAGCTGGCCGCCCATGGCGTGGCCCTCGTTTTTGGCCCCCATGAACCGCTGGGCGGTCATGCCTTCGCCCGCCGTGGGCGATCCGGCGAAGAACAATCCTTGGATGACCAGCATGGCCACGGTCAAAGCCGGGATGAGCGGAGTCGGAGGGATCTGGTGAAAGGCTTCCGGCCGGATCGTCCGGATCCTGTCGACGATGGCCGCCCAGCCGCCCTGCTGGGGAACGGTCAGAAAGAAAAAGGCCAGGCTCCCGATGAGCAGAATGGCGAACTGGACGACGTCCGTGAAGACGACCCCCATCAGGCCGCCGAAGACGGTATAGATGACGGTCACGCCGCCGAAGAGGAGGAGGATCTGGGTTTCGTTCAACGGGACCAATGGAGCGATGGTCTTGGCGAAGAAGCCGGTGATATAGCCGATGATGATGATGGCATAACAGAAGAGCAGGAGGGCGTAGATCTTGCGGGCGAAAAGGCTCGGTTTTCCTCCATAGCGCAGGGTGATGAGCTCGGCCGTGGTCACGATCTGCATCCGGCGCCACATCCGGGCCCAGATAATGGCGACTAGAGGCATCCAGATGATCCAGGAGGCCCACCACATCCAGTTTCCGGCCAGTCCGAAGACCAGGACGAGCATGACGAACCCGCCGTTCCCGGACTGGTACGTCGCCGTATTGGACAGGCCGATGGCCCACCAGGGCAGGCTCCGGTTGCCGGTGAAATACCCGGTCGCGCCCTGTTTTCCGGCTTTTTTGGTGAAATAGAGCCCGACGAGAAGGGAGACGAGGCAAAGGGAAGCGACGACGGCCCAATCGACAACGCCCACGAACAAAAAACTATCAAGTTAGGGCGAAAATGTCAAAAGATCCGGGCCGTTTTTCTAGTTGACTTGGCCCGGGAATTCGGCTATTATCTTAATTCATTTTAATAGAATGGATTAACCTACCATGATGACACTGCGTTTGATGAGATTCGGGGCCAAAAGCAAACCCGCCTATCGGATCGTCGTCGTCGACTCGAAGAAGCCGCGCGAGACCAAGGCCAAGGAAACCATCGGTTCATTCAATCCTCTCAAGGACCCCGTCGAGGTCACCATAGACCTAGACAGGGCCAAGTTCTGGATGGACAAGGGCGCCAAGCCGTCGCCGACGGTCAGATCCCTCATCGAAAAAGTCTCTAAAACACCGAAACTTTCCTAATTTCATAACTCTAAATCTCTAAGGAGGTTACAGTGAAAGAGCTCGTTGAAATGATCGCCAAAGCGCTCGTGGATCAACCTGAAAAAGTCGTCGTTTCCGTGCTCGAAGGAGAGCAGACCACGATCCTGGAACTCAAAGTGGCGCCTGAAGATTTAGGCAAAGTGATCGGAAAGCAAGGCCGGACGGCGCGGGCCATGCGCATCCTCCTCGGCGCGGCCGGCATGAAATTGAAGAGGAGATACAACCTCGAGATCATTGAAAAAGGCTGAGTTGCGGACCATAGGGATAGTTCAGAGAAGTCACGGCAAGGAGGGTGAGCTCAAGGTCAGATTGCGGACCGAGCTTCTCCCCGAGGGTTTTTTTTTAAGGTTTTTCTGATCGATAAAGGGGACAGCCGGGAGTTCGAGGTCGAGCGGCTTGTCCCTTATAAAAATTCCCATATCCTCAAGCTGAAGGGAATAGATTCCCTGGGACGGGCCGATCAATTCGTCGGACGGGACATCCTTGTCCCCGGTCAGGCCTTGAAGACCCCGGAGGAAGGCCGGCTTTACGATTTCGCCCTCATCGGCTGTTCGGTCATGACGACCGCCGGGTTGCCGGTGGGGGTCGTCAGAGACGTGGTGGCTATCGGAGAATCGACCCTCCTCGTCATCGAGGGGGATCCCGGACCGAAGGAAGTTATGGTTCCCTTCGTCCGGGACATATGCGTTGAGGTCGATCCGG
>Ga0315275_10002999_pt1 | contig 15429 bp, 10 predicted proteins | sample YL17G03_0_MG_FD_205557 | JGI IMG/M metagenome (GOLD analysis project Ga0315275, IMG submission 205557) | Sediment microbial communities from Yellowstone Lake, YNP, Wyoming, USA - YL17G03_0 | ecosystem: Environmental > Aquatic > Freshwater > Lake > Sediment | place: USA: Wyoming | collected... | reverse complement strand
CATTTCTGCGCCGGATATAAGAAATTCTTCGCCCACGCCGACCCCCACTTCAAGGCCCTGGCCGCGGAGTGGAAAGAAAAATCGAGATCAGGGGACTGATTTCTCTTTAATACCTCTAGTAATACCTTCGTGTCAGGGTACTACCCTTATGTTCTCATCCAGCGGGCCGCGATTCCCTTACCGGCGCATTTCACCCTGCCCGCCGCTTTCATCGACTTCAATTGAACCTGGATCCAAAAACGACCGTTCCGATTCGCTTCCTGTCCACCTCGACGCCTTCTATCCTGTTTGAGGATACGGCACTTTCGATCAGCGTATGTTCGCGGAGCACCCTAAGCTTCTGCGGCGATTGTCGGGTATAGAGTTCCTGCCGTCCGCGCGCCTCCGAGATCTCGGCCACCAGCCAGGCGGTTTCGCTGGAAACTCCTTTTATTCCATCCTTATGACGCCATGCCGATATCATAAAGAATGTCATAATAATAATAGAATTATCCCGCCAGGCTATTCGCGAAGCCGTTCTCCACCACTTCCCTTCCGAACGACTTTTATCTATGATGACCAGGAACCCCTATTGATTCCCCTCGTGGAGGTCGCTATGCCCCGTCGCTCCCTATCGCCATTTGCCCCCGTCCTCATTCTCTGTTTCGCTTGCATCTGCGCCGCCCAAGCTGCGGCCGGGCCGTCCGCGACAATCGGGTTGTCCGCGACGACCGGATCGCTCCTCTTCGATAAAGCGGAGTATGCCGCCCGCCGCCAGAGGCTCATGGAAAAGATCCCCGACGGCGCGGCCGTCATCCTGGGGGCCTGGCCGTCGACGGGCGGGGAATTCGTGCAGAACAACGACTTCCTCTATTTCACCGGGGCCGACGTTCCGAACGCCGCGCTGATCATCGACGGCAAGCGCAAGACGAGCGCGATTTTTTACACCCTGACCGAGGGCGCCGCCCGCAACGACGGCATCAGCCTGGACTTCGTCAAGAACGCCCAGACGGCCACGGGCATCGAACGGGCCGCGGCCTATGACCAATTCACCGGCGCCCTGGGCCGGCTGGCCGGCCAGGAATACGTGATCTACACGTCGTTCAAGTCCGAGGAGCTGGCCCGCGAGAACTCGGCCGAAAAATTCGGCATCCTGCAGAACGTCATGACCCTGAATCCCTGGGACGGCCGCCTGACCCGCGAGCTCCAGTTCGTCAAAAACCTCAAGGAGCGCTTCCCCCAGGTCACCGTGAAGGACGCCGCGCCGTTCATCTGGGAATTGCGCTCGATCAAGTCGCCGGCCGAGATCGATCACCTCCGCAAAGTGGGACGGCTGGGCGTCCAGGCCCACCTGGCCATGATGAAGGCCGCGCGGGTCGGCGCGCCGGAGTACGAGATGGCCGCCGCCTTCAGCTACGCCTGCAAGATGGGCGCCGCCCGCGACCTGGCTTACAACACCATCATCAGCTCCGCCGAAAATCACCCTTACCTCCACTATTACAAGCATGACCGCGTGCTCAAGAACGGCGACTTCATCGTCGTCGACGCCGGCCCCAACCTGGACTCCTATGTCGTCGACATCTCGGCCTCCTATCCGGCCAACGGGAAATTCACCCCCCGCCAGCGCGAGATCTATGAAGCCGCCTGGGCCGTCCAGGAAGCCTGCAAAAAGATCTACAAGCCCGGCGTCGAAGGCAAGGACGTCCAGCCGCAGGTCCTGGAGATGCTGAAGAAACAGGGCTTCGACCCGGAAAAAAGCATCTTCAAGATCCGGACCATGCAGACGGGCATCAGCCACTACGTGGGCATGGCCGTCCACGACGTAGGCGGCGGACCGCGCGGCCCCCTGCGCCCGGGGATGGTCTTCGCTTGCGACATCTACGCGGTCTTCCCCGGCGAGGACCTGGGTGTGCGGGTCGAGGACACGCTGGTCATCACCGAAAACGGCTGCGAGAACCTGACTCCGGGCCTGCCCCGGACGGTGGCCGAGATCGAGGCGTTCATGAAAGCGCCCGCCGGAAAGAGCAAGCGGCCATGATCCCCCACCCCACCCTCGACGACATCCGCCGGGCCGCGGCGAGGATCAGACCCTGCGCCCACCGCACGCCCGTCTTCACCTGCGCTTTGCTCGATGAGCGGCTCGGCGCGCGTATTTTCCTGAAATGCGAGAACCTCCAGAAAGTCGGCGCCTTCAAGTTCCGCGGAGCGGCGAACGCGGTCTTCTCACTTTCGGAGGAAGCGGCCGAGCGGGGCGTCGCCACGCATTCCTCGGGCAACCACGCCCAGGCCCTGGCTTTGGCGGCGCGCCTGCGCGGGATCCCCGCCTACATCGTCATGCCCGACAATGCCCCGGCGGTCAAGAAGGCCGCCGTGGCCGGCTACGGCGGACGCATCACGTTCTGTGAACCCACCCTAAAAGCGCGCGAAACCACGTTAAAGGCCATCGTCCGGACTACTGGCGCCGAGGTCGTCCATTCCTACAATGACGACCGGGTCATCGCCGGCCAGGGGACGGCCGCCCTCGAGCTCCTCGATGACGTCCCCGGTCTCGACGCCGTCATGACGCCGGTCGGCGGCGGCGGGCTCTTGAGCGGCACGGCCATCGCCGCAACGGAGCTCCGGCCCGGTATCCGCGTGATCGCCGCCGAGCCCGAGGGCGCCGACGACGCCTTCCGCTCGCTTCAGGCCGGCCGGATCATCCCTTCGACCGCCCCCAAGACCGTCGCCGACGGCCTGCTCACCTCGCTGGGCGACCGGACGTTTCCGGTGATCCGGGAGCGGGTCGAGCGGATCGTCACGGTGAGCGAGAGCGCGATCATCGCGGCCATGAAATTCGTCTGGGAGCGGACTAAGATGGTCATCGAGCCGTCCTCCGCCGTACCCGTCGCCGCGTTCTGGGAGAAAAAGATCGACCTGGGCGGCCTCCGGGTGGGGATCATCCTCTCCGGCGGGAACGTCGATCTCGACCGCCTGCCCTGGACGGCCTAACCGGGCGCTGCCGGCGGGATTCAGGCCCCGGGAAGGACGTTGTGTCCTTCGCGGATCAGGATCTCAGCGGCGCGTCCCAATTGGTCCTGCTTGACCAGGATGTAGTCGGTATCGAACGTCGACACGGCAAACAGGCTGATCCCCGCCTCGGCCAGCGGACCGGCCAGGCCGGCCAGCACGCCGGTCAGGGAAAAATCGAGCGGGCCGCGGATTTTCAAAACGCGGAAATCGCGTTCGCTCCGGATCTCGCCGGGGACCTGGTCCTCCGCGCAGACGATCGAAAGTTCGTCGGTGGTCCGGGTGATCGAGACGAGATCGCCTTTTTCCGCCCAGGCCGGAACGGGGAGGCCGGGCGCCAGGCGGCAGACCGCAAAAGAAGCGGACAGAAGATCCAGGTCGAGGCTCATGATTGGGGGCCGATCGTTTTTATTCATCGCCGTCCTCCGGGTCCGTCCGGTCAGTATACGACAAGATCGCGGGGCGGCGCGAGAAGGAAGCAAAAGCGCGTCCGCGGCCGGGCTTGACAGGCGCGGCCGCCGCACATAATGTCATTCCGATCGTCTCCAGGAGTCCCGCCCATGAAAAAGACAAACGTCCCCGCGCTCGCCCTTCTGGCATTCGTTCTCCTTCAGGCCCTGCCGGCCGCGCTCCCCGCCCAGACGATCTATTGGGGCGATTCCGTCCCCAAAGGCTGGAACGGCTCATGGCCGGCTAAATATCTGACCATCCCCGAGAAGACGAATTACACGCGGACGGCCTCGTCCACGGAGGTCCTGGAATTCCTGGACACAATGCGCTGGAACAGCGACAAGGTCACCGTCCTCAATATGTTCGTCACCAGCCTGCGCCGGACCGGCGCGGCCGTTGTCCTGTCCAGCCCCCGCGTGGCTTCGCCCGAAGAGGCGGCCAAGTCCGGCAAGACGGTCGTCTACTTCCAGGGCAACATCCACGCCTACGAACCGGAGGCCAAGGAAGCCCTGCAGATGCTGATGCGCGACATCCTCTTCGGCAAACGCGCGCGCCTGCTGGACAAGCTTATCATCATCCTATGCCCCAACTTCAACGTCGACGGCGCCGACACCCTGACCTTGAGCGAGGGCACGCCGCATCTTCTGGGCAGCGCCAACAACGCCCAGAACCTTAACCTCAACCGCGACGCCGTCAAACTGGAAACACCCGAGGTCAACGGCCTGTACAGGACGATCTTCAACCGCTGGGACCCGACGCTCATCTACGACGGCCACTTGATGGGCCGGGTCCAGCATGGTTACGCCATCGGCTACGCCACCTGCACGGTGCCGGCCTCCCATCCGGGCCCGCGGGATTATGTCTTCGACAAGCTCTTTCCCGCGATCCGCGAGGCCGCGCGCAAAGAGTTCGGGCTGGAAGTCTTCACCCACTGCGGCACGGACAACAAGTGGCCGCCCACCCTGTGGAGCCCGGAAGCGGCGATGTGGACGACCGAGGCCAAGTTCATCGCCGGCGCCTACGGCCTGCGCAACCGCATGACCATCCTGGCCGAGACGCCGGGGCACGAGGGTTTCGAACGACGCATCTACGCCCATCACGCGCTTATGGCCGCGGTTTTGGACTATGCCGCGGCCCACGGCGCGGAGATGCGGGAAATCTGCCGGGCCGCCGACCTCGAGGTCGTTGAGGCGGTCAAGGCCAGGGCCGAGACGGGCGAGCTCAAGAACTGGGTGGCCGGCAAATACGGATCGTACGGAAAAATCGACATCCTGATGTACAAGGATCGCAATATCTCCGAGCTTATCCCCGGCACGAGCGTCCGGGCCAAGATCCCGCCCCCTATGCTCCGGGCCCCCGAACTGATCAAAGGGGTCGAGTTCATGGCCAAGCCGGTCGGCACCATCGAAGCCAAAATGCCGCGCGGCTATCTCATCCCCGCGGAGCTGGACGAGGTGGCGGAAAAACTCCGCACGCACAACGTCAAAGTCGAAGTCCTGGCCAAGCCGATCAGGGCCGCGGGCGAAGAATTCGTCATCGACCGGGTCATCCAGGGACGGGGAGGCAACGCTCCCCCGCTCCGGCTCGAAGGCGGGTTCGCCCCCTCGCCGGTCAAGGAATTCCCTGCCGGAACGTTCCGCGTCGACTTGGCCCAGCCCTGCGCCAACCTGGCCTTCTATTGCCTCGAGCCGCAGGCGGCGGACGGCTTCGTCGGTTGGGGCGTCTTCGACGCTTACTTCAAGTCCGTCGGCGCGGACAAGCGCAGCGTCGTCTACCCGATTTACAAGTATTTCAAGATTCTGGAGTGAGGCGAGCCCGCTCCGGCCCGCCTCTCACTTCACCAGGACCGCCTGCATCCGGATCTCCGGCCCGGTCAGGGCCTTGGAGACCGGGCAATTCTTCTTGGCCGCCTCGGCGTGCTTCTGCAGGTCTTCTTCCGAAAGGCCGGGGACTTGGGCCTGGGTCTGAAGTTCGATCAGGGTGATCGTCGGCCCGTCGCCCAAATGCACCGTGGCGGTCGTGGCGATGCGCGTCGGCTTGAAACCCGCGCCCGTCAGCAGGGCGGACAGAAACATGGAGAAACAGCCGGCGTGCGCGGCGCCGATCAGCTCCTCGGGATTAGTGCCTTTCCCCGATTCGAAGCGCGAGGCGAACGTAAAGGGTCCTTCGTAAGCGCCGCTGCCGAGCTTCATCGTGCCCGCGCCTTCCTTCAGCGTGCCTTGCCATTCCGCGGATGAGGTTCGAATCGCCATAGTTTATATCCTTATCGATGGGGTGGACGATCGGGCCTCAGTTCCCCGGACAGAACTTCAGGACCAGGTTCTCGATGAAGAACTCCATCATCCGGTCCTGGCGCACGGCCGTATGGCCCATGTCCGGACCGACCTGGATCTCGAAACTCTTCCCGGCCTTCTGGAGAGCCGCGATGAGCTGCATCGTGTTGGTCGGGTGGACGTTGTTGTCAGCCGTACCGTAATAGAGCATCAACCGGCCCTTGAGCTTGTCCACGTATTTCATGGCGCCGGCGTTGTCGTAGCCCTCTTTGTTCTCCTCCGGGATCCACATATAGCGCTCGGTGTAGATCGAGTCGTACTGGAGCCAGGTGGTGACCGGAGACTGGGCGCAGGCGGCGGCGAAGACGTCGGGGTAACGCAGGAGGCACAGGACCGAGGAATATCCGCCGTAGGACGTGCCGAAAATGCCGACGCGGGCCTTATCGACATAGGGGCGGTCCCCCAGCGATTTGACGCCGGCGGCCTGGTCGTCCATCTCGACGATGCCGAGCTTGAGATAGATAGCGTCCAAGGCCTTTTTGCCCTTCTGGGCGGCGCTGCGCGAATCGAGTGAGGCTACCAGGAAGCCGTACTCCGTCAGCGGGCTGGGCATGGACCAGTTCTCGCGGGCGCCGTTGGTGGCCGGGCCGGCGTAGACGCTCACCAGCAGCGGATATTTTTTAGCCGGATCGAAGTTGGAGGGGAAATTCAGGATGCCATAGAGGTCGGTCGAGCCGTCGGCGGCCTTGTATTTGAAGAGCTCGACCTTTTTCAGCCCGAGCTGGTCGAATTTGGTCGTATCGCTCTTGGCCAGCTCGGCCGCGACCTTGCCCTTGGCGTCCATCAGGCGCGTGACCGGCGGGACATCGTGGGCCTGGGCCACATCGACGAAATATTTGCCGTCGGGCGAGAGGCTGACGGCATGGCTGAGGGCCGGGTCAGTCAGGCGAATGTCTTTCTTTCCGTCCAGGCCGATCCGGTGGAGCTGGGTCATCATGGTATTGGCGCCGTCGCGGGCCATGTAATAGAGGACGCCGGCGGCCTCGTCGACTTTGACGATGTTGGCCACCTCGAACGGATGGTTGGTCAATTGAACGATCAGCTTGCCGCTGATGTCGTAGAGGAAGAAATTCCGGAAGCCTGTCCTCTCGGATGTCCAGATGAAGCGCTTGTTGTCCTTGAGCCACTGCGTGGCCGGTGAGTTCTCCACCCAGCCGGTCGGCCATTCTTCATGGACCAGGACGCGGCATTTGCCCGTGGCCGGATCGGCGGCCGCGAATTCCAGGATGTTCTGGCGGCGGTTGGTCCGGTTGAAGAGCAATTCCTTTCCGTCGGGCGACCAGGCCACATGGTAGACGTAGTGGCCGACGACGGAATTCTCAAAGGGCTTGCCGTCGCGGACGTCGACCTTGACCGTGGCTTTGGAGGCGACGTCATAGACGAAGAGATCGGCAATCGGGTTGGGCTGTCCGGCCTTGGGATAGGCTTCGATATCCGGCTTGGTATAGAGCTTGGTCTGGTCCATCTGCAGGAAATAATCGGGAACCTTGCTCTCGTCGAAACGGTAGTAGGCCAGCTTCTTGCCGTCCGGCGACCACCACATGGCGAAGCTCTGGAACAGCTCCTCGCCGTAGACCCAGCTGGCCGAACCGTACTTGATGCGGCCCTTTTCGTTGCCTTCCGTGGTGACGGCGATTTCGTTCTTGCCGTCGGCGTCGCTCAGCCAGACGTTGCGGTCGCGGTAGAAGGCCTTGAGTTTTTTATCGAGCGAGACGGCCTCGGTGAACTGGCGTCCGCGCTCCGGCCCGCCGCCGCGGCGGCCGCCGAAACCCTCGGGCTGGGCGGGGGCGGCGCCGGTTTCGGCCGCTTTCCTGGTCGCTAAAACGTACTTCCAGGACTTGCCGTCCCGGTTATACGTGAACGACTTGCCGTCGTCCGCCCATTTCACCTGCAGAGCGCCGGATTTCACCGCGCCCGGCATTTCCTTGCTCATTTTCTGGAATCGTTCGTAGCCGGGGTACGTCTTCAGGCGGTCCTGGGCCATGGACAGGCCGGCCGCGAAGGCCGGAAGAACGACCAGCATCAAAAGACTGCGTTTTCTCATCGTTTCTCCTTTAAAAATGGCACCACCGGCCGAAGGCTCAGGCCTTCGGCCGGTAGTACCGATTGATTACTTTACCGAGAATTTATGGACCGTCGTCGTCAGGTAGGTCTGTCCCGGGCGGAGAATGCTGCTCGGGAAATTGGCGTGGTTGGGCGAATCGGGGAAGTGCTGGGTCTCCAGGCAGAATCCCCAATGCTTTTTGTAAACGCGCCCGCCGGTTCCAGTGATCGTCCCGTCCAGGAAATTGCCGGTATAGAATTGAATGCCGGGCTGGTCGGTCGAGATCTCCATGACCCGGCCGCTCTCGGGCTCGTAGACGCGGGCGGCCAGGACCAATGTTCCGCCGCCGCTTCTCAGCACATAATTATGATCATAGCCGCCTTCGACCTTGGCGATCCGGGCGCCGATTGAGAACGGCGTGGTGAAATCCATGGCCGTGCCCTTGACCGGATCGAGTTTGCCGGTGGGGATCAGGCCCTTGTCCACCGGCGTGTAGCGGTCGGCGGTCAGGGTCAGTTCGTGGCCGAGGATGTCGCGCGCCCCGGCGGTAAAGTTGAAGTAGCTGTGGTTGGTCAGGTTGACGGGCGTGGCCTTGTCCGTCCTCGCCTCGTAGTCGATGTGCAGCTCGTTGTCGTTGGTCAGCAGGTAAACGACCGTAACGTTGAGGTTGCCGGGATAGCCCTCTTCGCCGTCTCGGCTTTGATAGCCGAACTTGACGCCCACAGCGTCGGCCTCGCTGAACGATTCGGCCGACCAGACAACCTTGTCGAACCCCTTGAGCCCTCCGTGCAGGTGGTTCTCGTTGTTGTTCACGGCCAGGGTGTAAGTCTTACCGTCGAGGGTAAACCGGCCCTTGGCGATGCGGTTGCCGACGCGGCCGACCGTCGCACCGAAATAGGGGCTGGCCTTGAGATACCCGTCGAGCGTCTCATAGCCCAGGACGCAGTCGGCCAGGGCGCCGTTCCGGTCCGGCACATCGAGCGAGACGAGCGTCGCGCCATAAGTCATGATCCGGGCTTTCAGGCGGTTCCTGTTGGTCAGGGTGAAGATGTCGACGGCCGTACCGTCGGGGAGCTTGCCGAAGCCGTCTTTTTTGATGTTCATGGTCGGGATTCCTTTCGCCGGCCCGGAGGGGCTGACCGATTCCTTCGCGTCCTTGGGCGGTTCGGCCTTCTTGCAGCCGACCATACCGTGGAAGCAGCCGATCCCCAAAACGCCGAGCGCCAGTACGAGCATGGATTTTCTCATGGACGAACCTCTTGAAGCGGGACGCCAGGGTCTATTCATCGGATGTAAACTATCTAAATATCAAAATTCGGAGGGAAAGACAAACCCTTGTCCGTGATTTGAACACGAACAAGGGCGGCGGAACCGGATCCCCAGGCCGGGCCTGGGGCCCCTGCCGCCGCAGCCGCTAAGAGCTCGAGCTGGGCTGAAGGCCCGAGGGAAGCAAGGGTGAATCCTTGCTGAAATACTTCCTGCCCGTCGCCGATCGGCCGGTCGGGCCGGAGGTTGGCCGCCTGGATTTCGAGCGCGTTGCCGCCCGCTTACGCGGCGGCCGTCATGTTTGTTCGCCAAGGATCGCAACGGACGCCGCCGAGCAAGCGAGGATTCCGGGACCTCGAAAGAGGCCCTAGGATCGCCTGGAAAGAGGAGAGCGGTCATGGAAATATCCCCCCCCCGATCCTCGCCGAAGAGGATTGTCGCCGATGACGGTCAAGTCCAGAATAATCGCGCATTAAAAAAGCGGCCTAAATAAGAAAACCGGCGATTCTGGAACACCGGAAAGGGAAGAGTCACCCTGCCCTGGAAGGTAGAAAACATGAAAAAAAAAGAACCATCCCGGGGGATGGACATTCAGCTTCCCGGAGGCGAGCCCAACCGGGTTTATGAAAAAGAAAAATCCAGGCCAAAGAGGAGGTGCCAGATGCAGCACAAGGCCGGCGAAGGCGGGGGAAAAAAGTCAGTTTTGAGAGGGATTGTTGCGGCGCTCCTCGGCGCGGCGGTGGCCCTCTCGGTCCAGGTCTCGGCGGCTGCGGAGAAGCCAGCGCGACTGAAGGACGACCCGCCGGCCCAGGCGCTGACGCTGGAGAAATGCATTTCCGCGGCTCTGGAGAACAATCATCGCCGTCCGGTGTCGGCCTTGGCCGTGGCTGTCGCCGAAGCGCAGCACCGCCAGGTTCTCTCCGGGTACTGGCCGCAGATCGGCCTGAAGGGCGGCTACCTGCGCATGGATGAGGCGTTCAATTTCCTGTTCCCCGAAACCTCGGTCGAGGTCCGCGCCCAAACCATGGCCATCCCCTTTGGGGGGACGATTCCCGTAACCATACCGGGCGTCGGGACCGTCCCGGTGAACGCCTTTCCGATCGATGCCCAGACTATCCAGGTTCCCGCCCAGGACATCAAGCTGATGGATGAAAACTCATACTTCGCCTCCCTGAACGCCAAGTGGCTGATTTATGACGGCGGGATGCGCAAGGGTTATCGCGAACAAACCCTGGCCGGCATCGCGGCGGCGAAGCAAGAGGTCCGCCGCACCGACCTGGAGATCGTGGATTGCGTCAAGCGATACTACCACGGGGCGGTGCTGGCGCGGCAATTGCTCCAGCTCGGCCGCGACACGCTGGCCCGGATGGAAGCCACTCTCAGCCTGACCGAGGCCCTCTATAAGGAGGGCAGCGGCAAGGTCACCAAGGTCGATTTCCTGGACAACAAGGTGATGGTGGAGTCGTTGCGCTCCATGGTCGCGCTCCTCGAGAAGAACGCGGAGATGGCGAAAGCCGCGCTGGCCAACACGATGGGGCTGTCGTGGCGGGACGCCGTCCTTCCCGCCGACGAGAAGATCCCGTTCGAACCCTTCACGGCGAGCCTCGAGACGATCGTTTCAGCGGCCTATGAATTCAGCCCGGATTGGGCGCGCCTGGAGGCCGGCATCCGCGCCTCCGAGGGCGCGGTGAGGACGGCGCAGAGCGGGTCTTATCCCAAATTGGCGTTGATGGGCGAATTGCACCGTTGGTGGAATAATTACGACGCCGGCCTGGCCACGGACAGGAATAAAAACGGCTGGACAATCGGCGTCGGGATCGAAATCCCGATCTTCGACGGATTTCTCGTCCGCGGCCAGGTGGAGGCGGCGAAGGCCAAGTCCAAACAGCTCAATGAGCAACGGATTCTGCTGAAGGACGGACTCGGTCTTCAGATCAAAGATCTTTTCCTTGGGCTCGAGGCCGCCCGCCAATCGCACCAGGCCGCGCTCGATGCGATGACCGCGGCCCGGGAGAACTGCGACTTGAACACCCGCGCCTACCAGAACGGACTGGTGGACACCGAGAAGGTCGTCCGGGCTCAATTGGTCGATGCGCTGATGACGGCGCAGCACTACAAGACCGTGTACGACCATGTCGTCCTGCAATCTCAAATGAATCTTCTGGTGGGCACGGAGGTGCTGAAGCAGCTTAAATGACCATCATCCGAAAAAGCCCCTCCTCCGCGCGCGGCCGGTCCCGACGAAGGTCCGGCCTCTGCCTCGGTTTGGCTGGGGGGCTTTTCTTGTGGGGAATCGCCGCGGCCCAGAGCAAGGATCAGGACGCGGGAAAGCCGGGTTCCGACCCCGCCGTTTTCCGGTTCGGCTTCTCCTCCGCCATGTTTCCCTCCCTCAACGTCAACGATGCCAAGGCCGCCGTGAGAGTCTGGGCCATGACCCTGGCGCGGGAGCACGGCATAAAGGCCGACCCGATCCCCTTTATCTTCGACAGCCTGGCCGAACTGGACGAGGCCTTGCGACGCAAGCAGGTCGATGCGGTGGCCGTGTTGACGGAGGAATACCGGGCCTTGAGCGCTTCTTTCCCGCTCGCCCCGCTATTTGTGGCCAATGTCAACGGTCACACGGCGGAGGAGTTGATCGTGCTGGTGCATCGCAACAGCGGCATAGCCAACCTGGAAGACTTGCGGGGGCGCAGTCTGATCACGCACCGCGATCCCCGGGCCTCGCTGGCCCTCCCTTGGCTGGACACGCTTCTGCTGGAGAAAGGATTACGGCCGACGGCCGATTTTCTGGGCCGCGTGTCCGGCAGCGACAATCTCGCGCGCGTGATCCTGCCCGTTTACTTTCGGCAGAGCGAGGCCTGCTTGGTCACGCGCGGCGGCTTCGACACGATGACCGAACTCAATCCCCAGGTCGGCCTAGAGCTCATGGTCCTCGCCTCATCGCCGAAAATGGTTCCCGTGCTCCTCTGCATCCGGGCGGACTATACGTCTTCGTCCAAGGACGAAATCTTGCAAGGACTGCGCGATCTTCATCTCAGCCCGGCCGGCCGCCAGGTTCTCACCATCTTCCGCAGCGGGAAGCTGGAAGAACCGCCGGCGTCCAGCCTGAAAATCGAACTCGATCTGCTGGAACGCCGCGAGAAATTGGGCCAGACGGCCGGCCCGAAGGCGCCCCAGGGACGGGGGGAATAAATCATGGGCCTTCCACGGTCCACTCTTCAGGGGGGGGACGTTTCCCCTTGGACAGGGGCGCGCCGTTGGAAGCCGGGATTCCGAACCTGGCTGGCGGTGCTGCTGGGCTTGATGGCCTTACAGGCCGGCGGGGACGGGCAATCGACGAGTCTTCGGACCTCGCGCCTGCGGCTCATGGACTCCAACCAACTGCTTCAAAACACCAATCCCAACGACGCCATGGCCGCTTTCAGAGTGTGGGTCGAAACCATGGGCCGCAGCCGCGGCTACGCCCTCAAGGTCGAAGCCGAGATCTTTGACAGGCTGGAGGAACTCGACAAGCGCCTTCAAACGAAGACGGTGGATGTCGTCATCCGCACATCTATAGACTATCTCCGGACCGCTCCCGAGGGTCTGCTGGAGGCGGTGTTCAGCTACTCTCGAAAGACGAAAAATCTGTTCGATGATTACGTCCTCGTGACACGGCGGGATTGGAAATTCGCGGACATCACCGCGCTGCGCGGCAAGAGCTTGACGCTGTTCAAGATCGGGTCCGGCTTGGGCCGGCTGTGGTTGGACGTGACCTTGGGCGAACGCGGCCTCGGCCCGGTGGAGCAGTTCTTCGGATCCTGCACCGAGACCTTCAAGGCTTCGTCCGTCGTTCTCCCGGTCTTCTTCGGCAAGTCCGACGCGGGCCTGGTCATTCGTGATTCGCTGGACACCATGAGTAAGATGAATCCTCAATTGGCCGTTAAGCTTCAGGTTTTGGACCACTCGCCCATCCTCTGTGAAGGCGTGGTCTGTTTAGTCAGCGGCTTCACGACCTTTCGCGAAGAATTGATGGACGGGCTGGCCAGCTTGCACCGAGATCCGCAGGGCAAGCAACTCCTGCTCGTTTTCAAGGTCGAACAGCTGGTCCCCTTCAAACCCCAATACCTGGACACCGTCCACGACCTCCAGGCCCGCTGGGCCAAGGTGAAAGGACATCCTTCGGTCTCGCGAGTTCCCCCCGCGGCGGCGCCCCCGCCGGGAAAGGACAAAAAGGCAACATGAACAGGCGTTTCCAGGATCGAATTCGGATCGGCATCGCCGCCAAGACGGCGATTCTGTCATGGCTGATCACGCTCACCACACTGGCGATTTTTGCCGCGGTGATCATCCCCCAGCAAAAACGGTCGTTCCTGGAAAACCTCAACTCCAAGGCCCGCAGCATCTGCGCATCGCTCCAGGATGTCACCGCATCGGGGATCATCACCGAGGACTACAGCAGCATGGTGGACCACAGCACGCAAATTTTGGAAGGCGACGAGTCCATCGCTTTCATCATCATCATGAAAAACGACGGCCTCGCTCTGATCAGCCAAGGAAGCCTCGCCGCCGCTCCGGCCGACGATGCCGTCCGCCCGCGACCAAAGCCGCGTTGGCGGATGGGGAAGCTCGGCGAATTCTGGCGGCCGGCCGCGCGGTCGGCCCAGGGAGGCATCGCCACGGCGCCCCTGTTCAACCGCCGGCTCTATGTTTACCGGAAACCGTTCGATTACTCGGGCCTCGAGTGGGGATGGATTCATGTCGGGCTGAAGCTGGATGCCTATGATCGCAGCGTTCGGGATGTTTCCAACCGGACCGCGGTGTTGGCCGCCATCTGCATTCTGATCGGCCTCGTCGCCTCGGTGCTGTATGCGCGCCGGATCGTCCGTCCGGTCCTGAAGCTGCGGCAAGCCGTCCAAGAGGTGGCCTCGGGCAATCTCACGGTTCGGGCGAATATCCAGAGCGGCGATGAGGTCGCCAGTCTGGCTGGGGCGTTCAACAGGATGACCGACGCCGTGGAGCGGCGCGAGAAGCGGCTCCTGGCCCAGAACCATGCCCTGACCGTCCTGGCCACGGAGAAATCCCTTCACAACGGCGACCTGAAGTCCGCCATCAAAGTGGTGACGGAAACGGCCGCGGATATCATGAAGGTCGGCCGATCGAGCATCTGGTTATTCAGCAAGAACGGGGCGACCTTGACGTGCGAGGATCTGTTCGAAGGCGCGGAGGGAACGCATTCGGGTGGCGCCATTTTGAAGACCGCCGATTTCCCGGCCTTCTTCCGGGCGCTGCGTCAAGCCCCGATCCTGGCCGTGCCGGACGCGCAGACCGATCCGCGCACCCGGGAGTTGAAGGACCCTTACCTGGTGCCTTTCGGGATCACCTCCAAGCTCGATGCCTCGATCCGGCTCGGAGGCCGGGAGGTGGGCATCATCTGTCAAGAGAGCATCGGCGAAAACCGGGACTGGTCGCTGGAAGAACAGAACGGCACCGCCGCGCTGGCCGACCTCATCGCGCTGGCCATCCAAGCGCGGGACCGCCGCCGCGTGCTGAATGAGCTGGTGGCGGCCAAGGACGTCGCGGAAGCGGCGAACAAGGCGAAGAGCCAGTTCCTCGCCAACATGAGCCACGAGATCCGCACTCCGATCAACGGGGTGGTCGGGATGCTGCAATTGATGCAAGAGGCGGGTTTGCCGGACCGGCAGCAGCGCTACCTGGATTTAGCGCAGGCGTCGATCAAAACGTTGCTGATGGTCATCAACGACATCCTGGATATATCCAAGATCGAGGCGGGGAAACTGAAACTGGAAATCCAGGACTTCAACTTGCGGAAGTGCGTGGAAGATGCCGTGGGAACGTTCGCGGCGAAGGCCGCGGAGAAGAGACTGGATCTGGCCTGCGCCTTCGCGCCCGGCGTTCCGGACATGGTCCGCGGCGACGGCCGCCGCCTGGGGCAGGTGCTCATGAACCTGGTGAACAACGCCCTGAAGTTCACCGAGAAGGGTGAGGTGATCGTAGAGGTGAATATCCAGCGGGATTCCGAAGCGCGCCCTAAGCTGCGCTTCATGGTCCGGGATTCCGGCATTGGGATTGCGCCCGAAACGATGGGCCAACTTTTCAATCCGTTCATACAGGAGGACATTTCCTCCAAGCGGAAGTTCGGGGGAACGGGGCTGGGCTTGGCCATTTGCCGGCAATTGATCGATCTGATGGGGGGCGAGATCGGGGTCGACAGCCGGATAGGTCAGGGAACGACCTTCTGGTTCACCGTGCCGGTGTCGCCCCTGGCCGCGGAGGATCCAGGCGTGAAAAAGCGCGCGCGCGGTCTGAACGGCTTGCGTGTGCTGATCGTGGACGATCACGCCGCGACGC
>Ga0315275_10002998_pt1 | contig 15431 bp, 12 predicted proteins | sample YL17G03_0_MG_FD_205557 | JGI IMG/M metagenome (GOLD analysis project Ga0315275, IMG submission 205557) | Sediment microbial communities from Yellowstone Lake, YNP, Wyoming, USA - YL17G03_0 | ecosystem: Environmental > Aquatic > Freshwater > Lake > Sediment | place: USA: Wyoming | collected... | reverse complement strand
CGCGGCACTTCCTCATAATGGGAGAACTCCGCCTCGTACATGCCCCGGCCCTGGGTCATCGACCGCAGGGTCGTGGAGTACTTGTAGAGCTCGGCAAGCGGCGCTTGGGCTCGCACCACCTGAAGACGCCCCTTGGAATCTATGCCGAGTATCTTGCCGCGCTTGCCCGAAAGGTCGCCCATGACATCGCCCAGGTGGTCCTCGGGCACGGTCACCATGATGTTCATGATGGGCTCCAGGAGCACAGGCTTGGCATCCGTGAAGCATTTCTTGAAGGCCATCGAGCCGGCAATCTTGAAGGCCATATCTGAGGAATCAACATCGTGGTAGGAGCCGTCGTGGATGCTGACCCTCAGGTCCACCACCTTGTAGCCCGCGACAATGCCCTCCTCCATCGCCTCCCTCACACCTTTCTCAACAGCCGGTATGTACTTGTTCGGCACCACACCGCCAACCACGTCGTCCACAAACTCGAATCCAGACGCCCTGGCGAGGGGCTCGATCTTGAGCCAGCAATCCCCATACTGGCCACGGCCGCCGGTCTGCTTCTTGTACTTGCCCTGGTGCGAGGAAGTGCCCTTGATGGTCTCGCGGTACGGAATGCGGGGCTTGGCCAACTCGACATCCACATTGAAGCGATGCTTCAAGCGGCCCAGGAGCATATCCAGGTGAAGCTCCCCCAGGCCTGAAATGATGGTCTCCTTGGTCTCGGCATCGTAGCTGACGGTAACCGTCGGGTCTTCCTGAAGGAGTCTCGAGAGCCCGCTCGACATCTTGTCCTCTTCGCCCTTGTTCTTGGCCCTCAGAGCCTCTCTCACCACAGGCCTGGGAAACTTGATCGGCTCGATGATTACCTGGTTGGCCTTTTCACACATGGTGTCGTTAGTGGAGGTGTCGCGCAACTTGACCGTCGCCACGATGTCGCCGGCGACCAGCCTGTTGATCTCGCGCCGCTCTCGGCCCATGAGGCTATAAAGCTGCGTCAGCTTCTCCGAGTTCCCCTTGGTGGCGTTAAAGACTTCGCTCGCCGCAAGAGCCATTCCGCTGTACCCGCGGATTATGGACATGTCGCCCACGTGGGGTTCCGAGATGGTCTTGAAGACCAGGGCGGCGAAGGGCTCATCCTTGGAGCGCTTGCGTGTGATCTCCTGCCCGGTCTGGGCGTTCTTCAGGGTGAACTCGCCCATCTGGTCAGGCGAAGGGAAAACCGAGACAATGGCATCCAGGACCTGCTGGGTGCCCATGTTGAAGACGGACGAGACACAAAGCACAGGTATGATGCGCCCGCGCCGGAAGCCGTCCCGGTACGCTGCCATGAGCGCATCCGGCTTTATTTCCTTTCCCTCCAGGTAAGCCTCCAGGAGTTCATCGCTGCATTCGGCTATGCCCTCGACCAGCTTCTCCCTGAGTTGCTTGGCCTTGGCCGTGAGGTCCGCCGGGATCTCCTGCATCGAGCCCGCTCCTGAGCCGCTCCGGTCGTACTTGAAGTACTTCATGGCCAAGAGATCAACCACACCGCTGAAGCCGTCGGCCTTGCCGACCGGAAGCTCGACGGGCACGATGGGAGCCTCGAAAGTCTTCTGGGCTTCAGCAACAGCCTTGTCGAAATCCGCGTATTCCTTGTCCATCCGGTTTACGACGATCATCCGGGGCAGCGAGAACTCGTCCAGGAATTCCCACACTTTCTCGGCCCCGACCTCCACACCGCCGTCACCCCTCACAAGCACTATGGCCGCATCAGCCACGCGAATGCCCGCCTTGGTGTCACCGTAGAAATCAGCATAGCCCGGTGTATCTATGAGGTTAAGCCTGACGTCTTTCCAGTCCAGATGGGCCACCGAGAGATTTATGGTTATCTTGCGGGCAACCTCGTCGTCGGCGTAGTCCAGAATCGAATTACCCTCATCAACCTTGCCCAGCCGAGAGGTCGCCTTCGCTGTGTGGAGCAGGCATTCGGCGAGCGAGGTCTTGCCCGTGCCTCCATGGGAGACCAACACCACGTTTCTCAGGTCTTTGCTCTCATACTCCTTCACACGTCTATCCCCCGTTCGATGGTCCGTCCAGCCTCAAGGAACTCTATGCCTAAACACGCCCGGCCAGCGGTACCTGGCCTTTCTGGCGCTCCTTGGTCCCGGGTGTTCTGTAGTCGGGCAACAGCATGGGCGACAGGCGGTCCGGCGCCACGCCAAGGCCTCGAAGCTCCTTGTGGTACGCCTCCACGTGCCCAAGCGTCAGCGCGCCGATCTTGGTCGTCCTGGCACGCTCGGCGGCGTTCTTGCCGGCCCGGCGGCCGAAGACCAGGATGTCCAGGAGTGAGTTGCCCATAAGCCTGTTCCGGCCGTGGACGCCACCCGAGGCCTCACCCGCGACATAGAGATTCGCCAGACCGCTCTCGGCATCGGCGTCGATCCTTATGCCGCCGTTCTGGTAATGCTGGGTCGGATATATGAGAATCGGATCCTTGGTCATGTCTATGTTGGTGCGCTTGTACTGCCTGAACATGGCGGGCAGCTCCTTCTGAACAGTGCCCGCGCCATGCTTGAGTTCGATCATCGGCGAATCCAGCCACACGCCGTCCCGGCCCGTAAGTGTCTTGAGGCCCTTGGCCCTTCCCTTCTCATCGACGGGCTTGCACTCCCGGATTATGGCCGAGGATACCACGTCCCTGGTCTCCAGCGGAAAGATGAACTGCTCGCCGCCGGCATTCACGAGCTGGGCTCCCAAACCTCTCACCTTTTCGGTGACCAGGAGCCCCTCGATCTGCGCGGGGAATATCGAGCCGGTGGGATGGTACTGGATGGCATCCATATAGATGAAAGGCGCACGGGCCCGGTAAGCCAGCACCAGCCCGTCGGCCGTGGCCCCGTAATGATTGGTGGTCGGGAAACCCTGGACGTGAAGCCGGCCGGCCCCGCCCGTGGCAACCACGGTGGTCTTGGCGCGGCAGACGAAGTGCTCTTCGGTTTCCATGTTGTAGAGCACGGCTCCGGCGCACTTGCCCTGGTCGTCCTTCAAGAGCTCGATCGCGGATGTGAACTCGAGCACCTGGATGCCCCGGTTCCTGACCTCGTCCCGCAAGGTCCTCATGATCTCGGCGCCGCTATAGTCCCGCGCGGCGTGCATTCGCTTTCTCGAGGTCCCTCCGCCGTGGATCGTGACATAGGTCCCGTTCTCGCGCTTATCGAACATGGTGCCCAGGTCCTGGAGCCAGTCCATCACCACGGGAGCGTCGAGCACCAGCGCCCGCACCAGTTCCGGCAGGTTGTGATATCCGCCTCCGCCCATCACGTCGAGATAATGCCTGGTGGGGGAGTCGTGATCCTTGTCCGCCGCCTGGATGCCTCCCTGAGCCATCATGGTGTTGGCATCCCCGAGACGCAACTTGGTCGCCAGCAGCACCGTGGCGCCGGCTTCCTGGGCCATCAAGGCCGCGGCAGACCCGGCCCCACCACCGCCGATCACGAGCACGTCGACATCAAAGTCGATCCTGCCAAGATCGAAAGCCTTGGCATCGAGCCGGCTGTAAGCCTGGAGGACTGCCTCGACCTCCTCGGGCACCTTCTCACCCTTGCTTACACCGACCTTGATCTCGACCATCTTCCCGGCCCGGTGATCGGGATGGAAGCTCTTCAGGATGTCGCTCTTCTGGTCCGCGGTCAGCCGCGGGAACTCCTCGGCCATTCTTCGGGAGCGACTTGCACTCACCTGCTCCATCGATTTCCGCATGTATTCCGGGTAAGGGTCCTGGGTTGGCTCGGGTGCCATCTTCATTCCTCCTCAACAATCAGGCCTTGATCAGTCATTGACATCACCGGAGGATCCTGCCGTCGTTTCAGCCGGCTCCTCCGCATCCTCCGGCTCAATGTCTCTCGAGTCGTAGAGTTTCTTGAGATCAGCCAGCTCGAGCTTCGCCAGCTCGGCGATCTCCTTATCGAATTTGCCCGCCTTTATCTGGGCCAGCCTGCGCTCAAGATGCTTCGCCTTGGGCTGGACGTACCTGCCATAGAGCCTGCGGCACAGTTCGCCGACGTGGTACTGAACCGTATCGCCCGGGCACTTGCTGGCGCAAAGGCCGCACATTATGCAATCGAAGGAAAGGTCGGCGGCCTTGGCAATATCGCCCCGCATTGCGGCGGCCATGTACTGCATCACTTCGATGTCCTGCGGGCAGACCTTGCGGCAAGTATTGCACTGCAGACAGCGCAGCGTCTCAGGATAGTTGGTGACAACGGCCTCGAGCGAGGGCGAGAGATTCTCGATGTCATAAGTGGCCTTGTTGGCAGGATAGAATGGAATCTGCGTGAGATACATCCCGTCCTCAACCACCGTCTGGCACGCAAGGGCTACCTTGAGCTTGTGGTCGCCCAGCTTCCTGTAGACCGTGCCGCACGCGCCGCAGAAGCCCCCCCGGCAACCGCATCCCCTCAAGAGCCGTAAGCCGGCGTATTCCAGGGCTTGTTGGATCGTAAGGCCCTCCGGCACCTGGTACTGCTTGCCCATGATGTAGATCATTACCATCTTGCCTGGCATAGCGCCCTTCTCCTTGCTGCGCGTCTTGGTCCGGTTGGCACTCGGGATCGCGGCGTCCGCCTGCACTGCCGGGCGGGCTGCCACGCGCCTCGTAGATATTCTGGCTGCAGGTCTTGCCTTGCGGCTGCCCTGCGATTTCTTGGTAGGCTTCTTAGCCATGGCCTACCTCACCTTGCCGGCCGGTTCGCGCTTGGCCGGCTCACCCGTAGATGAGCCGAAGTTCTCCGCAAGCGTCGCATCGACCATACTCATAAGCTGCGCATCGGTGAGGTTGCGCTGCTGGGCGGCCCCGGTGGGGCAAGCTGCACTGCAAGCGCCGCAACCTTCGCACAGCACCTCGATCACCTTGACCTTCTTTCTATCAACGTCGAGTTCCCTGGCCTTGAAGGGACACACACCCACGCAGACACCACAGCCGCTGCAGGCCTCTTCTTCGACCCCGACGATCATCGGGTCGTGGTAGACCACGTCGTTGGAGAACAGAGACACCACCTTGCTGGCAGCGCCGCCCGCCTGGGCAACCGCCTCGGGAATGTCCTTGGGCGCCTGCCCGGCGCCGGCCAGGAAGAACCCTGCAGTTATGCTCTCAACCGGCCGCAGCTTGGGATGAACCTCGGAAAGGAAGCCGTTGGTATCGATCTGGATCTTGAGCTTCCGCGCCAGTTCCGCCGTGCCCTCGCTCGGAACCATGGCTGCGGCCAAGACCACCATGTCGGCCACAATCTCGATCTTCTTGCCCGTGAGCGTGTCCGCGCCCCAGACCACCACCTTGTCCCCGTCCTGGAAAATGCGCGATACCTTGCCCCGGATGTAAACCGTGCCGTCCTCTTCCACGCCGCGCTGGTAGAACTCCTCGTAGCCCTTGCCCCCGGCCCTGACGTCAATGTAGAAGATGTAGGCCTGGCCGTCAGGCACCTTGTGCTTGTAGAGCATCGCGTGCTTCGCCGTGTACATGCAGCATATCTTGGAGCAGTAGGCCTTGCCCCGCTCGGTGTCGCGGGAGCCCGCGCACTGGACGAAGACTACCTCCTTGGGGATCTTGCCGTCCGAGGGGCGCCTCACCACGCCCTCAGTGGGACCCGAGGCCGAAAGCAGCCGTTCAAAATGCAAGCCATCTATTATGTCGGCCGCTTTGCCGTTGCCGTACTCCTTCAGCTCTTCTATGGGATTGAGGTCGAAGCCCGTGGCCACGACGACCGCTCCGACCATCTCCTCGATGATCTCGGGCTCCATGTCGTAGTTTATGGCCTTGGCCTCACAGGCCTGGCTGCACTTCTCGCATGCGAGTGGAAAAAGACCCAGGCATGACTTGTCATCAAGCGTATAGACCGCCGGCACCGCCTGCGGGAAGGGCACGTAAATCGCACGCCGCGAACTGAGGCCCTGATCAAACTCGTTGGGCACCACCACGGGGCAGACCTTGGCGCAGTCGCCGCAGTTGTTGCAGACGCCCTCCTTCACGTATCTGGGTTTCTTCAAGATCTTTACGTTGAAATTGCCCACGAAGCCCGTGACCTCCATGACTTCGCTGTAGGTGAGCAGCCGGATCTTGGGATGACGGCTCACCTCGACCATCTTGGGAGTCAAGATGCACTGCGAGCAGTCGAGCGTCGGGAAGGTCTCCGAAAGCTGGGCCATGTGCCCCCCGATCGAAGGCGATCTCTCCACCAGGAGCACCTCGTAGCCCGAGTTGGCAATGTCCAGGGCCGCCTGGATGCCGGCAACCCCCGCCCCTATCACCAGCGCCTTCTTGTGAAGGGGGGCCGTGATGGGCGTCAGGTCCTCGTTAAGCCTGATCTTCTCGACGATGCCGCGCACTATCGTAATGGCCTTATCAGTCGCCCGGTCCTTGTCGTCGTGGACCCAGCTGACCTGCTCTCTTATGTTGGCAATCTCGCACTGATACGGGTTGAGCCCCGCGATTTCCACGGTTTTCCGAAATGTGGGCTCATGGAGGCTGGGCGTGCAGGCACTGACCACGACGGCGTCCAGGTTATGGTCCCGGATCGCTTTCTGGATGATGTTCTGGCCGGGGTCGGAGCAAAGGTATTTGTAGTCCTCGGCATGCACGACGCCCGGAATCTGCCTGGCGGCTTCCACCACCCTGCCGACGTCGACCGTGCCTGCAATGTTGGAGCCGCACCAGCAAACGAAAACCCCAATCCGTTTCATAGCCTACCCTCGCATGTCACGCTGAAACCTTGGCGTTTAAGACACCGGATGGATCAACACAGTGATGTTTGTCATCGAGCGCGTACTTCTTCGGGTCAAGCCCCAGGGCCACCGCCAGGAGCTGACTGAAGTAGACTATCGGGATCTGCTTGAACCCAAAGTGCTGCTGCTCAATGGCCGGCTGAGTGGAGTCAAGATTGTAATGGCAGAGCGGGCACGTCAGCACCACGAGGTCGGCGCCACGCCGCCGGGCGGCTTCCAGAATAGTGTACGAGCACTCGTTCACGGCGCCGCCGGCTGCCTTGGCCCCGGGATCCTTCCGCGCATCCAGGTTCGAACAGACCGTAAGGAATGCTCCGCAACACTCCACCTTGTGCGGGAAATCGATCACGTCGCACCCTATGGCCTCCAGGAGGTCATCCATCATCATCGGCGCCTCGGGATCGTCGAAGGCGAGCTCCTCATGCGGACGAAGCATCTGGCAGCCGTAGTAGGGCGCGACCTTGATGGCGCTCAAGTCCCGCTTGACCAGCCCGGAGATCTTGTCAAAACCCACGTGGTCACGCAGGAATTCCAGGTAGTGCAGAACCTTGAGGCCACCGTCATATTCCATCTCAAGGAAATCATTGATCTTCTTAAGTTTCTCGGGGTCCGCGTTTACCGCGTAGTTGGCGCGCTTGAGGACATTGTAGCAGCCGGCGCAGACCGTAACCAACTCGTCTCCGGCTTTCCGGGCGTTCGCCAGGATCCTCACCGGGGCGGCAAGCGCCATCACGTTGTCGGCCGCCAGCGAGAAAGTGGCTCCGCAACACGTCCAGTCAGGCACTTCCACTAACTCGTGGCCGAGGGCCCGGGCGGTGTCTTTCACCGAGTCATCAAGTCCGATGGCCTTGGTCTTCAAGGTACAACCAGGGAAATAACCGATCTTCATCGTGGCCTCCTGGCCGACTGGCCTGCTACCCGACGAGCTTCCTCAAGCCGCTCACCAGCGCCTGCTGAGGCAGCCTGGCAAGCGTCTCTTTGGACAACTCCTCCAGCTTGAGCCGGTCATCGGCACCTGGCCTGAGCTTGATCGCGCGCAGAGCCTCCATCACCTTGGCGAGATCCACACCCCTGGGGCACCGCGCATGGCAAGCAAGGCATGATGCGCAAACCCAGATGGTATCTGAGGCAAGGGCCTCCTCTTCCTGGCCGAGCTGCACCAGCCTGATAACCTGATTGGGAAGTTCCTTCATCGCGAAGGTCAGCGGGCAGCCAGCCGAACACCTGCCGCACTGGTAGCAGGTCAGCACGTTCTCGCCGCTGATCTCGTTGACCCGCTTTACGAATTCGCCCCTGACGTTATTTCTCGATATCCGTATACGCGTTTGGCTCATTAAAAGACTCTCCATTCCTGGAACCAAAACCAGAAATCGACAAAACGGTTCACGTGAAATTACCACGCTTCCTGCCGGAAGTCAACACAACTGTTCCCTATCTTTCCCTACCCATTGGATGCCGCTCGCGCTTCACCGTTGTCGCCGGCCGGGACGCCTGGAGACCGCTGTGATAAGGAATTGCCTTGACAAGAGTTAGACTTCGTCAGTAAGGTAGGATAGCCCTTCGAAGCGGCGCCGGCAAGCAGGCGGAATTACACTGCCAGAAAGGTACCGGCGACGATGCTCACCTCTGCTATACTGCTGAAACAGACTGTCGGCGACATAATCGTAAACTCGGGCGCCGTCGGCGTGACGGTGCTCTTCATCATTACCCTCTTGTCCATGATCTCCTGGGCCATAACCTTTGACAAGGTAAGGACCTTCAGGCGGAACAAGCGGCAGACCAGGCGGTTCCTGAAGATGCTGCCGCGCGACTTCTCCATCCTGGAGACGGACCGCTACGTCCGGGGCAACCAGCGCTCGAGCCTGGCCCGCCTGATGCTTGAGGCTGCCACGTCGGTCAAGAGCGATGCCGCCCTGGCCAGGTCGGCAAGCGAGATCGATCCCGCGGCCATCGTGATCTCGGCCAAGGCCGCGATGGACCGGGCGACCATCGCGATCACCGATGAGCTGGAGTCGCGAGTGATCTTCCTGGCCACCACCGCAAGCGCCTGCCCGTTCCTGGGTCTGTTCGGGACGGTCTGGGGTGTGATGGAGTCTTTCCTCAGCATGGGCAACGTCGGTTCGGCAAGCCTGTCGGTCGTTGGCCCCGGCGTCGCTACCGCCTTGATTGCAACCATCTTCGGCCTGGGCGCGGCCATTCCCGCACTGGTGGCCTACAACTACTGCGTCAACGTCATAAGACGTGAGAACGCGGAGATGCAGGCGTTCGCATCCCGCCTCGGCGAGACCATCGCAAAGGAGATTCAGAGTGAACTACCTTCCTCCAAGGTCTCTGGCTGACATAAACGTCACCAACCTGGTCGATGTGACGCTGGTGCTCTTGGTGATCTTCATGATCGCCTCCCCCCTGATCCAGATGGGCGTGCAGGTGGACTTGCCCAAGGCGACCACCAATCAGATAGAAACCAGGGGTAACCTCACCGTCACCATCCGGAAGGACGCGACCGTTTACGTCGAGAACGAACTGGTACCGCTCGCCGCCCTGGCTTCGGAACTCAAGCAGGCCATCCAGGAAGGCAAGAACGGCATACTGGTCAGGGCCGACAAGGAGGTGTCTTACGGCGCGGTGATCAAGGTCCTGGACATCGCGCGGAAGACCGGGGTCGGAAACGTCGGGCTGGTGACCGAGCTTGACCAAGAGGCCAAACGCAAGTGAAGTATACGCTCGCCATATCGGCCACCGCCCATTTGCTATTCATAGCAACCATCATAGTTCCCACTTACCGGGGCAGGAACGCCGACACCAGCCAGATCATTAGCGTGAGCCTCCTGGGAGGAGGCGGCGCCACGGTGACGGCCGCCGCACCCCGGGCCGCTGCCGAACGGATTGAGAAGGAGCCCGAGCCCGCCAAACCTGCCGACTCCAAGATGGCCTACAAGGCGCGCAACGAGGAGAAGAAGCCCAAGCCGGGCGCCGACAAATCCAAGGGGAAGACCTCTGCGGCCCAGAAGACCTCGAGCGGAAGCGGCGCCAGGGGCACCGGGACGGGGAGCGGCCCCGGCGGAGGCGGCAACATAACCGTTGACAACCAGGACTTCAGATTCGCCTATTATCTTGAGGTGCTTAGAGAACGCATTAGCTACAACTGGGCGCCTCCACCGGTTTTCGGTTCGGCGGCGGAGGTCACGGCCACGGTCTATTTTAGGATTTCGAGGAACGGCACGGTCAGCGACGAGAAGATTGAGCGGACTTCGAGGCACGAGATGTTCGACCGGGCGGCCGTAAGAGCGGTCAAGATCTCGGATCCGCTTCCGCCACTGCCGGCCGGCTTCAAGGGCAAGTGGCTAGGAGTCCACTTCGAGTTCCAGCGCAGTCCGGGGTAGGGTGCGAGGACATGACAAGACGAGATAAGGTGCGAAGATCAGGTGGGGTCCTGTGGGCCGTGATCCTCGGGGGGCTAGTGCTCGCAGGCCTCGGACCTGCCGGCATCTTCGGACCTGCCGAGGATCTGCGGGCGGAACCGGACGTTCGGCTCAAGATCACGTCCCAGGGCTACACCAAGATCAGGATCGGCTTCAGGGAAGCCGAACCCGGAGTGGAAGGCAGGTTGCGTGACGCCTACCGGCAGTTCGTCGCTGTGGTGGGGCACGACCTGGAGATGTCCGGATACTTCGAGACCGTCAAGCACGCGGACGCCGAGGGCACCAACGCCGTCGTCGAGGCCGCCCTCACGCGCGACCGCGACGATTACAGCTTCGAGGTCAGGCTCGCGGACGGGCTCTCGGACCAGACCATATTCAAGCGGAAATACGGGTCATCTCCCGGGACCTTCTCCCAGACCGCTCACATAGTCGCCGACGACATCGTCTACGCTCTGACCGGGCGGCCGGGAATCGCCAATACTCGACTCGCATTTGTTGCGGGCCCCAGGGGCAACTCCTACATCTACCTGGCGCCGCTCGACGGCTCGGAGCGCGTCAAACTGACTGACCTGGGTACCATCGTCATGAGCCCGTCCTGGTCGCCGGACGGCTCGCGGCTCGCCTATGTATCCTACCAGACCGGCACTCCAGCGATCTATGTGATGGACGTCTCCAGCCTCTCTGCTACCAGGTTCGCCTCCTTTGAGGGCATGAACGCCACGCCGGCCTGGTCGCCCGACGGAAGAAGCCTCGCCATCACTTTAAGCAAGGACGGCAACCCCGAGATCTACATAGTCGCCCTGGACGGCACATTGGAAAGGCGGATAACTTACTATTCGGGCATCGACTGCTCGCCGTCGTGGGCCCCCAACGGGCTCGAGATCGCATTCACATCGGACAGGGCCGGCGGACCGCAGATTTTCGTGACCGATACCGATGGGCTCTATGCCCGGCAGATAACCACCGAAGGCACCTACAACACTTCGCCGGCCTGGTCGCCCGACGGGAGCCTGATTGCCTATGTCTCGCGGATCGACGGCAAGTTCCAGATATGCACGGTCGATCCCTTCGGGGTCAGCACGCGGGTGCTTACCTCGAGCGGCAGCAACGAAGATCCAAAGTGGTCTGCCGACGGCATGCACCTCGCTTTTTCCTCGACAGGTGGCGGAAATTCAGGTATCTACATGATTACGAGGGATGGTGGTGACAGGCGCAAGCTAATCGATGGGCTTGAACGTCCTAGAAACCCGGCGTGGTCGCCGCCGCTTGGCTATGGAAAGCAGCCCCCCACAGAGGGCTGAAACGTAGAAGGAGGCAGACAGATGAAGCAGGTGCTTGTGCTCGCGGTCGTGCTCGTTTCGGTTATCACACTTGTCGGCTGTCACCCCAAGAGGATGCCGCCCGTTGAGCCGGCGAAGGACACCAAGACTCCAGGCGAGCAGGTGACCAGGGATCTGCCGTCGCAGAAGCCTCCCGAGAAACCCATCACACCCATCCAGTTTGGCGAAGGCGAAGAGGGCGTTCTTAAGGACATTCATTTCGAGTACGACAAGTACAACCTCACCGACCAGGCCGCCGGCATCATGGGGCAGAACGCCGAATACCTGATGAAGAATCCGGAGGTCACTGCACTTATTGAAGGACATTGCGACGAGCGCGGGACCGAAGAATACAACCTCGCCCTCGGCGAGAAGCGGGCCCTTGCCGCGCGCGATTACTTCGTGCGATTCGGGATCGACAAGTCCAGGCTTTCGATCATCAGCTACGGCGAGGAACGGCCCCTGGATCCGGCGAGCTTCGAGGATGCCTGGACCAAGAATCGCCGGGACCACTTCGTGGTCAAGTAAAGGATCGTGCGATGGTGCTGACCTTACAAAGGCTCGGGCTCGTGGTGCTTTGTCTCATATTCGTCCCGGGGTGTTATTCAAAGCGGATATATGAACTTGAGAGGCGGGTTGACGAGCAGGATGCGCGGACGGCCGGTGTCGAGGACTCGCTCAACACGGTCTGGGCGGGTGTGGCCCACCTGGATTCGCTTGTCGGCGACAGCTCCATGCCCCTGAGATCAAGTGGAGCGCGGATGGAAGGCCGGATGGATGACCTCGAGACCCGGCTGGAGATGCTCGAGTCGCTCGTCAAGGAGACCCGCTACAAGGTTTCGCAGCTTTCCCTGGGAGGACCCAGGTCGATCGCGGCCGACACCACCGGGGCCTCGGCCGATACCGCCGCGATCCCTTCAGGCGTGGCCCAGAGCATATATGAGAGCGCCTACGTGGATTTCGTCAAGGGCGATTACCAGTCGGCGATCACCGGCTTCCGGGATTTCGTGAAGCGCTTCCCCACAAACGACTTTTCCGATGACGCCCAGTTCATGGTAGGACAGGCCTTCTATGCGCTCGGCGACCACGCCGCGGCCATCGGTGAGTTCCGCAAGGTCCTGGACAGGTACCCGTCGGGAGACCGTGTGCCCCAGGCCATGTACAGCCTCGGGCTTTCGTACCTCAAGATCGGCGACAGCGAGACCGCAGTCGAGTATTTCAAGATCCTTGAAGTGCGGTATCCCAAGGCCGGCGAGGCCGGCCGCGCCAAGGCGGTGCTCGACTCGCTCAAGACCCAGGGCAGACAGCAGCCCGGGCGGTAGGTGAGATGCTGCTCAGAGTGAAAGAGCTGCTCGAGGGCACGGGCATCAGTGACGAATTCATCGAGCAGGCATACCTCAACATAAAGAGCTCCGGCAGGTATCCCGCCCGGATGCCGTCTCATTATCTCGCGATAGCCATCCAGCTGATGGAGAAGCTCCGGCATGGGCCCGGCGGAGTCGAGATCTACATAAGCCCGGAGCCTACGAAGTACGCCCTTGGCCGTCCCTCGGTCACTTTCGCCGTGCTCGCGCTCGACTGGCCCGGACTGCTAAACAGCTGCGCGGGCACGCTGCACGAGAAGGGCTTCAACGTCCCCTTCTGCGAAGCCATGATCATCCAGGAGCCGGAGAGGCAGCTGGGCCTGGTCTTCATCGAGATAGACGTGGCGCGCCGCGAGGACTTCGAGCATCTGCTGAGGGTCAAGCACGATATCGAGGAGACCTTGCTCAGGGCAGCGGCGCGGGAGACCGGGAAAGACGAGCTCCTGATGACCGAATCTCGCAAGGCCGAGCACTATTCCCGCGTCGTCGATTACCTCCGGAGGATCGCACCGGTGGCCGAGCACGCCAACCTCTTCGAGAAGAAGGGCGAGGCGCTCCGGTTCTTCGCAGCCAGGAGTCTAGCCTACCTTATCGAGCGGTCTCCCGAGGAGATAGCCAATCAGATCCACACCAACTATATCTTCGCCAAGCTGGTGAGGGAGACCGACAAGATCTACGCCAAGGTCGGCGACATAGATACGGCGGCCGGAAGCCTGACGGGCATATCGGTCGCCGGCTACGAGCATGACCTCTCCATGGGCGATTGCTTTAGAGTGATCGACGAGGTCGTCCCGGGTTATCAGCGCAAGTACGATAAGGCCTTCATAACCGGGGACGGCATAAACGTGATCAGGATCGAGATTCTTGATGCCGACGGCAAGCCTATCCCACACGAACAGCAGGTCGACTTGGGCCAGAGACTGATGGCCATAAAGGACTCACCGGTCTGCAACCGGCTCTCGCCGGGAGTGGAGATGATAGGCAGGAAGATCTGCCCGGCGATGCTCGAGGAGGAGCGCCAGCTCAAGCTGCCGCAGGTCTACATGCACCCGCACAGCCGGTCCAACATCAAGGTGGTGCTCGTGACCTCGGGTGCCGACCGAGGCCACGCCTTCAAGTGCATCGAGGAGATAAGCAAGACGAGAGGCCTGGAGGCGGCGATGCCCGACACACCATCCCACGTCGATTCCGGCGAGGGCGAAGCCACCGTGATCCAGGAGGTAGCCATAATCGACGTGTGGGTCAACTTCGAGGTCTTCTTTGGAGCACCCAAGGGACCGTACGACGATGAGCTGATCCTGGTAAGAATCGAGGAGGCCCTGAGGAAGACCGAGTCCATTGGACCTCGGCTGCGGATCTTCGACAGGACCGGCAGGCAGCTCAGGCGTGCCCGCTCGGACCGGATCATCTACATGGCATCCAGGGAAGGGCTTGATACCGACACCGCCAGACAGATAATCTCCCGGCTCGGCGACCGCCAGATAATCTCGCCCACGGTTACCGACCAGGAGATCTTCGACCAGGTGCTTACCGGGATCGAGGCCGTAAGAAGATGGCAGACAGGCAAGGGCGGCGCCCCCGGCATGGCCTGGCGGATCACCGACTTGAGCGGCCTTTCAAGGCGCGGTTCCTACAACATCTTTGCGGTCGCCCACGGCCCTGACCAGCAGCGTCTCGCAGACATAATGCGGGTGGTGTCCGAACTGGGGCCCGAAAGCTCGGCCGTCGTCGACGGCGCCGATTTCACGCTGGTGCTCTTCAGGCTGGCCTACCACGGCAGGGCGCTGGGCGAGAACGAATTGAACCAGCTGGCGGCCAAGCTGGCCGCGATGCTTACGACTTAACTCCGACTGCAAGGATTGCGGCGGCGATCACGCCGCAGCCGAGCACGGCCTCCGGGCTCAACACCTCTCCAAGCGCGATGCGAGCTATGATGACGCCAAAGACCAGCTCCGCCAGCAGCACGACAGCCGAAGTGAGAGCCCCGAGATGCTTGATGGCTGCGGTCCAGATTATGAAAGGGACTATGCTGCAGAATACCGCAAGATAACCGATGCTCACCCACGTCTCGCCGCTCGTCTGGACACCCCGCAGGAATTGAGGCACACTCGGCACCAGGAGGATGGGCAGCGACCACAGGAAAACTGCTGCCATCAGCGGGGTCTCACTGAAAGTACGTCTTGTCACAGCCATCTTCGTAAGGACAACATAGAGGCCGTAAGCCAGGGCAGAGGCCGAAACCAAGAGATCACCGCGAAGAGAGCCGGCCTCGGTAGAACCTCCTCCCCCGCCCCGCGTGATCAGATAGACGCCGATCATGCCCATCGCAAGTCCAACAAGCTTCCTCGGCCCCATCGATTCCTTGAGCAGCAGATAGCTTAGAGGAGCAACCAGAACCGCGCTTGAGTTCACGATGATGACGGTTAGGGAAGCGGTCGTCAGAGTCTGGCCTACAAACTGGAAGCCAAAACTGGCTGAGATGGTGATCCCCAGTATCAGGGGGTACCGGTCCCTGACATACCTCGAGAAGAGATGCCACTCGCCCCGTACAAGCACGATCGCCAGGAGAATCACCGTGGCCA
>Ga0315275_10002997_pt1 | contig 15432 bp, 15 predicted proteins | sample YL17G03_0_MG_FD_205557 | JGI IMG/M metagenome (GOLD analysis project Ga0315275, IMG submission 205557) | Sediment microbial communities from Yellowstone Lake, YNP, Wyoming, USA - YL17G03_0 | ecosystem: Environmental > Aquatic > Freshwater > Lake > Sediment | place: USA: Wyoming | collected... | reverse complement strand
CGGTCCTCGAGATCGCCTCCGCGACGACCGCGCGCTCCTCCTCAGCACCTACGAGCTCAGGCACCACCCCGAAGTTCTTCTGCGTGAAGCTGAGGACCCTATGATAATAGTTGCCCAGGGTTGCCACCAATTCGTTGTTGACCTTGGCCTCGAAGTCCTCAAGCGAGAAATCGGTGTCGCGGTTCTCTGGCATGTTGGCAGCGATGTAATATCGCACCACGTCCTGGTCGAAACGCTGCAGCAAGGAGGGGACATCGATTCCGATGCCTCTGCTCTTGGAGAAGGCCTCCCCCTTGAAGGTCAGGAACTCATTTGCTAGCACATCATATGGTAAGTTGAGGCCGTCGGTGCCCATCAGAATAGAGGGCCAGATGATGGTATGGAACGGGATGTTGTCCTTTCCCAGGAAATAATAGCTCTTGGTGGATGGCTCGGTCCAGAACTCCTTCCACTTGTCTGGTTCACCCTTAAGTGCGGCCCATTGCTTGGACGCGGACAGGTATCCTATGACCGCCTCGAACCACACATATATCACCTTCCCATCGTAGCCAGGAAGAGGGAGCGGTATCCCCCAGTTCATATCGCGCGTGATGGCGCGGTCCTTGAGGCCCGCTTCAAGCCAGTTCTTGGTGAACAACTGGACATTGGACCGCCAATAATCCTTGTCCGCCAGGTATCGCAGCAGGGGCTCCTGGAAAGCGCTCAGCTTGAGGAAGAAATGCTCGGTCTCGCGCAGCTCCGGTGAGGTCCCGCAAGAGGTGCACCTGGCTCCTTCGAGTTCACCGGCTTCGTAGGTCGCGCCGCACTTCTCACATTGATCGCCTCGGGCCCTCTCATTGCCGCACTTCTTGCATCTGCCTTCCACATAGCGATCGGGGAGGAACTTGGCGCATTTGGGGCAATAGTACTGCAAAGCCTCTTTTTTATAAAGATAGCCTCTGTCCAGGAGCTCAATGAAGACATCTTGGACCACCTCATAATGAGCCGGGAGGTGCGTCTTGGTGAACAGATCGAACCTGATGCCGAGGTCCTCGATCGCCTTCGAATTGATGAGGTGATAACGTCCGGCGATGTCCTCCGCCGTCACGCCCTCCTTCTCGGCCTTGACCGTGACCGGGGTCCCATGTTGGTCAGACCCTGAGACCATCAGCACCTCGTCCCCGCGCAACCGATGATATTTCGAGAAGATGTCGGGCCCTAGCAAGGAGCCTGCGACGTGACCAAGATGGATGGGCCCGTTCGCATAGGGCCAAGCAGCGCATACCAATACCTTTTGCATTTGTATCGGCATCGAATAGTGGAGGGGGGATTTAAGGGTTGATGGGTGATCGGCCCGCGGCTATTGCGGGTCACAGCATCAGACGGTTTCTTAGACCATGACATGACGTGTCACGGCATGCGTCAGTTTTAAACCCCGTTAATGAGATAGTCCCTAGGGCGTTTATTGCCCAAGGGAGGAAAAAACATGGTAGAAGTGGAGATGACCTTCGGTGTCCCCGACGGTATCGCAGCCGAGATAAAGAAGAAGTATGCGGACGAAAAGGAGAACAACATCCGTGTGACAAAAGCTAGCCCATTGAACCCACCATATTACGCCTGGGGGGACCCGCGCTCAAAGTATGAAGTTATGAAGTTCGAGGGCAAGGACTACTGGGTTTGGAAGGTTTCCAAGGGTAAATCGATGAACTGGGTGTACGACCACTAAGGGCCTTACGACCCAATCCTTTCTCTTTCTTTTATCTTTCTTGAATCTTGTTTGCCTCGGCACAATCACCTTTTTATTGGTCCTACTTATTGCCTGGTCTAGATGCGCATCGCCGTCCTGCTGAAAGATCGTTGCCAACCCAAGAGATGCAACACCGAGTGCCTGAAGTACTGCCCCAAAGTACGCACCGGGGTCCAGACCATCGTCATCGGAGAGAAGGGCAAGCCAGAGATAACCGAGGAGCTGTGCGCAGGATGCGGTATCTGCGTGCATAAGTGCCCTTTCGAGGCCATTAAGATCATTGGGCTGCCGGACGAGCTGGAGGGCGAGATCATGCATCAATACGGCCTGAACGGCTTCCGTTTGTACCGGTTACCAGTGCCTAAGACTGGCATCGTCACAGGCATACTCGGCCCGAACGGCATAGGCAAGTCGACCTCCTTCCGCCTGCTGTCCGGCGTTGAGGTGCCGAACTTGGGTCGATACGACCAACCTCCAAGTAAGGAGGAGATATTGGACCGCTTCGCTGGCACCGAGCTCAAGGAGTTCTTGGAACGGGTCTACGCCGGAAAGGTCCGCACCGCCATGAAACCGCAGTACGTGGACAAATTGCCCGCCGTCAACAAGGGCATCGTCAAGCAACTGTTGGAAAAAGTGGCGGAACGCATGAGCGTGTCCGAGGCCGTCGATCTGCTCGAACTGAACGATGTGGTGGAGCGACCGCTGACCGAGCTCTCGGGCGGTGAACTGCAACGAACCGCCATCGCGGCGACCATCCTGAAGGACAGCGACGTCTACTTCTTTGACGAGCCGTCGTCATACCTGGACATCTACCAAAGGATCAAGGTGGCTCGCATCATCCAGGCGCTCAGCAAGCAAAAGCAGGTCGTGGTGATCGAGCATGACCTGGCCATCCTGGATTTCCTTGCGGACAACGTCTACCTGGTCTATGGTTCGGAAGGTGCCTTCGGGGTCTTCGCCCAGCCTCGTCAGGTGCGGATGGCCATAAACGTGTATCTTGACGGTTACATGAAAGAGGAGAACATCCGCTTCCGGGACCGCCCGATAGTGTTCGAGGATCGCCCGCCCCGGGGGGCTTGGGAGTCGGTCTCCTTGCTCGATTACGATGAGATCGTCTTCCGCTATCCGAACTTCAAGCTTAAGGTGATGCCAGGTTCTATCAAGGCAGGGGAATCGGTCGGTGTGGTGGGGCCCAACGCCACCGGGAAGACCACCTTCGTCAAGGTGCTGGCGGGGGTCCTGCAGCCGGAGCAGGGGATGGTGCAGGCCAATCTCAAGGTCTCCTATAAGCCACAATACATCAATCCCGATTTCGAAGGCACGGTCAAGGAGCTTTTCTTGACCAGCATAAAGGATTTCTTCGAATCGGGGTTCTTCGAGACGGAGATAGCGCATCCGCTTACCCTCAAGACCCTTTACGAGAAGGACATCCAGAACTTGTCAGGCGGAGAGCTGCAGCGCTCTGCCATCGCCCTGTGCCTTTCGCGTGATGCGGATGTGTACCTATTCGACGAGCCTTCGGCCTACCTCGATTCCAACCAGAGAATGGAGGCCGCCAAGACCATCCGCCGCGTGATGGAGAAGCGCGGCCGGAGCGCCTTGGTGGTGGACCACGACATCTACTTCTTGGACATGGTATCGGACTCGATGATGGTCTTCTCGGGACAACCTGGAAAAGAAGGGCTAGGTGAGGGACCTTACGACATGCGCAAGGGCATGAACAAGTTCCTCCAGGCAGTGGACATTACGTTCCGAAGGGACAATGACACCAACCGTCCCAGGATCAACAAACCTGACTCCCGGTTGGACCAGGAACAGAAGCAGAAAGGCGAGTATTATTATTCGTCGTGAGCCGCGTTCTCGGTCGAGTCGCGCCTGTCCTTTTTCTTCTTCCTACGATACAGGTAGTAATAGAGCAATGCGGCCGCCGCTATCACCACGATGATGGTGAAGAGGTTGAAGTAAGCATTGATGCTCTCATAATTGGCGCCTAGATAATAGCCAGCGTAAGTAAGTGCATAGCACCAGGGCAGCGATCCGAGGAAGCTGAGCAGGATGAAGATCGGAAGGTTCATCTTGGCGATGCCTGCCGGGATCGAGATGAAGGTGCGTACCACTGGAAGCAACCGGCTGCCGAATACCGCGAGATTGCCGTGTTTCTTGAACCAGACCTCAGCATCATCTACGCTCGATTCACGTAAAAGGAGATATTTGCCATACTTCACGATGAAGGGGCGGCCTCCATACTCCCCTATCTTGTAGGCGATGATCGAACCTGCCACGCAACCCAAGGTCCCCGCCATGCCCACCCAGAAGAAACTGAGCTTGCCTTCGTAGGCCAACCAGCCTCCGAAGGTCATAACGATCTCGCTTGGCACTGGTATGGCCATGCTCTCCAAGGTCATGAGGAAGAATATGCCGGCGAGCCCGATGGCTTCGATGAAGTCCTTGATAGTCTGGACCGCCCAGGAGATCAATTCCATTGGAATCCCATAACACCGAATGCCTTAATTTATTTCGCCATCTAGGATTGATCGACAGCAACAGAGCCATGGGCGGTTTTAGATATCTCCTGCTGCGTATCGATTTTCGGTGAGACAGATGGAAGCGGTAGAGATAGCCAAGGACGTATATTGGGTAGGAGCATTGGATTGGAACGGAAGGAACTTCCATGGCTTCAATACGCCCAGGGGGACGTCGTATAATGCATTCCTGATCGTGGGAGAGAAGAACATACTCATCGATTCTGTGAAGTACCCCTTCTATGACCAGTTGATCGGGCGCATCTCCTCGGTCATCGACCCAAAGAAGATCGACTTGATCATATCCAATCATACCGAGCCGGATCATTCGTCCAGCTTGTTGAGGGTGCAGCAGTTGACCGGTGCAAAGATCCTGGCATCCAGGAAGGGGGTCGAAGGGCTCCGGCTATATTATGAGGACATCAAAGTAGAACCGGTCCAGGATGGCCAGGAGATCAAGAACGGCTCGAGAACACTGAGATTCATCGAGACCCCCTTTCTCCATTGGCCAGATTCCATGTTCACCTACCTTGTGGAGGATGGGGTCCTGTTCTCCATGGACGCTTTCGGTCAGCATCTCTGTTCCAGCAAGCGCTTCGACGATGAGGTGGACGAGAGCATATTGATGTTCGAAGCGGCCAAGTATTATGCGAACATTATTCTCCCCTTCGGCAACCAGGTGCTCCGCACCTACGACAAGATCAAGGACTTGGACCTGAAGATGCTAGCCACGGCGCATGGCATCATCTGGAGAAAGAAGATCGACAAGATCGTTCCCAAATACCTGATGTGGGGCAAGTACGAGACGCGGGAGAAGGTCGCGGTCATATACGACACCATGTGGAACTCCACCAAGATCATGGCAGAGGAGATCTCTGAGGCCATAACCTCCCAGGGTGTGGAAGTGAGATTGCACCGCATCGGTTGCACTGACAGAGCGACCTTGATGGAGGACATACTGGAGGCTAGGGCAGTGGTGGTCGGTACGCCGACCTTGAACACCTATGTATTCCCCAGCGTAGCGGATTTCATGGCATATGCCAGAGGGTTGAAGCCCAAGGACCGGATCGGGGCGGTTTTCGGATCCTATGGCTGGGGCGGTGGAGCATGCAAGGTGGTGCATGAGAATCTGGAAGCGGCAGGGATGATGATGCCATTCGAGGATCTAGAGGTCCGTTATGTGCCTAAGGCCGAGGACCGTCAGAGGTGCAGAGAGCTGGGTGTTCAGATAGCGAAACGGGTCAAGGCGAAAGACTGATGGGCTGAGGAGCGCCAAGAACTGAGAATATATCGATTCTCAAGACCTGTCGCTCCAGTGCGAACCCTTTTTAATGACATATGGTTTTACTATTTCTGGATGCCGAGCAAGGCTGATATTCACCTTCACACGAAGTATTCTGGACTCGCCCACATCGGCTTCCTTAGGTTCCCTGAGTCGGTTTCCGAGCCTGAGGATGTGGTCAAGACCGCAAAGGCGAACGGAATGAACACCATTTGCATCACGGACCACAACTCGATCAAAGGCGCTCTCAAAGCTCAGTCCTTCGCCAAGGACTATGATGGAGTGAAAGTGGTCATAGGGGAAGAGATCAGCACCTCGGAAGGTGAGATAATTGGCCTTTTCATCAATGAGGTTATCCCTAAGGACCTCAGCGCTTCCGAGACCGTGGACCTGATAAAGTCACAGGGTGGATTGGTGGTGGCCCCACATCCCTTTAGCCTTCACGTGCCAGCTCTGGGCCTTCTGGTCGACAGATTGCCCATCGACGGCCTTGAGGTCATAAACGCAGGACACGTGGACGGATATTCCAACTTCAAGGCCATGGAACATGCCCAGTTGGGAAGATGGGCGCTTCTGGGCGGGAGCGACTCACACTCCCTCAGGACCATTGGCTGCGCATACACCGAGTTCGAAGGCAGCGGACCGGAGGACTTCAGGAAGGCCATCCTCAATAAAACCACCAAGGCAGGAGGGGAACGTTCTCCTATGGTCAAGAACATCCAATGGAGCCTCGAGGTGGTCATCGAATCAGACCGCTTGCTGGTGAGGTCGTTGTTGCACAGAGGGCTTCAAGGAGATGCTAGCGACCCTGTAATCGAGAAGGTCAAGGAAATGCCCACTCACAAGAAGATCGCGGCCTTGATCGCTTCTGTCGCCTATTTCACACCCCCCATGCCGTTTCTGGCCATGATCGCCGGGGAAAAGCTGCTGAACCGTATCAACAGCGTCCCAGTGCACGAGAGCAACGGTGGATCGCCCGTAATCCCTGAGATACGCAAGCTCATTCGTGATGCTCGTGGTGGTGCTCAGGGTCAGACAAAGCCCCGAAGGCGTTGACCACGCACTCGCTGAGCGCGGGATGGATGGTCTGCGAACGGGCGAGAGGACCAAGGGTCTGGTCGCCGGCGTTCATCAGATATACGATGGGCTGGACCAAGATGGAGGCGTGCGGTCCGGCGATATGTCCTCCTAGGATCCTTCCAGTATTGGCGTCCACCAGCACTTTTACGAAGCCGTCCTCCTCCCCCATGGCAAAGCCCTTGGCGCAATCGATGTACCTGCTCCTTCCAACGAAATAGCGGATGCCGCGCGCCTTGGCCTCTGCTTCCGTAATTCCCACAGAACCTACCTCAGGATAGGCGAAGACCGCATGAGGAACAGCATGCTCGTCCAGCTTGACCTTCACCTTTCCGAACGCGTTGTACCAAACCACCTCAGCCTCATAGTTCGCAGTGTGGCGGAACATGTTCCTTCCTATGATGTCGCCCAGCGCCCATATGCCGGACACGGAGGTCTCGAGGTACTCATTCACCACGACGTAGTCCTTTGCATCCGTGGCGACCCCGGCATCGCTGACGCGTAACCTGTCAGCGTTACTTTTAACGCCAGTGGTAACGAGGATCTCGTCAGCCTCAACCTGCCCCGTTTGACCGGTAGCTCGGTCCCGGTGCATCACCAGCTTACCTGTGCCGGTCATCTTGACCTCGCTCACGTCTTGATTGACTCTTATTTCACACAGCTCGGACATCTTTCGCAGCACGAGCTCACTAACCTCCGGCTCCTCCCTAGGCAGCAGGATCGGATTGTGCCCGATGATCGTGACCTCGGTGCCGAAGGCGGTGAAGAAATGCGCGAACTCGCATGCCTTGTACCCTCCGCCAAGGATGATCAACCTTTTAGGAGGACCCTGGATGTCGAACAAGTTCTCATGCGTCAGATATCGCGCTTCCTCCAGGCCAGGGACTTGAGGTACTGCCGTACGGACACCACAGGAGATGATGATCTTCGGAGCCGCGATCTGCTCCTCTCCGACCTGGAGGGTGTTCTTGCCAATGAAATGCCCAAGCACGTGGTAGAAGTCAATTCCAGTATCCTGAGCCACGCCGGCCTCCATGCTCTGCCGGTCATGCAGCACCAAGTCCCACATCCTCTTACGGACCAATTGGAAGTCCATGCGCTCTACCTTCGCGAAGACCCCGATCTTGGCAGCATCCTCGATCTCCCGGACGATGTTGGCGGGTTCGATCAGGATCTTGCTTGGGATGCACCCACGGTTCAAGCAGGTGCCACCCAGTGGCCCATCTTCAACGATGGCGACCTTCAGATTGTTCTCTCGGGCCCTTGCCGCCACGTTCATGCCGGCACCTGTACCGATGACTATGAGATCGTATTCCCTCATTCCGCAACGCTCCTCGGCCAAATATGACAAGAGCCTGGTTTTAATGATTTCCAGAATTGCGGTTAATCAAGGCTGGCATCAAGGCCCTTCGATGTATTCGATCGACTTACTACCACAGCTTAGCGCCCTAGATTTCGACAGCATTCCCAGCTCCATCCAGCCGGCATCGACCACGGCTGCTGGGACCAGGCAGTTCGCGCTCATGCGCGCTCTCTTGAAGCATTCCCATATCTTGCTGTTCATCTTGTCCGTAAAATCGACAACTGTCAGTGTTCCTAGCATGTCCACGAATTCTCTGACATTGTCGCAATCCGTTTCCGCCCTAATATCGAAGTCACCATCATCACGTTGTGCCACCTCGATGAAATGGGTCTTTGCGCAGATGGTCATGTTGACCTTCACTTTCGACGTCATGGACCGTAAACCGCCTTTGCACGAGGGTTAGATGAACTTCAGGAAGAGCGGATTTGCGCTTTATATCCATCGATTTCACATACCAGTCATTGGAACCAATGAGGATCGATGGCACCCGCTGCCCGTGCATGTGATACGAACAAGACGGCCTTCCGAAGGCTATAGGTAGTCAGCGGGCGGTTCAATTCTCAAGCCCTAAGCGCGTAGATGATCATTATGACAGTTGAACCATTGTGCGATAGCAAGCCCGGTCCGATCATGGTTTACGCCTGTGCCTGCGGCTCGAACGTCGGCCAATTGGCGAACGAAGGGACGCGAAGAGCCGCCTTGGAAGGAAAGGTGAAGATGGCGTGCCTGCCGGGAATCGGCATTCGGATGGAGACTTCGATTCAGGCGGCCAGGAACGCTAAGAGGTTGATAGTGGTCGATGGTTGCGGCATGAAATGCGGAAAAAAGATGCTCGAAACGGCCGGGTTCGCTGCTTCAGACCATGTCATCGTCACGGAGTTAGGCATCGCCAAGAACCTGGAACTGAAGCTGAATCAAGATGATATCGAAAGGGTCAGAGCCGCCATCATTTCAAAGGCTTGATTGGATAATCGGGGGATAACGAGCTTGAGGATCGAAGTCGTGAGCGCTCGGTGTGCGAAGTGCAAGCGGCTGGAAGTCGCGGTCAGAAGGGCCGTTCATGACTTTGAGGTTCCTGCAGATATATTCATCGTGACCGATTTCGAGACCATTCGCTCCCGCGGGATCATGCGCCTGCCTGCTCTGTGCGAGGATGGGAAAACGGTTCTGACGGGAAATGTGCCGGGCCTCAATGAACTAAAGGATCTAATCCTGGGTTCGGCCGAGCAAGAGAATTGATTCGTGATCCATCATTTTGATATTGATTACAATCGGAATCGATGGTGATCCACCTGACTTTCAGCCTGGCAGTTATTTTTGAAATCCTTTGATAATAAAACAATCTTCTAATCTTGATTCCAATTATACATTTTTAGATTCCAATTATACACATATCTAACATTATCATAATCACTATTCATTTGTCTCATTAGAAATGTTTTTATTATACCTTTGTCTACAGTAATCTAGTTGTATCATTCAAATATCGAATGAATACATCAAAGGCAAGGACGGCCCCTCTAAGCCCCCTTCGAGGTACCGCACCGGCCCCTTCCTGTATATGAGAGGGAACTGGCAACGAGGTGAAAGATTGGCGATTGACACGGGAAACACGGCATGGGTTCTGATCTCCACGGCATTGGTCTTCATCATGACCCCTGCGGTGGGCTTTTTCTATGGAGGCATGTTGGGCAAGAAGAGTGTACTGTCCATTATGGGCCAGACGATAATCATCATCGGCATGGTGACTCTGATCTGGGTGATCATCGGGTTCTCACTGGCCTTCGGCGGCTATGGTCAACCCTTGATTGGTAACTTCGATTGGGTGATGCTGAACGGGGTCGGGATCGAGCCCTTTCCAACCACCGACGGCAGTTACTATGGTTCTACTGGCATCCCCGGAATATTGTTCATGATGTTCCAAGGGATGTTCGCGATCATCACCGTCTCGCTCATCGTAGGCGGGGTGGCCGAGAGGATGAAGCTGAAGGCGCTAATCGTATTCCTCTTCGTCTGGACCCTCGCGGTCTATCTCCCGGTCGCTCACTGGGTCTGGGGCAATGGTTGGATCGCGCAACTGGGTGCGCTCGATTTCGCGGGGGGTACCGTCGTGCACATAACCGCGGGTGTATCGACCTTGGCTGCGGTCTTGGTCTTGGGCAAGAGGATATCCCAGCACAACGGGAATCCCGAAACGCCGCACAATATCCCGTTCGTGGTGCTTGGTGGCGCTCTGCTATGGATCGGCTGGTTCGGTTTCAACGGTGGCAGTGCGCTGGCCGCCAATGGCATAGCCGCAAATGCATTTGTGGTCACCATGATCGCGGCCTCCACCGCCGCAGTGGTTTGGGGCATGATAAGCTACTTCCACCTGGGCCGGCCAGGTGTCCTGGGTTTGATCTCCGGTGGCGTGGCCGGTCTGGTCGCAATCACGCCCGCGGCAGGGTATGTAGACACCACTGGTGCGATAGTCATCGGCATCGGAGCGGGCGTCTTCTGTTATGGTGGCATATTGTTGAAGAAGCGGTTCCACTACGATGATGCGCTCGATGTGTTCGGCGTGCACGGCATCGGCGGTACCTGGGGCGCAATCGCCACCGGCATCTTCGCGACGGGCACTTTGGCTAGCACATCCAAGGGGGTGGCATACGGCGGGGGCTTCACCCTTTTGGGTGCGCAGCTGATAGCAGTCGCCACGGTCTGGGTGTTCGCTTTCACAGTGACCTTCGCCATCATGATGGTGCTCAAGAAAGTGATGACCATCCGCATGACCAAAGAAGAGGAGCGCATCGGTGCTGATATTACGCAGCATGGCGAATCCGCTTACGGAGAGGTGATGTGAGATGATGATGGTGATCGCGATCATAAGGCCTGAGAAGCTCAGTAGCGTGAAAGCAGCTCTCGAGCAGAACGGCATAAAGGGCATGACTGCCTATGAGGTGCAGGGACGCGGAGAACAGAAGGGCCTGGAGTTCACTCACCGTGCGGGCAAGTATCGTGTCGATATGCTGCCGAAGATCAAGATCGAGATAGTGTGCAAGGACGGCATGATCGACAAGGTGGTGGAGACGATATGCATGTCGGCGCGGACCGGAGAGGTGGGCGACGGCAAGATCTTCGTCCTTCCGGTGGCAAGGTCGATCAAAGTGCGCACCGGGGAGGAGGACAAATGATGATGCTCCTCTGAGGGGAACCCTTTCTTGAAACCCCTTAATAGATTTTAATTCGAACCGATAATAAAAATAAATGAAGGGTATGGATTAGGCCTGAACGCCGGCCTTCTCCAACACTCTCTCCAACTTCGCCTTGTTCTTCTCGTGGTCTACGTTCCGGGCGCGCGGGTGACGGAGTAGGTCACAGCTTGGCGAGTTGGAGTGCACGATCGTGCCTACGACCTTATGACCGAGAATCTTCGGACAGATCAAGTCCCTGCGTCCCACCTTGCTCATTTTGACATCCGTGTTGCATTGCAGCACGCCTCTACCTTCACGGGGATGCCTCCATCGGAACATCGGGGTGTGGCAATCTTCTCGATGGTAAGCGATCCCAACGCATGTAACAAGGCGGTTCTGATTGGACTAGACTCCGTAAATTCCTGCAGAGTTGGATTATACATCCAACTATATAAACAATTGGCATGCCATATTTGACATTGTAATCGTAATGGAATCGGCTGTTCCTATGATGATACTTGGGCAAGCCTAAGCGCTATTGTCCTTTTCCAAGCTGATCAAAAACTCTTCTGCATCACCGCGTAGATTGAGAAGCCTCCCCTCATACTCCAGACCCTTAATAGACTCCAAATCGCTGAAGAAATTCATCTCCTGATCCATGATTCCTGGCTCGGGACAGTACATTCGAGTCGCACCGATAGGGGATATGCTTGCCTTCCCTTGGAGCATCTTGATGCCGCAGAAATAACCATTGCATCCAGCTTTTCCCGTCACCTGCCCCTTCTCCGCGATTTCCAAAGTGATACGCGAGCCCGGGATGACGTCTACTATTCTTCCTGACCCATCTCGGAACTTGATCACATGCCATTTGCCCCTGATCACATCAGTATCATCAACTTTTTTCATCGCAATCAACTCTATGCTTTCCGCATTTCCAGCATTTTTTATTCTTGCTGATGTTAATGGCGTCGCATTCGCATTTCCATGTTCCTTTGAAATCATAGGTGTCGCAAACTGCGCATTTTGACGGGACGCTTGAATGCTTATCGCTCTCGGTCATAGTCTCCAGGAATGAGATTCGGCTTCCTGTGAATTAACCTTACGGATTTGCATTTCGTGGAGACGATCCCATTCATTGCAGCCAAACGAACCAAACTGATCCCCTTTCCTCACCTGATATGTCGTCCGACCAACCAGATTCTTTGATAGGTTCGATTTTAATCTATCAAAGCCCGAACCTCACAGCGTGCCAATACATCCTGGCCCCATCGATATCATTCCTTTGAGCTATTCGTTTACTAATTTCCGAAGATGTCGCTTATGGAAGTTGAGGGTTAGGCCAGCCCTTGATCTTACGACCATATTCTATCTCTTGTGCCTGGGTGAAGTATTGTGGAACGCCGAGTATAATCATCAGACTTAGAATGAGCAAGGGGTCGATGCTCTTTTTGTCGATGATGACTCGGGCAGCCTCCTTTGAAGGACCTTCTTTAAAATCGGCGATTACGTTGCCGTTAGGGCTGATCACCTTGTACTTCGGAATTACCGTTGCGATCTTGTAGGGTTGGGTCGCAGCCAATTTTCTACCAAGAGGATCTTCCAGATATCGCTCTACGAGGAGGGTCGGATCCCCCAGAAGCGTGTAGGGCAACTTTGGGTCTGGGCCACTCATCTTAACTATTGCTAGCAGCTGATCCTGAGGTCCGAGTACCTTTGTCTCAACGATCATAAGCCCCTTTGATTCGAAATGGACGATTTGTGCTCCGCCAACGTCCTCAATCCAAGACCACGCATAACCTGTCTTGGGGAAGGCGGTCTTGATCTGGTAAATCATATTCTGCTCAGAGTTTTTCACATAATGAGAGAATACCATTGGAGACTTCGGTCTGTTCTTGAGACTGAACACAGCCTTCCTAATCGTTAGCATGATTTGTTCGGCGTCTCGTCGCTCGATAAAATATTGAGCCGCGTCGGGCGTTGACTCCGGCTCGTTGGTCATTGCCACCCTCTAATCGCTAATGCCAGGGACACATCATCAAAGTTATGGTGATATCGATTCGATCAAAGACACTAAAAAGTGTGTTATGGTAAACGTTTCAGCCAATCACTCATAGCCCGAACCTCAGGTAACCCGATAAACCCTAACCCCCTCTGATTGACGAAAAAAAGATTACATCTGGCTGAAACGTGAGCGGGCGAGCGGGGATTCGAACCCCGGACCTGCAGCTTAGGAGGCTGCTGCCATATCCAGTCTAGGCCACTCGCCCAAGGACAAAATGATTTGATATGAAGAGGTTTGAAAAAGAAGCTTATAGGCTTGGGAGCTCTTCTGGCTCACGGGGTTCCTGAGACTCAGGAGACTCTGGAGGCTCGTGATACTCTGGCTCCTTCTTCTCCTCTTCCTTCTTGATGTACTCCTCGATGAAGCGCACGGTCTTGGCCCCAAAGGACTCCCTCAGGTCAGCCACGACCTTGTATTTGGCGAGCAACCACTTCTGGTCGTACTTGCAGACGTCTGGAACGGTGATGCTATATATCTCCCCTTCCACCATCGGAACGAACCCCTCTGCATTGCCATAGTCCATCTGGATGAGGGCCTGCACCTTCTCTATCGGGTCATCGATCCTGCAGATGACCTTGAACTTGTACTTCAGGCTTCGTCCTGCAAATCTGCGGTTGAAATCGACTCGGACCATCCTCGGACTGATGGCGATGATCATTCCGACACGGTCCTTGATGTTGACGTCCATGCCCATCTTGGGTTCGATGTCCTGCTTCAGGAACTCACGTACCGGGATCTGCTCCACCAGCTTCGGGTCCCTCGGACCTGCGGCCTTCTCTGGAGCCAGGGTGATCTCGTTCTCCGCTCCCACCTCTGAACCGATAATCGCCTCATCGAGACCCTCGAATAGCCTACCGCTCCCGACCAATAATGGAATCGGGCCGTAGACGATGCCCTCCTTGTAGATGTCGCCTTCCTTGGCAATGTCTTCGACTGAGGTGTCGAAGAGCTCGTTCGTGTCGGCGAGCCAGCCGGTGTATTCCAATCGGATGAGGTCTCCTTTCTGAATCTTGATGATGTCTGACATGAACTTCACCAGTGCAGTATATTTGGCGTTCTGTGTCATCAATTCGTCATTCTTATAATTTTTGGTTGGAAAAGAGGTGAGGAAAGGGCCGACGGCTTAGATAGCCGTCAGCGAGTCTACGGTCTTGCGATCGAGCACCTTCAGGAGTTCGATTACCAGCCTTAGACAGTTCTCCACATCCGCCATGTCGATGACGCCGACATGTGAATGGATATGCCTGGTCGGAACACTGACCACGATGCTCGGAATGCCTATGTTGGCCAAATGGATCTGCCCTCCGTCCGTCCCACCCGCGGCCACAGCTGCCAACTGATAAGGTATCTTGTTCTTCTCGCAGACATCGATGACGAGTTCCTTCAGTGGCTGATTGGGGATCATGCTGGCATCGAAGGTTATTACGGCGACGCCCTCTCCCATCTTGGCCGGTGCCTGCTGGACCTCTATACCCGGAACATCTCCCGCGATGTCGACGTCCAGGATAATGGCCAAATCTGGCTTAACGTAATTAGCAGCGGTTCGGGCCCCCCTCAGACCCACCTCCTCTTGCACCGTGGCAGCTCCCACGACCTTATTGGGATGCGCTATCTTCCTCTCCTTCAATGCGCGTATCACCTCGGTTGCCAGGAAGGTGCTGATGCGGTTGTCGAAGGCCTTTCCAAAGATCAAGGTGCGCTCTCCGTTGGGCTTGCCATCCTTGAAAGCCTTCTTCGTGATGCTATAGAAGCTGGAGTCAGGAACGATGGCGTCACCGATCCGAACGCCCATCGCCTCCGCTTCATCTTTGTTGGAGGCTCCGATATCGACGAACATCTTGTCCTTGGTCACGACCTTCTTCCGCTCCTCCAGGTCCATGACGTGCGGTGGCTTGCAAGCGACGACGCCTCTAACCGTCCTCTGCTTCCCCATGACCAGCACCCTTTGTCCTAGAAGGACCTGATCGAACCAACCTCCCAGAGGGTGGAAGGTAAGGTAACCCATGGGGTTGATGCTGGTGATGATGAAACCTATCTCATCGATATGCGCTGGCATGAGGATAACTGGCCCGTCCTTCTTTCCCGTCTTGTCAAAGAAGAGGTTCCCCATTTTATCGTTGTAGATCTCGTCCGAAAATGACTTGACGTACTTCTTCAAGAGCATGGTGGGCTCCCTCTCAAAACCCGAGGGTCCAGAGCTGTTGCACAATTCCTCTAGGAACTTCAT
>Ga0315275_10002994_pt1 | contig 15438 bp, 15 predicted proteins | sample YL17G03_0_MG_FD_205557 | JGI IMG/M metagenome (GOLD analysis project Ga0315275, IMG submission 205557) | Sediment microbial communities from Yellowstone Lake, YNP, Wyoming, USA - YL17G03_0 | ecosystem: Environmental > Aquatic > Freshwater > Lake > Sediment | place: USA: Wyoming | collected... | reverse complement strand
TCGCCTCAGTTGGCGAAGGACTCTGGCATGGCGGGCTACTTGGCCAACTCACCATCGGCGTGTTCGCGATCGCGTTTGGAACGCTCTGCTTGTCCATTAGGGACGCAAGCAGCGGTGGGCTTGAGTATGGTCTTGTCAGGCCGCAGAAGTGAGCGGCGTGTCGCCTAACTACGCGTTCGAGCGGACGCGACCATTGAAATGGTGCCTGACGTGAAGCGCCGGCAGCGCACCGCACAGCGCAGGAATTGAGCGTCCGCTTTGTAGCTGGGCCGAATTCTGCTCTGGGTCGGGAATTCCCGTTGATCGTCTCCTTTCGGAACTGAAAGCCAGGCGTTGCGAGTGGCGGCGGGATTGCGGACACTCGCGTATAAGAACAACCGGCCACAAGCAGTCGACCGGAACGCGGGTGAGACAGGCGGTCCACTGCCGCCGCTCTTTCAGATCGCGTTGGGTCCGACATGAACGATCATGATCCAGTTGTAGGTTCTCTCCACTCCGAAGCGCCCCGATCAAGCGAAGATGCCATGTCTTCTGAGCGCCTTGACCCGAGTCGCACTCCTTCGGTGGCAACGGGAGGCATCGCACGGCAGCGCATGCGCGTCGCCGGCCGGACGCTGGGCTCGCTGCTGCTGGGTGGTGCGGCAGTCCTAGGCTCGGTGCTGGTCTTTCGGCAGGGCCTGCTGCCGCTGATCGACGCGGTGTTCCAACCTAGGCCCGAATTGCTCAGTGCGTTCAGGCGCGCCGGCATCCTCCTGTCGGCAATGGCGGGCTACTGGGCGTACGTGCATTGGCATGAAAGACGCGAAGCGACCGAGCTGCGGCTGCGGCCGGTTCACCTGATGCTTGGCGGCGCAAGCGGCACCGTCCTGGTAGCGTTGCCGATCGCCGTGCTGTTCGCGCTCGGCGCCTACGAAAAGGTGCTGTTCCGTGGCGTCTCGCCGGCGCTGTGGAGCGTGGCGGTCCTCATCGGCATCGCGGCCGTCCTAGAAGAACTGGTCTACCGTTGCCTGCTGTTCCGGCTGCTGGAGCGGGCCTTGGGAACGAGCATTGCGCTGGCGGCACAGGCGTTGATATTCGCCGTGGGGCACTTGGAAAACGTCGACCAGGGCAGGACTGGCGATGCGGTGGCGATGCTGGTGTCGGTGACCTTGCTGGGCCTGCTGTGGGGCGGACTGTTCGTCCTGGCGCGCAACCTGTGGGTGGTGGCCGCCAATCACGCGGCATGGAACTTGACCATACTGCTCAGCGGCGTGCCGCTTTCCGGCATCGAGGACTGGCGCGCGCTGGCGCCGTTCGAAAGCCGCTATGCCGGGCCCGACTGGCTGACCGGGGGCATGTTCGGTCCGGAAAGTTCGCTGCTGGTGATCGTGTCGACCACGGTCGCGGTTGCGCTGCTGCTGCGCGCGGCACGGCGACGTGGGGCCTTCCTCGTGCCGGCCACCTAGGCCGGCAGGCGCACGGCTTCGGTATGCGGTGCGATGTTGACGAAGCCGTTGGCGGCTAAGCGCGCCTTCAGGCTGATCCTTTGGTCGCGTCCGTCACTCGCCCTGCCGGTGCGGCCTAACAGCTCATTCAGCCGAAGCCGCTTCGCGGCTCGGCTTAACTCAGACGTTGAGCGTCTGCTTTGCAGCGCGACGAACTTCTGCTGTGGGTCGATATTCCCCGTTGAGCGTCTGCTTTGGGCGTGCGGTGCGCACCATATCGAGCTTCGCCAACACGGCATGGTGACGGCGCCATGGAAGTTGCTGGCCGCGACGCATCTGCAGCGGGTCATGCGGTGTGACCTCGTCGATGATTCATGCGCCGTGCGATTTCTCGCGCTCTGACGAGAATTCGCACAGGCACGGTCGATCAGGCGCTCGTTCCGGGTCTTTTCCGGGCGAGCGTGTCTGCCTTTCCGCTCGCCCGGAAAAGACCCGGAACGAACGCCCTCACCGTCCGCCCGCCCTCGTGAGCCGCAGGTAGGCGACGAGCGCCACCACCAGTGCCAGGCTCAGCACCAGCATCGATGCCGCAAGCACGCGGATCGCGGGATTGGCGACGATCTCGGTCAGCGCATAGATGAAGTGGGGTGTGACGCAGAGCGTGGCCCACGCGTACGTGCGGCGGTTGCGCGCCAGCATGCCCGGCAGCGCGAGCGCAAGCGGACCCGCGAGAAACACCACGAGCAACCAGAGCGTCACGGCACTGCGCTCGCCCTGGTAGGCGGCCAGCAGCGAGACGACGGCGAGCGTCGCCAACAACGTCAGTGCAAAGCCGCGCGCGCGGGCCGCACCCGCTGCGTTTGTCGAATGGGTGTCAGCCACTGCGCACCGCACTCGCCGCAACGGCCAGTTCGGCAAGACGACGGCCCAGCAGTTGCGCGAGTTCGCGCTCGTCGTCACTCAGCTTCGGCGCGGCGGCGCCGTGCACTGCAAGGTGCGTCGCGCCGTACGGCGAGCCACCCGTGCGCGTCCGGTTCAGGGCTGGCGCCGTGAAGGGCAGGCCGACGAGGTACATGCCGTGGTGCAGCAACGGGACCATCATCGTGAGCAAGGTGGATTCCTGCCCGCCGTGCATGGACGACGTCGAACTGAATACCGCCGCGGGTTTGCGGTCGAGCGCGCCGTTCAACCAGAGTGAGCTGGTTCCGTCCAGGAAGTGCTTGAGTGGCGCTGCCATGTTGCCGAAGCGGGTCGGGCTGCCGAGCGCCAGGCCGTCACACTCGGTGAGGTCATCGTGCGTTGCATACGGTGGTCCGGATTCCGGCACGGCCGCGGCGGTGGCTTCGGTGGTTGGCGACACGGGCGGTACCGTGCGCAACCGGGCCGTAACACCCGCGACCGATTCGACGCCGCGCACGATGTGACGGGCCACTTCGGCCGTAGCGCCGTGCCTGGAATAGTAGAGAACGAGCACTTCGGTCATGGTTGCAGCCGCCCTTGGGTCCGGACGACTCATTTCGTCCTGCATGTGGCGCGCGGATTCTAGGTCCACGAGCCTTGACGGTACAGGGACCGCTTGTTACGGTCGCCCGCGTACTGCCTTTTTCTACGGGCTTTCTTCGCTTGCCGCGCATCCTTTTGCCGTTCCTGCTGGCTGCTGCACTGCTTTCCGGGGCGGTCGTGAGCGGTTGCGCCGGCGCGCCGGTGCAGGAAATGAGCAATGCCCGGCAGGCGGTGCGCGCAGCGGAGCGCGCAGGCGCCACCGCCGCGGCGCCGGAAATCCTGGGCGAGGCCAAGCAATTGCTGAAAAGTGCGGAAAGTCACCTGCGGCGCGGTGATTACCGTGACGCCCGCGACGAAGCGGAGCTTGCCCGCACCAAGGCCGTCGAGGCCCGTAGCCTCGCCGAAACCGCGAAGGCGTCGCACCAGCCTTGATTGCACGCCGTTGCTTCGTCGCCGGGCGCGTCCAGGGCGTGTTTTACCGGGCGAGTGCCCGTAACCATGCCGAAACGCTGGGCGTCACCGGGCATGCGCGGAACCTGCCCGATGGCCGTGTCGAAGTGCTCGCCTGTGGCGCACCGGAAGCCGTCGTCGCGCTCTGCGCCTGGCTCTGGCAGGGGTCGCCCGCCTCGAGCGTGAGCGCCGTGACGATCGAGGAACTCAGTCTGGAATCGGTCCAGCCATGGCCGCAGGCGTTTCACACGACCTGACGGGCCAGGCTCCAACTCAGTTTGCGACCGTCCAGCGCGACGCCAACCGGTCGATCACCATGTCCGAGTATTGCGGCCGGCCCAGGCTGCCGTTGTAGCGCTGCAATGCCCGCTGGTAATTGCCTCGTTCCTTGCGCAGGTAGTAGCCCAGGATCGTCGTGCCCATGCGCACGTTGTCCGGAATGCGCACGAGCTGATCGTTGGTCATGCCGAGTTCGCGTGGCCAGAACGTCATGACCTGCATCAGGCCGACGGCGCCGGCGGACGAGACCGCGAAGCGGTCGAAACGGCTTTCGACGTCCATCACGGCGAGCACGAGTTCGGGTGGGATGTTGACCCGCTTCGCCTCGCAGTGGACGGAATGCAGGATCTGTTCGCGCTCTTTTTCGTCGGCGACGTAGCGCGTCAGGCGCGGCTCCATCGTGGCGAACCACACCGCCTGCTCGTACTTGTCGTCGAAGCAGCGCGTGGGTTCGATGGCCGCGGCGATGACACCGCGCAATTCAGGGTCCATCTGGCGGTCGGCGCGAGCGACGGCCCAAGGCAGGGCGCACGCGGCAAACAACAGCAGGGCTACAGTCGTCGTGCGGCGCATGTAGGCTCAGGCGCGCGGATTGCCCCGCTTGTCGCGCAGGAAGGCCGCCACCTCGGCCAACGGCACGTCGGCCGCGAGGCCATCGCGGCGGCGCTTGTATTCGAGTACGCCGCGTTCGAGGCCCTTGTCGCCGATGACGATGCGATGCGGAATGCCGATGAGTTCGTCGTCGGCAAATTTCACGCCGGGGCGCGCATCGCGGTCGTCGAGCACGACCTCGAAGCCGGCCGCGGTCAGTTCCGCGTACAGCGCCTCGGTCGCTGCCTGGACACGGGTGGACTTCTGCAGGTTGATCGGGATGATTGACACGTCGAAGGGTGCGATCGATTCCGGCCAGACGATGCCGCGCTCATCGTGATTCTGTTCGATGGCTGCCGCCACGACGCGCGTCACACCGATGCCATAGCAGCCCATGGCCATGGTGACGGACTTGCCCTGCTCGTCGAGCACGGTGGCGTTCATGGCTTCGCTGTACTTGCGGCCCAGCTGGAAGATGTGGCCGACCTCGATACCCCGCGCGATGCCGAGCGTGCCCTTGCCGGTCGGGCTCGGGTCGCCGGCAAGCACGTTGCGCAGGTCGACGATTTCGCCTTCAGGCAGGTCGCGGCCCCAGTTCGCGCCGGTAAAATGCATGTCGCGCTCGTTGGCGCCGCAGACGAAGTCCGACATGTGCGCCGCCGAGCGGTCCACGTAGACCTTGCACCGCAACCCCACGGGTCCGATGAAGCCGGGCTCGCAGCCGGCCGTCGCGAGGACCGCTTCGACGCTCGCCATGCGCAGCGGCGACGCCACGCCCGGCAGCTTCTGCGCCTTCACGGCATTCAGTTCGTGATCGCCGCGGACGATCATCGCGACGGCGCCACCCTGGTCCCCCTCGACCAGCAGCGTCTTCATGCACTTGTCGGCCGTGACGCCGAGGAACTTCGCCAGATCGTCGATCGTGCGGACCCTTGGCGTCTCGACCTGCTGCAGGGTCGCCGTCGCTGCGCCACGCGGCGTCGCTGGCGCCAGCGCTTCGGCCATCTCGAGGTTCGCGGCGTACTCGTCGCCGTCCGAGAACGCGATGGCGTCCTCGCCGGAGTCGGCCAGCACGTGGAATTCCTGCGACGCGCTGCCGCCGATGCTGCCCGTGTCCGCGCGGACCGCACGGAACTTCAGCTGCAGGCGCTCGAAGATGGCCGTGTACGCGCGGTACATGGCCTGGTATCCCTGCTCGAGCGAGGCGTCGTCGAGGTGGAACGAATACGCGTCCTTCATCGTGAATTCGCGCGCCCGCATCACGCCGAAGCGCGGGCGGATCTCGTCGCGGAACTTGGTCTGGATCTGGTAAAAATTGACTGGCAGCTGGCGGTAGCTCTTGAGCTCCCGGCGTGCGATGTCCGTGATCACTTCTTCGTGCGTCGGGCCGTAGCAGAACGAGCGGTCGTGCCGGTCCTTCATGCGCAGGAGCTCCGGGCCGAACTTGTCCCAGCGGCCGGATTCGATCCACAACTCGGCGGGCTGCATGGTTGGCATCAGCACCTCGAACGCACCGGCGCGGTTCATCTCCTCGCGGACGATGTTCTCGACCTTGCGCAGTACCCGCAGGCCGATCGGCAGCCAGGTGTACATGCCGCCCGCGAGGCGGCGGATCAGGCTGGCGCGCAGCATGAGCTGGTGGCTCACCACCTCGGCATCGGCAGGAACGTCGCGCAGGGTCGTGACAGGGTAGGTCGAGAGTCGCATTTCGCGTCCGGGCAGCAGAAAAAACGCGTCCATGGTACCAGAGCGGACCGCATTCCCCGGTGCCACCGGGCCGCCTTGCAAGGCTGCGTTGTGCGAAGACGCCGCGCTACCTATCATGGAGGCCGCATCGACACCCTTCAGGTGGCGCCTCCATGACGACTGAATCCCCCGCGACGGGCGCCGCTAATCCGCGTCCGCGCAATCGCGGCGTGTACCTGCTGCCCAACCTGTTCACGACTGCGGTCCTGTTCTCGGGCTTCTACGCGATCGTGGCTGCGACGGACGGCAATTTCGACCGTGCCGGCATTGCGATCTTCATCGCCATGGTCTGCGATGGCCTCGACGGCCGCATCGCGCGCTGGACCAATACGCAGAGCGACTTCGGCGCGCAGTTCGACAGCCTCTCGGACATGGTGGCCTTCGGCCTGGCGCCAGCCGTCGTGGCCTACCAGTGGGGCGTGGCCCGCATCGCCGAGTACGGATTTCTCTGGGGACGGCTCGGCTGGCTGGCGACGTTCTTCTATACCGCCTGCGTCGCGATCCGACTCGCGCGTTTCAATACCAAGGTCGACACCGCCGACAAGCGCTTTTTCGAGGGCCTGCCGAGTCCGTCAGGCGCGGCCGTGCTCGCGGGATTCGTCTGGATGCTCGAATCCCTGCAGCGTGAGGGACTGCGCGACCTCGTCCTGGCCTTCGCGGTGGCGCTGATCGCGGGCAGCCTGATGGTCAGCCGTTTCCGCTACCTGAGCGGCAAGGACCTCGACCCACGCATGCGCATCCCGGTCGCCTTCATCGTGCTGGTGCCGCTCGGCTTCGTCCTCGTTGGCTCGAGCCCGCCGGAAATGCTGTTCGCCCTGTTCGCCGTCTACGCCAGTTCCGGCCCGCTGTGGTGGGCCTGGCGCAGGCTGCGCCGCGGCCGCCGCACGCGCCCGGAGACGGGGGGCTGAGCGGATGGTGGATGCCCGCCAGGTCGCGTACCTGCAGGCGCTCGGCGTGGACGTCTACGTGCCGCGCAGCGCGCCGCCGTTGCCTGCAGAGGTTGTCGTCGACGCGCCACCGGCGGCACTTGCCCCGGCAAGCGCAGCTGCCGCGTTGCCCGCGGTGGCCGTCGACCTCGATTGGGACGAATTGCGGGCCGCGGTCGCCGCCTGCCAGCGGTGTGATTTGCATGCCACGCGCACGCAAACGGTGTTCGGCGTCGGCAACCGCCAGGCCCGCTGGATGTTCATCGGCGAAGCGCCGGGTGCCGAGGAAGACAAGCAGGGCGAGCCGTTCGTCGGCCGCGCGGGGCAGTTGCTGACGTCGATGATTCGCGCGCTCGGCCTGCGCCGGGAAGACGTGTTCATCGCGAACGTGCTCAAGTGCCGGCCGCCCGACAATCGTGATCCGAAGCCGAGCGAGGCGGCCAGCTGCCGCGGCTTTCTGGAGCGGCAGGTCGCCCTGGTCAATCCGACACTGGTGATCGCGGTGGGCCGCATCGCGGCCCAGAACCTGCTGGGCACGGAAACGCCCATCGCCAAGTTGCGCGGCAAGGTGCACTCGTTCGGCGCGCAAGCGTGGCCCGTGGTCGTGACGTATCACCCGGCCTACCTGCTGCGAAGTCCGGGCGAGAAGCGCAAGTCCTGGCAGGACCTGCTGCATGCCAGGCAGCTGTTCGGCCGGCTTGAGCAGGAGTCGGCCAGCGGAGGCCGGGCGTGAGTTCGGCCGAGATCACACCGGACCCCGCTGCCGGGAACCTCGTGCGGTTCCGCGCGATGACACCCTTCGACGTGCCAGGGGTCGGTGCGGTCGAGCGGTCGTCGTACCCGTTCCCCTGGAGCGAAAGCATCTTCCGCGACTGCCTGCGAGTCGGTTATCTCTGCCGTGTGGCGGAATGCGCAGGTGAAGTCGTCGCATACGGCATCGTGGCAATGGGCGCGGGCGAGGCGCACGTGCTCAACATCTGCGTGGCCGAGTCCGTCCGTGGCCGCGGCGTCGGCCGCCGCATGCTGATGCTGCTGATCGAGCGCTCGGTGCAGGCAGGCATGCAGGACGTGTTCCTCGAGGTGCGACCGTCGAATCTGCTCGCGATCGCGCTGTACCAGTCGCTGGGGTTCGTCGAGGTCGGGCGCCGGCGCGGCTATTACCAGGCCGAGGTCGGTCGCGAGGATGCGTTGGTCCTCAAGCTGTCATTGCCGGTAAAATCCGGCGGATGAATCAACCGCTCGACGAAGTGGCGCGTCGCCGCACTTTCGCCATCATTTCGCACCCCGACGCCGGCAAGACCACCCTCACCGAAAAGCTGCTGCTGTTCGGGGGTGCGATCCAGCTCGCCGGCACCGTCAAGGGCCGCAAAGCCACCCGCCACGCGACGTCGGACTGGATGGCGCTCGAACAACAGCGCGGCATCTCCGTGACCTCGAGCGTCATGCAGTTCCCGTACCAGGGCCGCATGGTCAATCTGCTCGATACGCCGGGCCACGAAGACTTTTCCGAAGACACCTACCGCACGCTCACAGCGGTCGATTCGGCGCTCATGGTCATCGACTGCGCGAAGGGCGTCGAAGAGCGCACGATCAAGCTGATGGAAGTCTGCCGGCTGCGCGACACCCCGATCATGACGTTCATCAACAAGCTCGACCGCGAGGGCCGGGAGCCGACGGACCTGCTCGACGAGATCGAGCGCGTGCTGAAGATCACCTGCGCGCCGGTGACCTGGCCGATCGGCATGGGTCGTGCCCTGGCCGGCATCTATCACCTGCTCGAGGACCGCATCTACGCCTACCAGGCGGGCGAGAAGGGCCGCGCGGGCACCAACGAAATCATCGAGGGGATCAACAGCCCCGAGGCGACCGAATTCCTCGGCGACCGCGCGCAGGCGTACCGTGACGAAGTCGAACTCGTGCGGGGCGCATCGCACACGTTCGATCTCGAGGAATATCGCGCAGGCCGGCAGACGCCGGTGTTCTTCGGCTCGGCGATCAACAACTTCGGCGTCACCGAGCTGCTGTCCGCGTTCGTGGCGATCGCGCCGGCTCCCCAGGCGCGCGAGACGACGACGCGCGAGGTGGATCCGCACGAGGGCGCGCTTGCCGGTTTCGTCTTCAAGATCCAGGCGAACATGGATCCGGGCCATCGCGACCGGATTGCGTTCATGCGCATCTGCTCGGGTCGCTACCGCAAAGGCATGCGGCTCTTCCACGTGCGCCACGGCAAGGAAATCCGCGTCGGCGACGCGGTGACGTTCCTCGCAGCCGACCGGCAGCACACCGATGAAGCCTACGCCGGCGACATCATCGGCCTGCACAATCACGGCACGATCAACATCGGTGACACGCTCACCGAAGGCGAGAAGATCATGTTTACGGGCATCCCGAACTTCGCGCCGGAGCTGTTCCGTCGCGTGGTGCTCAGGGATCCGCTGCGCATGAAGGCATTGCAGAAGGGCTTGAACCAGTTGTGCGAGGAAGGCGCGACGCAGCTGTTCCGGCCGCTGCGCAACAACGACCTGATCCTGGGCGCCGTCGGCCAGCTGCAGTTCGACGTCGTCGCGTTCCGCTTGCAGGACGAATACTCGGTGCAGGCCAGCTGGGATGCCATCAGTGTCTACACGGCGCGCTGGGTGTACTGCCAGGACGCGAAGAAGCTCGCGGAGTTCCGCGACAAGGCGCACGACAATCTCGCGCTCGATCATTCCGGCGCGCTGGTCTATCTCGCGCCGACCCGCGTCAACCTGCAGCTGACGCTGGAGCGCTGGCCCGGCATCACCTTCCGCGAAACGCGCGAGCACCTGGCGAGCGCGGCGTGAGCGAGGAGTGACCAGCAAGGTTGTCCTGCGCCGCCGGCCGGTCCTGTCCTGGGCGTTGTACGACTGGGCCAATTCCGCGTTTGCCTGCACGGTAATGGCCGGCTTTTTCCCGGTTTTCTTCAAGCAGTACTGGAACGCAGGGGTCGTCGCCACCGAGAGCACGTTCCGGCTTGGCGTCACCAGCGGCATTGCGAGCCTGATCGTCGCGCTGCTGGCGCCTGTCCTCGGCGCGATCGCGGACCGCAGCAGTTCGCGTGTGCGGCTGCTGCTGCTGTGCACGATTCTCGGCGCCGCGGCCACGGCCGGGCTCGCGCTGATCTCGCAGGGACACTGGCTGGGCGCGGCCGCGCTCTACATCGCGGCTTCGCTCGGTTTCTGGGGCGGCATCGTCTGCAACGATTCACTGCTGCTGCACGTGGCCAAACCCGACGAGTACGACGTCGTCTCGGGCTTCGGCTACGCCCTCGGTTACCTCGGTGGCGGACTGCTGTTCGCCGTGAACGTGCTGATGACGCTGCAGCCTGCATGGTTCGGCCTGGCCGATGCGAGCGCGGCCGTGCGCGTGTCGTTCGTCATGACGGGCATCTGGTGGTTCGTGTTCGCGCTGCCGTGCGTGTTCTTCGTGCAGGAGAAGGCGTCGGAGCGAGTGGCCGTCGGCGTGCGAGATGCGGTGCGGCTCGGCTTCGGCGAATTGCGTCACACCCTCGGCGAAATCCGCCGCTACAAGTCCCTGATGCTGTTCCTGATCGCGTACGTCCTGTACATCGACGGCGTGAACACCATCATCAAGATGGCGATCGACTACGGGTTGTCGCTGGGCCTCGACCAGGGCGGGCTGATCAAGGCGCTGCTGCTCACGCAGTTCGTGGGTTTCCCCGCAGCGCTCGCCTACGGCTGGCTCGGGCAAAGGATCGGCGCGCTCAACGGCATCTTCATCGCGCTCGCCGTCTACATCGCAGCGACTTGCTTCGCGTATTTCGTCGATGACGTGGCCGACTTCTTCCTGCTCGCCGTCGTGATCGGGCTGGTGCAGGGCGGCATCCAGTCCTTGAGCCGAAGTTATTACGGACGGCTGGTGCCGGAGGGCAAGTCGTCGGAATTTTTCGGCTTCTACAACATGATGGGCAAGGCCTCGGCGATCGTCGGGCCGATCCTGGTCGGCGTTACCGCGGCGGTGACGCACGATCAGCGGCTGTCGATCCTTTCGATCCTGGTGCTGTTCATCAGTGGCGGCTGGGTGCTGACGATTGCGGCGCGCAGTGCGCGGATCGACGCAACCCTCACGCGGTAGGTCCGTCCTGACTATTTACCAGGCTCGGTAACCGAATCGTGTTGGTCTGGCGACGGAACGCATCAGAACGAGTTCCATCAACACGATTTGGTGACTGAGCCATGGCAATCGCCGGTTGCGAATCATTGGCAGACGTTCATTCGATGTGACCGCGTCAACGTTGCTTGCGCCGTGCGAATTCTCGCGCTTTGGCGAGAATTCGCACAGGCGCGGTCGATCAGGCGTTCGTTCCGGGTCTTCCCCGGGCGGGCGTGTCTGCCTTTCCGCTCGCCCGGGGAAGACCCGGAACGAACGCCCTCGCCGACCATTCTGCGGGATCGATGCCATAGAACTCGCGCAACAGCGCATACAGACGCGGATGCGCCTCGCGCAGGTCCGCCGAACACTCGATGAACTCCTCGCTGGCGACTGCGAAGAACTCGACCTCGTCCTCGGCCGCGTAGGGATCGAGGAACGTCCGCTCGCCGCGATCCACGGCGGCGCAGAGCGCATCGTATTCGGCGACCAGATCTCCATGCCAGGCATCGATTGCCCGCACCGGGCCTCCGGCCGACTTCTCCCGCGCTGGCGGCAGAGGCGCGAGGCCGCGTCCCTCTGCATCCAGGTAATGCGCGAACTCGTGCAGCACCACGTTGTAGCCGTCCGCCGGCCGGCGGGCAGTATCTTCGATGTCTTCCCACGACAGGATGATCCGCTGGGAGTCCCAGGCTTCGCCGGAGAGTTCGCGGCGGCGGTGCGTCACGAGTCCGTCGTCGTCGTGCACCTCGTCTTCGACCCAGAATGCGCCGGGGTACACGAGGATCGATTGCAGTTCGTCGTACAGCCCCCGCCTGCCGAGCAGCAGCAGGCACGCCTGCGCGGCGATCGTCGCGCGGACCTCATCGGTGATCGCGAGCCCGTTGCAGCCGACGAACTGCTTCTCGGCCAGGAAGGAAATGACGAGTCCTTCGAACCGGCGGGAAAGCTCCCGGGGCAATGATCGCGTGACGGGCACGTTGCGCGCGATCGCAGCGCGCAGCGGCTCGGACACTGTCCCGCCGAAGGCGAGACGTCGGCGCCGCCGGCGCAGCAGCGGCGGCACCAGCAGGGCGGCGAGCACCGCGAGGGCGACCGCCAGGATGGCAGCGATCGCGGCGCTCACGCGAGATCAGCCGTAGGCTTTCTTGAGCCGCTCGACCAGCTTGACGTAATTCTCGCGAGCCTTCGCCTGGTCAGTGCCCTTGAGCTTCGCCCAGGCGTCGTACTTGGCGCGGTCGACGAAAGAGAAAGCGCCCGGGCGCTCGCCCTGCACGTCGCCCTCGGAGCCCTGCTTGTACAACGCGTACAACCGCAGCATGTCTTCGTCGTCGGGACGCTTGGTGAGATTCTTGATGTCGTTCGCAGCTGCCTCGAACTTCTTGTCGGTCACGGCCATCGTCGGTTCCCCCTGAGATGGACGCAGCATACCGGAGGCCGCGCTCCTCGCGTCTCCGGGGTATCAAACCCGCAGGGAGTTTACGGCGTGCTTGAGGCGCTGCAGGTCGTCGGTCCGGGGCGCGGGCCCGTACCGCAGTGCGGCATAGAGCTTCCGGATCTCGGCCAGCGCCCGCGCGAGGTCGGGACAGTCCCGTTCCGCGCGCTCGATGAACGCGACGGGGCCTTCGGCGGGGCCCGGCGTCAGTCCGCGTTTGCGCAGGCGTGCGACCACGACATCGTGCAGTCGGCCGGGCCAGTCCCGCGGGGGCGGTCGGTAGCGCCAGGCGAGGTAAGTCGACAGCACGACGAAAAAAGCGGCGAGGCTGCCGGCCAGTCCGAGGCCGAGCGCGCGCCAGTCAGGATCGTCGACACCGAGCCGATCGAGCAGGTCGAACTGCGACTGCGCGTCGAAGCGCACGACGCTCTGGTTCCAGAAGTCGTTGATCGCGTCCCACCCCATTTCGACCTGCAACCAGGCGAGGCTCGCGTCGCGCAATCGGCCGGGGACCGGTTCGTCCTCGGCGACTGCATCGATCAGGCCGCCCCGGATGCGTTCGGGAGCCACGGCGGCGGTGGGGTCGACCCGCGTCCAACCGCGGCCGTCGAGCCAGACCTCAGACCACGCGTGCGCATCGGACTGCCGCACGATCAGGTAACCGCCGAACGGATTGAACTCGCCGCCCTGGTACCCGGTGACGACGCGCGCTGGCACGCCAGCCGCACGCATTACGACCGTGAAGGCCGAGGCGTAGTGCTCGCAGAAGCCCTGGCGCGTGGTGAACAGGAACTCGTCGACCGCGTTATCGGCCAGCCGCGGCGGCCGCATCGTGTATTCGAACGGCTGCTGGCGGAACATCTGCAGCATCTCGCCGACGATGGCGAGCGGATTGCCGGCGTGGCGAGCCGCGAGGGCACGTCCCAGCGCAACGCTGCGCGCATTACTCCCATCAAGCGGCAGCGCGAGGTCCTTGCGCCGCATCGATTTCGCCAGCGCCGTCCCCGCCGTGAACTCCGTGTGCGACGTGAGTTCGAAGGCGGCTACGTTGTTGATGGGGCGCGCCGACAGCAGCGTCAGGTCGTACGACTGCGTCACTTCGCGTTCCGGCCATTCCGAGGGCAGGTCGAGCGCCAGCACCCAGCGCCGTGCGTGCGGTTGCAGCGTGATCCGGTAGCGGATGGCGGGTCCGCGAAACGTGACCTGCGGCTGCGGAAACCACTGCGCGATTGGCCGCCGCCAGCTGCGCCCGTCGAACTCGTGCAGCACGGGACCGCGCCAGTAACGTTGTTCGGGCGGCGGCGTGACGCCAAAGAACCGGGCGCGGAAGGCGACGTCGCCGGATGCGCTCAGGTCGGAGACGTCACCCGGTGTCATCTCGTCGTCGAGACCCGTCCTGGCCTCGCTGCGCGAATCGATGCCCCAGAACGGCCCCGGCAGCCGTGGAAAGAGCAGGAACAGCAGAGCCGCGAGTGGCGCTGCCTGCAGCAGCAGCAGCAGGGTGCGTCGCGCGATGTGGCGTGCCGGCGCCTGCGCCGAAGATGCGTGCACGCGCATGAGGGCGACCGCCGACAGGAACACGCTGCCGAGCAGCCAGGGCAGCTGCGACAACGACTGTTCCCGCAACAGCGCGGCGTAGAGCAGGAACCAGCTGATGAATACGATGACGGTGAGGTCGCGGGATGTGCGCGTCTCCAGCAGCTTCGCGGCCGCCATCAGCACGAGGAAAGCCGTCCCGGCCTCGATGCCGTTCAGCGTGCGGTACGTGCCGAAAATCGCGACGGTCGACACCAGCACCACGACGACGCGAAGCAGGAGGGGCGCGAGCCTCCAGCCGCGCCGGTCGGCGGTCCACCGCCACGCACCCACGGCGAGCAGCAGCAGCGTGACCCACGCCGGCAGGTGCGGTACGTGAGGTCCCACGGCTGCGCCCAGTGCAGCCAGCGCCCAGTCCAGCCCACGGATCCGCGACGGCGCGTTCGGCTCACGCACGCGCAGTCTCCGGCACTTCGAACAGCGCCAGTGCGTTCAGGCAGCGTTCGCGGTGGGCCGGTCCCACGTTGGTCTCGATGTACGTGCCGGGCAGGCGCAGGGCAAAGGCCTCGCCGTGTTCCTGGGCATCGAGCACCCAGCGGCAGAGTTGCTCCAGCCGCGACTCCACCGGAAGCCCCGCCAGACTCTCGTAGTCGAAGACGTGCGAGACGACGTCGGTGCCGGCGAATTGCTTGGTGAAGAGGCCCTGGCCGCGCGCATAGGCTTTCCACGCCACGCGCCGCAGCGAGTCGCCGGTCTGGAACGGCCGCAAGCCGGCAAAGTCTTCTGCACCGATGGCCCCTGATTGCGCGCCTCCGGTATCGGTCGCGGTGAGCGGCGGCGTCATTGCGCGCTCCGCGGGCCTGGGCCAGGCGATCGCCGAATACTCCGGATGCACCACGGCCCAGGCACGAAACAGGCCGAACGGATGACTGGTCGAAACGATGAAGCGCTCGAGCGCGACACGGCCGCGACGCGGCGCAGGCAGGAGCAGTGTGGCCTCACTCGATCCCCGGGGCGCCAGGTCGACCGTGACGTTGCCCGGTTCTTCCTTGGCGAAGCCGATCTCGAGGGAAGGCCGGGCGATGTTTGACGGATGCTCGAGCAGCAGGCGGAACCGGACATCGCTGCCCACGAATCCGGGTACTGCTTCGAGCAGGCGCAGACGCACGCCGGACAGCGTGCCGTGCGCATGGTGCATGGTCACGAGGCCGAGACTCACGAGCAGAAACGTGAGGCCGAGTCCCAGGTTGTTGTTGTAGTTCATGCCGCCGAGCAGCATCGCGAAAAGCATCGTGCCGTACGCGACGCCGAGCCGCGTGGGCAGGATGTAGATGCGCTGGCGACGCAGTTCGACGGGATCCGTGTCCGCCCCCTGTCGGCGCCGGATCCACGCGCGCGCGCGCCGTTCGATACGCGCCTG